>Ga0265797_10006082_pt1 | contig 17300 bp, 13 predicted proteins | sample P2T30metagenome_FD_192433 | JGI IMG/M metagenome (GOLD analysis project Ga0265797, IMG submission 192433) | Plant litter microbial communities from East Loma Ridge, Irvine, California - P2 T30 | ecosystem: Environmental > Terrestrial > Plant litter > Unclassified | place: USA: California...
TAATATGCATCAATGGCTCTTGCATTTACGCACTCCCGGCTCATGCGTGATCGCGCCGAAGCATCGATCATATCAAGAAAGCCCACATCTTCCCAACTATCAGAACGGACTTTCGCACGAGCCTATTCCGGGTAAAGGAGCACACCTTTGATGGATCCTAATACATCGGGTACATGGTGCTGATAGCAGCTCCTCCTATCGGCCCCCATCTCGCCACTCGCGCTCTCGGCGACGTCTTTATCGCCTCTCCTCCCGTTTCTTCTCACTCTCCCTTGCAACCCGTTCGCGAACTCAAGAATTTCTCCTTTCTCGGGTGCCCTCTCCTCGAACCTGTACCCCCGCCTAGGCCGTCCTATAACACTCTCATATATAGTAACCCTTATCGACATCTCAGGTAGGCGTACCAGACCACCTTGATCGTGCAGGGGAGTCGACTCGACGATTTCTTAGCCCTCCCTCCTATCATCGTCGAGCATGGACCTGGTCCAGCCGTAGCCGCGAGGGACCTCCACTCGGACCCATTGGCCCTCACTGTCGGCCAGGGTGCTACATAGCTGATTGTCGTGCTTCCAGACATGGACTTGCACGTCTTGTGATAGATCGTAGCCGAGATCGCACATTCTGTGGCCGTTACATGTATGACAGGCGCGAGCGTGGGTCTCGTAGTGGTAGAGAGACCATGCTTCCTGTGGAGTGAGGGGGCGAGAAGCTAGGAAGTTCGATGAGTGGGCAAAGCGGAATTGACCCGATAACGCTTTAGTCTCAGAGGGAATTGTCATGCCGCAGACGACAGGCCTGATCTTGATGAGAGGCTGCTTGGAAATGGTGATGCGGCTGAAGGACGATGGTATGTCGGCTTCTACGCGCTCTGGCTTGGGTCGAGCAGGCGGTGCTGGTCGCATGCCGTCACTGTGCTCCGGTTCTTCGTGGTCCGATTCGTCCGACTCCTCCATCTCTTCCACTCTTGCACCATCGACCTGGCTACGGTAGCTGAAACCGCACTCAGCACAGATGGTTTCATGATCGGCATTGCACTCTTGCTCTAGTCCACAACGAGGACACTGCTCGTCGGAGACCTCGTTCCACTCGAAGTGGATACTCATCTGCACATGTCGCCCATGCTTGAATACACTGGTAAATGGAGGTGGAGACCGTGGGTCGACAAGGTAGTTCCTTTTAACTCGATCGCACAAACGGTACTTCATCTCAATAATCCGTCGAGAGCCAGAGGTTCCGTGAAAATCGGATTGCAGTCTCTGTTTGAATGCTGGCCAGTCCTTTATGAAGAGGATATCGATTCTTTGGAATCTTCCAAGCGCGTCTTCAAAAGTCACCAGCTGATCGTTCAGTTGCTTCGGCAGTCGATACGCCGACATGGTGAACTGGAGCAGGAGGAAAAGCCCCGTGGTAGTCTGCAACAAAGCTCTCACAAGACCAACCGCAGCTGAGAGGGTCATGAGGAACTCCTGGACAATTTCCACTCGGACCACAATGTGTTCTTCCTCGTCTTCTTTCGGGTCGCGGTGGTAGTTGTTGATCGTGATTGAATCGCCCAGATGTAAACGAGCATCGTTCGAGACTCGCACGTGGCTGTACATGTTTCCGCCGATCCTGACAGTGCTGTTTGCTTGGAGTTCGAAGTTGACATCTGGTGAGCAGTCGGCAGTCGCTTGTACGGTCGCTTGCTTCAAATGAGATTTCGGGCACATCGCTTTCGACTGTGTATGCGTGTCTCTTGTATCACCGCCGGACTCACTCCCTGAGTACCCATCGGGCGGGTCATTGTTGTCGAGTCCGGTAGTCGAGAGGTCTTCGGGTTCGTCTGTTACATCTTCAAAGCGGACGCGGCGGTCTTCGTCGCTCGCAGATCTGCTGCCTGAAGCCTCTTCCTCCATGATGACGAACCCAAGAAGCCGCTATGGGCGCATGGCGTCGATTTGGCAGAGATCCGTACAGTCGCTTTTCAAACAGTCGAGAGATGCAAACCGGAGGAAGCTGTAGGTCGTCACAAGTGCGACACCCAACGAGGCTGAGTTGTGGCGTAGCCGGTCTTACTGCAGCCCGCTTAGCAGGCCAATACCTGTCCTTCGTTCATGCGATCATGGTCTGATAGGCTGTACTTGCATGCAGAACCCAATCCGGCCAGAAAACCAAATCCTCGATGTACGACGTCTCTATTTATCAAAGCGCCCCCCCAACCGCGTCCCCCATCAGCTAACCATTTGACAAATCCCTCTATAAGCTCCAAAAATCCCTGCACCTCGCCCCTCACCAAGTGGACATCATCATACAAAGCAAAAGCCGCAATCCGCGTCGGACTCTCCAGTCCAAAATCCCAGAAAAGCCCGTAATTCAGAAACAAGCCCCGACTCTGCAATTCAAGGGAACTCCGCTGTTGCTGCGACTTCGCCTGCGCACGCCGCTGAGTCGAAGGATCCCACGAAACGAGTTGTCTGGCAGCGATGTCTTGCATGAGCTGACCGCGCTCCGGGCCCAGGTCGCCGATGATCGAGTCCCAGGCTGCGTGGCAGTGTTCGGAATCCGATTTCTGGCTCGCGGCTATGCGGCGGAGGAGTTGGCCGGCCGTATCGCCGTGGTCGACGGGGACGAAGTCGAAGGTCCAGCCTAGCGTTGGGCCGGCGACGCTCAGGGGGTTGGGGAGGTGGGAGGCTATCCAGAGTTCCATGAAGGGCCATTTGCGGCCTGCTTCGGTGGAGGAGAAGACGGCGCGGGGTTGTTTGGTTTGGGACACGTTGAGGAGGGCGATAGCGGCTTTAACTAGGGTGAAGGGCTCGATTGCGTGGGTGGATCGGAGGGTTTGGAGGGAGGGGACTTCGAAGGTGAGATGCACCGGTTCGCCTCTTGCTGGGCCTGGTGTTGGTTCACGGCTGACTCGCTGCTCTGGGCTTACGGGTGTCCCGTCCCAGTATTTCCAGCCCTTGTCGTGGCCGATCATGAACCCTGGGTCTTTGGTCTTTGGCTGGTGGCCAGAGACAGGGTTTTACGTCCTCCAGTTGTCGGAACTTTTCTAGCTGATAGTTCTTGCTGATTTGCCCTGCAGTGCCGTCTCGGTGTAGACGGTACAGATCGGCGAAGACGCTGTAGGGGATCCTGTTTTGCGGAATCTCTCGGGTTCCTGCCAGGAGAGATTCTAGATCTCCGAGGAACAGAGTAATGGAGAAAGCACCAAACACGGCGTGATTTACAGCGATTAAAATACCTGGACGTTGAGAACCAGAGACCGGTATGATATGAGATAGGAAGCACGGTCCGCCAGAAAGTCCATAGTCGAGGCAGAGTTTAGATGTCAACCTTGGATGAAATCAATTGCTGAATTTCGAGCGACCTCAAATCAGTGTTGTTGATCAAGCGGCGGACAAAGGAGTGTAAGTCTGGGTGTGTAGTCACCACCCTGCATCCTGCATACGAGAATATCAGTGGGTACCTAACTCCTGATCTGCTGTCTCGATCTCTAGATCGTCATTGGGACCATTCTAGTGCGTCTGGTTGGAGGTTGGTGAAGAAATCCCGCAGAGCCTTGCCGTCCACCGTCAACGGTCGAAGCGTCATAGCGAGAGATGCGATGCTATAACCTCAAAAAATTCTGGGAGCTTAGAAGCATACCAGTCGCTTGCGCGAAACAAAGGAAATTATCTCAGCGTCGCCGAGTTCTACACGAACTCCAGAGAGTCGGAGAGAGCAACGTGGATTTGTTGATTTCGTCGCTTGTTAACCTGCTATCGCCGTGCCCAAGTTGTTGTATGCTGCTCTGATGTTGTGCCAGGGTTAAGCTTCGTCAACCTTTGCAAGAACCATTAGACGTTGGACTAATCGCGTCGGCTGAAAGTCAAATCCCAGCCCGCTCATTTGTCGCGATCATTTTGCCGACTCGTGCAAAGTCCAAATGTAGATGATAACTTTGGACGCTCGGGTATAGAATCGATCTGGTCTAAGTGACCCTGTGACGTAGAAATGAAGTCGAGAAGGACATCATTAGAGTATTAGCTGAGCCTCCATAACATGTGAATGAGAAGCCTACACTGCTGCCGCTGTTAACATTCCGAGTGTGAACAACTCAAGCGACGAAGATGGTCGACGGTAACGTCGAGGGGAATCATGTGAAAGCAGCGACTCATCAGCACATCCTCTCATCGTTCGCACCGCGCACGTCCGAAAGTGAATTAGATAATACAACATAGCAGTGGTGAAAAGAAAAGAAAGGGTATCTGCGCTTCGCTCGCCAGCATGACCCCGTGAGTACTCATGCCCTTTCTCACAAAACGCAAAGAGGTAAGAAAAAGAAGAAAAAGAAAAAGCGCTCAATCCTCATCGAAAATCGCCGTGGCATTGATCAGAATCGTGTCCAGAACACGCGCTTGCAGTCCTGAGTCCGCGATCTGGGGTCCGGTGTGAGCGCCCAAGAGACTGGGTCTGTGAGGTTTGTCAGCATCGATTTGTTCAGCAGTAGAATCACTGATGGATACATACGCAAAGCAAATTGCAAGGTTAGAGTTGCTCATGCGGTTCCTGCGCTCGTTTTGCATGACGCGGTGGAGGTGCAAGACCAGGGCGCGCAGGGTGGCGTAGTTGGGATCGGGCAAGTCGTTGATCTGTTGGTGCAGCGCATCACGTCTGGCTCCGTCGTCTTCGACTCTCGCAGCGTTGATGAAAGCATCGTAGGCTCGGCTGGTGAACAGAGGCTCGGGGAGATCGCGGAAGAACTGCTTGAGCAGAGTCGCAACCGAGTTTACATCGTGGTGGAAGTTGGCTGGGTTGCGGAAGTCGAGGTTGGGCGCGTTGTTGTTGAAGGCATCGCGTAGGGCGTTGACGTGCGAGGCTGTGCCGGACAACCTGTAGATACCTTCGACGTCCAGGCCGAAGAGGTCGACGGCTTGCATGCACTGGTAGACGACCATGGGGACTGCAGACTGGTCGCGTGCGAAGAGCTCTTCGAGGTCGACGCCAAAGACTGGTCGGGAAGGCGCTTTGCTTGACATCGCAGGAGGAGGAGGAACAGGGAAGTTGGAAGTGCCCAAGGGACTCATTGTGGCAGGACTGGCAACAGCAGGGTTGATCGATCCTGTTGTTTGGTTGGGTGGGTAGCCGGATGAAGGAGTGACGGGAGAACCTACCCGCTCGGATGGGTGGAGAGGGTAGGGAGGGTTAGATGGGCCATCTCGCACTGGTGCTGGCTGTGAGTTGTAGGGACTCTGCTGCCGCTCATACGGCAGTGTCTCGCTCGGAACGCCTGGAGAATGCGGAGTACCGTATCCGCCAGCGGATGGAGAATGTTGAGGTTGCCCGTATGACGAAGCCGATGTGGGCTGCGGTTGAGAGGCGTATCTGCTGCTTGTAGAGGCCGGCTGTGATGATGCAGGATTGATACCAAGACCTCCAGATGGCACCGGTGGCAAAGTTTGTGACGTGGCACCGAATGGCTCTGACTTTGGCTGTTGTTGCTTAGGCGCGAGTGTCGGGTGCTTCTCATATTTGATCTCGCTAGGCGTCGGTGGGACCTTGCCACTGTGGCTTGCAATGAAGTTGTTGAAATCCTTTTCGTTGTCAATCTCAATGACCAGCTCTCTCAAGCTCTTCTGTGCAGACGGGACATCGTTGTCAGACAGCGGGCTCACAGCCAGACCATTTCCGAGTAGTAGCTTCTCGTTGAAAGTGGCGTATTTCTGAAGCTGCAACGTAAGAGCCTGATCGCACTCCTTGATCAAGGACTGCAGTGCCTTTACAGCTTGCGGCCGTCCACTTCTAATGAGATGGTCCCGCTGTGATCTGGCCTGTCGCACCTTCTCCTCATACTCAGTGTCGGCAGCCTGCACCTTGTGCAGCATTTCCGTCTCGACCTGCTCAGCACTCTTGGGTCCCTTCAATCCGAGCCTCCTACTGCCTTTTGTATCGCCAGTCCTGGCACGATCGTAGCTCTCGGCCAGTGTATCGTAGCGAGCCTTTGCCTTCTGCATAGCCTGCTCCGCGTCGAAAGCCTTCTTCTCTGCGTCCAGACCCTCATGCTTCTGCTGCTTCCTTCCTCTCTCAATCTCGGCAGTCAAAGTGTTGAGATCCTCGTGCATCTGGTGCAGCGACAAAGCAAACTGCATGCCGTTGTCGCCCATGCGCTCGTGCACCCGCAGCACTTCTCCCAACTGCAGAGCATAGCTGCCGCTCTTGGAGTCCGGTCTCCGGGACGCATCCAACTGAGTCCTAGCGAGACTCTTCAATCCCTTGGCCTGCTCCTCCTCCAGTCTGGAGCGTTTCCGTAAGAAATCGGCAAAGTCACGCGCCGACGCGATGCTTTGCTTGAGCCGGTTCAGGAGGGTGTTGATGCCGATGTCAGAGTACATGACATCCTCAACGGCCTTGGGCGGGCCTGTCGGCGCATCGTTTGTGACTGCTGGCGGTGGCGAGCTCTCGGCTGCAGTCGTCGGGCTGGTTGGTCGCGAGCCATTGGAGACGTGAAGGGTGTCGCCGTTGGGCTCGTCGATGCTGTGTCTGTCCGACATGGCTGCCTGTGCGGTGCGGTGTTTCAGTGTTAGGGCGGTGCGCGTGCCAGGGGCCAGCCGGTGAGTATGTGTCAGTTAGTGAGGAGAGGACGGGGTAGTCGAGGGGGGCAAGTATAGTTAGGTAAGTAACAACTATTGTCGTTCGCTCGGCTCAGCAAGCTCCCCAAACCCTGGCCCAACCTCTCTAGCCGGGGCGCTACATATCTGAAGACGCTCGGCCGCGTTGCGTGTGTGCGTGCGCCTCACTTACGTCACGCGCTAGCGGCTCGATTGGGAAGTTGTCGACGTCAAAAACAGGCAAAGGAATCGCCCTCTCTCACATCCGATCTACAGATCACCTGACCCCCGAACCATCACCTACCTGCGTAACTCACCATGTCCCACGCAGCACCGCCTCTCAGCTGGCAGCACTCTGCCGAAACCAACCCAACAATCTCAGAGCATCTGCCCGAAGAAGTCTCTACCTGTCTCCAAAATGCCCGTTTCGTATGCGCCGCTGACCACCCTCAAATCAAACCAAAGTACACATCACTAACAAGGCAACAGCTCCACCTCGCAACATGCACCGCCAACATCCCCCACGTCAGCCTCATGAACTACACCTACCTGCCCTCACATCCCTTCGCCTCAGCAAACCTCAGCCCGGGCCCAGTCATCATCATGACCTCGAACCCCGAATCGAAAAAGACTCTGAACCTGGTGCAGAACCCCAACGTCAGCCTGCTGGTCCACGACTGGGTCTCGTCGCGCCCTCCGAACATGACCGACCGCGAGCGCAGCCCCGTGGGCGCGCGGGCCGGCCGCAGTAGTCTGGCGAACATGCTGATGAGCATGAACTCGGCCGCCGTGTCGTCCATCTCGGCCACGATCAACGGCTCGGCGAGTGTGCTGGAGAGCGGGACGGAGGAGGAGAAGTGGTGCAAGCAGCAGCATCTTGCGAACAACACTTTTGAGGCGCAGGCTGCTGGGACTGAGCAGTTGTTTGGGACGAGTCCTGAAAGTGCGGCGACGGGCGATGGAGGAAGGGGGAGTTATATTGAGGATGAGGAGGTGAGGGTGGTGATTGTGAGGATTAGGGATGGTAGGATCAGTGATTGGAAGGGTGGAGTCAAGGACTGGGTTATCGCCGGGCCTGGAGAGACTGGCTCTGGAGATGCGGGCCTGGTCAATGGTGTTTGAGGACAGCAGGATCGAGGAATCTGTTTTCAGCGTGGCGTTACGGCGCCTACCAATTCACGAATCGAGCGAGCATTTCTACAAAATTTCTTCGAGTTTGCATTTGCTTTGCCGCTTATGTTTGGCTAAGGCGCTACAGCCTCAAAATTGCTTTCTCCCAATGTCATGCGAGACAAATTGCCTTCAGTGAAAGTCTAACCTTCTTTCCCAACCCATCCATTCCTAGAGAAAACAACCTCACTCCACAATCTTCACCCCACCATCCCTACCAACCAAATACAAGCCTTCCCACTCTTTCACATCCGCATCACTCTTACCACCTCTCGTAATCCTCAGAACCCCACTAACATCCCTCGCCGCTCCCGTTCCAAGCTCTCGCACGCTCAGCACACTGCGCGCATTGTGAGCCTGCTGCACAGCGAAAGCCGCACTCTCGCTTTCGATTGGCGTGGGATTGGTATTGATCGTATCCGGCTGGGCGGCGGAAAGATAAGGACCATCCGCGGGAAGAGCGAGGAGCGTGCTGTGGACTGAAGGATGGGAGCGGAGAGTCAGGAGGAGAGTTGAGAGGGCGGTGGAGGTTATGCTTGGGGTTGTGCTTAGGAGGAGGGAGGGGTGGTCTAGGATTAGGAGGGTTTTGGCTCCGTTGGCTTCTCCCCTTGAGGAAGCTTGGGAGAGGGCTTTTGTGATTTTTTGCTCGAGAGAGGTGGTGGTGGGTGGGGTTGGGAGGAGAGAGTCGGAGAGCATGTCGACGAAGTGGAAGTTGGGGGTGCGGGAGATGTCGAGGCCCTACCTTTGAGTGTCAACGGAGTTTGTTCGTTGCACTGGGCTGTTGTCTTTTTGTTGTACGGTTCGTTGGTGTTGGAGGCATTCTCGACAAGATTCATGTAAATCATGTCCTTCCAATCCATCCGATCGCAACAAGAGGATATCCACCTACCGCTGCTCTTCTAATCTCGTCTTTCCAGAATGCAAGATCGCGCATCCAGCTCACGAGGACGACGGACGTGGGAGTTGTGGCATCGTTCAGGGCTGAGATGGCAAAGCGCGAGGTGAGCCAGTTTGCGCTGCAGCCTAGGGTGTTGGTGAGGAGGGTCAAGGACTGCGCGGGCGGCAGGGCGAGGTATGGCTCTAGGGTCGAAGGAGTGCGGTTGCGATGAGAGGAGGCCATGATCAGTCGAGGTAGTCACGTGTGGTGGTGGTTTCGATGTTCCAGTGTTAGTGAACGTTCCATGTCTCGGTCAAGAATCTTTTCGTTTCACAATTCGAGAGGGGAGCATGTGGGGGTGGAGTCATGAAATGATTGAGTTTGGTTAAGGCGGATCTCTGGATTGATTAAGGTTGATTGATGCGGGCCCCGAATAGTGGCGGTTCGGGCTGGCGGCAAAGTGCAAGTGACCGCTCCGAGTGGAGGTTGTTCGCTTGAACGGCTCGGGAGAATCGACTCTTTCACTTTCACTCTTCTCCCTCCAAACTCATTCTCTTCTCTTCGTTGGTGCGGTCAAAGTATAAATCATTTTCTACCTTTGCGTTATTGTCACGACCTCTCTTGAGTATAGGGCCGGGATCGAATATCCCTCACATCAGACCGGCCGGCGGGGGAAGAGTTGTGCATGTGCTCTCGTGCGTGCCGTGACTTCATCGTACAGGGAGGGCCATTACGGTCAGGCGCCTCACTCAGAGGACATCACCACTACCTCTATCACCCTACTACTACTACACTCCCAGCAATACAACAAACAACCAACATCCTCTTCTCTTCTCCGCCACCGTACTGAGCATTGAGGCCATGGCCATTTTGAGCCATCGCTCTTCCTAGATACACACTCCACCTACCGCGTCCCCAGGCGCCTACCGCCCTCACAAATACAGCCATGCGTCCACTCCGTTTCCTCGCCACCGTTCTGTCCTGCGTCCTCGCCTTTTCCCTTCTCCTCTGGCTCGGTCCCTTCCGCCGGACAACCCAGGACAATGTCGAGGAGAGCCACATAGGCGCTTACTTCAACTGGCGCGCTCCCTCATCTCTATTCCCGCCCTCTGCTATTATATCCTTGACCGATGACAACTCTACCTTTTTCCTGGCTCGACCTGCAGCGTTTGGCCCGTCATTACCCACTAAGAGCTTGAGCGGTCAGCTATGGGTGGGCACCGGCTTCGGCGACGAGCACCTGGCAAAGAGCGGTGGAGAGGGCGAGCTTGGATGCAGCGATGTGCCGGGTTGGAACGATGGAGAGTACGCCAGTACACTGTCAGGAGCAAAGAAGGCCGCAAGTGAAAGCAAGACATCGAATTCGGCGAAGCAAGGCTCGAAGAAGAGTAAGCGGGATGAAGATATGGACATGGACGACGAGGATTCACAGGATGGAGCTCTCCCGGACGAAGATGATGGCACAGACGACCATCTACATCACCCTCTACCTGCTTCCGCCGCTGTGAAGAACCGCGGTTCCGCTGCAGGCTCAACGAAGAAGCCCACACACGCCGACATTCAGTCATTACAAGAAGGCGCGGAGATCGCCGGAAAAGTTGTGCTTCTAAGCCGCGGAGGCTGCGGATTCTTGGAGAAAGCCAAATGGGTACAGCGGCGTGGTGGTGTTGCCATGATTGTAGGAGACGACGTCCGCGGAGGACAGCTAGTCACCATGTACGCACGTGGTGATACATCCAACGTCACTATCCCGGCATTATTCACATCGCATACAACCGCACACCTACTATCGAGCCTTATTCCGTCGGGTGGCAACATCGATGATCTTTCTGTGGAGGAAGCCACAAGACTAGGCCTAGTGATGGGCGATAAGAGCGAGAATACTGGCAAGAAGCATGGTGATGCGGAAAAGCCGGTGTTTACAACTACGAAGCCTGCATCTAAACCTACTTCAACACCCAGACCAAAGAAAGTCGAGACGAACGGCAAGTCATCACAGGAGGACGTGAAAGACGGTGCGGAAGAATCTACCGGGTTCTGGTCATTCTTCAGTGGTGGAAGTTCACGCGGCAAGCATGAGGATAGCCGACGTCCCCCAAGCAGCGGCAATATCGACTGGGTCTTGCAGAAGGACTTCGAAGAGGACGAGATGATTGCAAAGGTCGTGCCAACATCGACTAAGCCTTCCAAAGGTGCTTCCACAAAGAAGCCGGGCCGTGGTGCAAGCGACGATTTCGTGATTGGCGTCCAAGACTGGAGGGACACAGGCCTCGTTGCAGAGCAGAAGGAGCAAAACCTCAAAGAAGCGGCGGGTATCAAGTCTACATCGACTAAGAACGCCATACCTAAAAGTACAAAGCCGGCTGTTGAGGGTGGACCCAAAGGAGGGAGTATCACCCCGGGTAGTGGCGAATATAGCAAGCCCGCCCATGAAGCATCCGATGCTGGCAAGGCCGCACAATCGAAGAAGAAGGGAGGAAAGGCTGTTCCGCACTTTGACGAGCGAGAGCATCACGCCAGCTGGTTCAGTCGGTTGTTTTCGCACACGAAAGAGGAGCACGTGGAACAAGCAAAACATGCTCCTGAGCTTGCTAAGCCTGTCACAAAAGTCACCACACCTGAGTCACGGCCGGCACTTGCAAAGGACATCCATCTCCCGCAGTCTAATCATGACGAGCAGACTGATCATGATGGCCTTTGGATCACTCTCACACCGACCTCTATGTCTTCTTCGCCATTCTTTGACACGCTTCTCGTGCTGGTTGTTTCACCTCTTGTGACACTGACTGTCGTCTACGCACTTTTACTCCTTCGTTCTCGCATTCGCCGCCGTCGCTGGCGCGCACCAAAATCTGTTGTCGAGCGTCTTCCAGTACGAACATACCAGACGATGCCCAGTGCAAGCACATCATCCACAACCTCATCGATATCGTCTCCCGCTTCCGCCACGACACCACTGCTTCCTTCGAACGCTCCCAGACCGATCCGATCTAGACCTCGTTCACGAACGGCGTCAGATGTACCTGCCGGCAGTTCCTCCCTGCAAAGCGTCGACCAAATCGAAGAGAAAAAGGCCGCAGGGCTAGCAGAGTGGAGACGGCGCTACGGCGGCAAGCAGCGCGAATGCGTCGTCTGCTTGGAAGAGTATGAAGACGGCATCAGCCGCGTCATGAGTCTGCCTTGCGGCCACGAGTTCCACGAGGCGTGCATGTAAGTTTCCTCACAACCTCCATATCGTTGCTCATCACATATCAGACCACTGACATGATCAACAGCACACCCTGGCTCACCACCCGCCGCCGAACCTGCCCCATCTGCAAAAACGACATTGTGCGCTCCCTCGCTCACAGCGGCGGCAGCTCCTCCACGGCGTCGCCCTCGACTTCTGCCCCCGCACCCCCCGCGGCCCAGGGTCTAGGCCTGTTCCGAGACGAAGACGAAGACGACGTCCAGGAACAGGCCGCTCTGCTCACGAACGAGGATCCGGGTGCTGCGGGTCCTGTCATCAGTCGAGATATCGAAGCCGAAGAGGACTTGGAGATGGGCGTTGATGAGGGGAGGAATCGGTGATGGCTGCTCCTTCGAATCATCTTCGGCAGTATTGCGCAGTGACTGGCTGGTATGTCGATTGAAGGAATGAGAATTGTGCATGCATGACACGGATCTGTCTGTCTCTCTCTCTCTACTTCGTTTCACTGTTTGACTTTAAGAGCTTTGTCATTCGAGTGTCTCTTTTTTTTCTTTTTGTTATGGGTGTGTCTCTGGTTTTTATGGGTGTTTTTGGGGGCGGGAAATGAAGGGCAATGGTACATAGGATGGGTTGCTCGGGGAGCGCTTTACGATTGATACCATGGAGAACAGTCGAATCGATTGAGTTTGTTCGTTTCGTGCTTTCTGTGCCTTTTCGGGCCGTCGTTCGGGCCACTCGCTTTTATCGGAGGACCGCCATACGAACGCTTCTGTAGCATCAGATGGCGCCATCGTTCGTGAGTCTCTTTTACTCGCCATTGCACGGCGTGGACAGAGGCTTTCTTGTCGCGCCTCTCTCGACAAGCCTTTGCACGACGTGTCGGTGTCCGCTCTGAGAAGCAAGGTCCGCCGCCTTGTCCAGCTGCTCGGTGGACCTGGCGCCGCCTGCTTCTAACAGCATGTCGAGGACTTTCAGATTTCCGTAGGCTGCCGCTGCGTCGAATGCGGTGCACCCGAGACTGTCCAGAGCATCCAAGGCAGTTCCATAGTTGATGAGCACGCGCGCGACTTGTTCGTGCCCTTTGATTGCTGCGATGTGCAGCGGGCGTCTCTGGTGGTCGTCGGGCGCGCAAGGGTCGGCGCCGGACTCGAGCAGTATGCGCACGACTTGGTCGCGTCCCTTGCCGGCGGCCTCGTGGATTGGGTGGTCGCCGAACGAGTTCGCAACATCGGACTTCGCCCCGTGTTCGAGCAGCAGCCGGACAAGCCTGCGGTGGTCCACGGCGGAAGCAATGGACAGCGCCGTGCTGCCCCATCCGTCTTTGACGCCCAGTTCGACGCCGCTTTGCACCAAGGCGGCTGCCACTTCGGGTTCCCCGAGGAGGCATGCTGCGATCAAGGCATAGCCCTGGTGAGGCTCAACGTTGCTTTCGGCCGCGAGCGCTTTCAGCCTGGCAATTAACACCCCATGGAGCTCCTCGTCCAAAGTCGCAGGGTCTCCGTCGTTTCTGTCGAATCGAAGGAGCTCATTGAAGTCCTGATGCCAGTGAGTTGTGTAGACCCTGCTTGCCAGCACCCTCAAGACGCGTCCCGTGAAGGAAGATCTGAGGCTCTCGGCGGATCTGGGGCTGCCCCATGGAGTGTTCAGATCGGGGTCAACGGTGGCACCGGCATCGATCAGTCGATGCAGGATTGATCCGTGCCTTTCCCGCAATGCCAATGTCAAACAGGTGTCGCCGTCCTTTGCGGGCCAATTTGCTCCGATGCCACGACTTAGTAATAGATCGATCATGCGGTTGTCGCCGTTGTGAACCGCGACGCCTAGGAGAGATCGATGCTTGTCGTCGAGTACGTCTCTCCGCCAAACTCGCGACAAGCCGTATGTGTCGATGCAGTATCCGGTCAGTTTGCAGGCGCCCATCAGAACAAAAACATATACCGAGCTCGTCTCGATACTGAGCGGGTGGGAAGGGTTGACCAGGGTGTAGATTTCTCGCCAGAGCTGGCGGGGGAAAGTCTCGATGAAGTCACGTTGTGAAAAACGTGGCGAGTGAGCGGCGTCCGCGTGATGTACGATGTTTCTCCAGGCGTACTCCAGGAAAGGACAGACCGCATAGACCTGTTCGACAATCTCGTGTGCCACTTGTGCCACTGCGAAGCTGTCCATGGGTCTTTGTTCGCTAGGGAATTCATCCCATGTCTCTGCATGCTGTTGAGCCACTAAGCGGCTGGTCTCGTCGTTGCAATCTAACAGACACGCGGATTGCAGGTCGATGGCTCTCGCAAACCATGGCAGCAGAACGGCAGGAGCGGACTCCAGGTAGTAGCGGCAACGCTGTTGGAGTCGAATGTGGCACTGCCCACTCAAATTAGTGCCGAGGCATGGATCGATTGCAACTAAGCCTGTATCGAGGAGATAATCCTTCACAGATTCGTGAATGAATTGCACAGTCGGGTTGTCGCCCCAAGTCAATTCGGCTAGACCTCTCGAGGCATCCAGTACGAATCTTCTCATGTCGTCTTCACCGATGCTGTCATCGCCGGGCTCGAAGGTTACGGTCATGGCGTGGTAGAACTCTTTCAAGCTAAGCGGCCGCGAAGAAAACAGAATCAACTGGAAGGCTAGAAGCGTCTCGTCTCCGTCCTGGGTGTCTTTTCGCACTATCTCTTCGAACAGACTGTGTAACCCGCTTGGGATTGCATGGAGTCTCTGCCTTAGTTGGTGTTTTCGACCACGGTCGTAAAGCTCATTTAGTATGCGTATCACTAAGACCACCCATAGAAAGATGCCTGATGCTCTGACTTGAACGATAGATCGAATTTCGGAAGCCAATCTGCTCTCTCCGATCTGGAGTTTGCTGCTGATGTACTCGGCGATGTCGTCCTCGTGTCCCAACTGGTTGTCGAGAATGATCTCCTGGCATGCATTGAATGTGATATGTGGGTAATGGCGACTTGTGAGCAGGACGCGAAAGCCCACGTCGGCCTGTACCGCAACTGTCCGTAGGGTGCCGAGAAAGTCGATGATGTCTCTTGCGTCGTCGTTGTTGCATTCGTCCAAAGCATCCACATAGCAGGTCACGTGTGTCTGTGCAAGTGCAAGCACCGAGTCTCGGTGAGCCTCCATATCCGCAGATACGCCCAGTGTATTCGCGTAAAGGGCAACTCGAGCCGGGCTGAATGCAAGGACAAGTTCCACTAACATGTCTTTCACTTGTTCGATGGGCCAATCTTGAGCAGCGCTGGAGCGTATTCCTCTTTGTGGTACTTTCTCAAGCAGAGGTTCTAGAAGATTGATATGGTGATGGCACCCTTCACGCTTGGACAAGGCAGCTAGCTGTTCAATCCTCGTCTCCAATAACTGATACAACAAGGAACGGTACATGCCCTGCTTGGACCTTTGGAGCTCCACACCTCTGGCGTTGAAAAAGAAAGAGATGATGATATCGCCGTGTTCTCGCTCGCCGTAGTGCCGTGCACTCTTCATGAGGGTCGATTTTCCAGCTCCGGGCTTTCCCTTGAGCCAGAGGAAGCCACAGTTCGTCTTCACAGCGTCCGGATGTCGCCAAGCTCTATACTCTTCGCTTTGGGAAAGCCATTGACACGTATCTGACAGCGCTATCACAATCGTAGTGTGGCGATCGTCCATTTGGTCGAATTTCAAATCTTTCGTTATGCTCTTGATGTGGTTAAATGTCAAGCTTGTCACGTTTGGCGTCGACTCTGGCTTTGTGGGAGCCTGCTGAGGGCCGACGTTGTATGTATTGATCACATTGCCGTATACGTTGCGAGAGTTGCCTTTGGCAGTGGTGTTTTCATATCTTGACATGGTGGTACTTGCCCTAGAGTGCAGGGCGTTGCATAGGCGAGATCACCAAGCCTGTCAGGCCTTCACTATCCGGTCGCGAAAGCTTGTAGGTCAGGAATACTTATAAATACGACAAGACGATGTCGATGCAAGAAAACTCGCTTGAAGCTCTCCAGTGATGGAGTTATGTAGACGGTGTAAAGATGCGTGTTGAGTCGCAAATCGAGTTGAGATCTGCCGAAAGAGCGGAGAAGCTTGCCTGCCTGCAGTGCCCTCACGGACGACCTTCCAAACCTAAACAAACGATCGTTACCTTACAGTACAGTATCAATCTGCCATACAAAATTGTTGGCATCAACAGGAACGGAGGTGTCTTTCCATTCGCTGGTATTGCCCTCATCCACCCCTCATCAGTCCGTTGGCATCCTCCGTCGAGATTCCATGTCCACACTCATGTATGGCGTGATAGCTAGGTAGGTCGACGTGCGCGATGCGATCCCTCACGATTGCATAAGACAGGATATGGTATCGCTTGTGTTCAAGTCATGAGATTTGTTTCCCTTCGCTCTCTCATCTGCACTCTCAAACTCACCAGACCACACAACTCCAGCCATCAACTCCATAACATGCCTAGCAAGATCCTCTCTCTGTACGAACAAGTCCCGGAGACGAAAGAAGACCGTATGTTCATATGATCTTCAAGGTTGACGTATTAAGTCTAACGTCACCGTCAAGTCGACTGGGCCGAGCTGGTGACTCTCGACCTGAGCCTCTTCGATACTCCAGACGGCAAGCAAGAACTGGCTAAACAGCTCACCTACGCTGCACAACACGTCGGTTTCTTTTATGTGAAGAACTTTGGCATCAGCCAAGAAGAGGTCGACCGGCAATTCGCCCTGGGAAGGGAGTTCTACGATCTGCCTTTAGAGGAGAAGCTCAAGTACCACAACCTTGAGGACTTGCACAACGGCGAGTACAATGGCTACCGTCCTGCTGGATTGAGAAAGTACGTTTAGCCAACCATATAACCGTTTGTCGTGCATCGACTGACCATGCAGGCTCACCGAGACCATCAATGATAATGTTGAGGTTTACAACCTCCCCAAGTTCGACGGCCACCACGAGCGTCCACAGCCTCCTGTCTTGCAAGACCACATCAAAGAGATCGAAGCCTTCAGCCGAAAGTGCCACAGCGAAGTAGTCGTTAAGCTCCTCCGCCTCTTCGCCATCATCCTCGAACTGCCCGACGAAGACCAGCTCGTCAAAGACCACGAATACGACGTCAAAGGCGAAGATCACCTCCGCTACATGCACTACGCAGCCCGCTCCCCAGAAATCAACAAGCAAGTCGGTGAGCTCTACTCTCCAGGCCACACCGACCTGGGAAGCATCACGCTTCTCTTCCGCCAGCCCGTCGCTGCTTTGCAGATTTTGAACTCGGAGCGACAATGGAAGTGGGTCAAGCCGCAGGACGAGACCATCACGATCAACATCTGCGACGCTTTGCAGGCTTTGACGGGCAACTTCTTCAAGTCGTCGATCCACCGCGTACACTCCCCGCCGGACGATCAAGCCCATGTCGACCGTCTTGGTGTGTTGTTCTTCGCAAGGTATGATTAGGCTTCAGCAAGTCCAGACTTCCATACCCTCCGACCACTAACAACATCACAGACCCAACAACCACGTCGTC
>Ga0265797_10006083_pt1 | contig 17300 bp, 18 predicted proteins | sample P2T30metagenome_FD_192433 | JGI IMG/M metagenome (GOLD analysis project Ga0265797, IMG submission 192433) | Plant litter microbial communities from East Loma Ridge, Irvine, California - P2 T30 | ecosystem: Environmental > Terrestrial > Plant litter > Unclassified | place: USA: California...
ACGAGCTCGAGATGGAGAACACGGAGTTCGTCGAGCGCCTCCGCGCGGCGGCCGAGACCTTCGGGCACAGCGAGCCCATCCACGCCGCGGACCGCGAGACCCCCGAGAAGCTCTGAGAGCGCGACCGCATCTCGCCGAGCCGCCCGACAGCCGATCGGTCAGGGGGCTGGCCGCTCCCCCGCAGCTCCGGGGCGCCGACTGTCTCGACAGGTCAGTCCGAGACCGAACTCGGTGAACGATCCCCCATCGGACCGGTATGGCGAGGGTTTCGATGGTGACGCAGGACCGTCGGGGCGCCGAGCAGCGCAAGGGTGAGCAGGACGATGACTGGTGCGTGCGAGATCCACACCGTGGACGTGGGCACGAACCACAGCTTCGCGGCGAGCAGATGAGTCACTGCCAACTGGTTCACCGCGAGTTGCGCAGCGAGGTAGGCCACGTACCCGCCGATGCACAGCACCGACATCAGATACCACCGCTTCCACCGAGCAAGCAAAGGCAGAGGCAGGAAGAGCAGCGCCGGTGCCAGCTGCAGGAGGAACCGCAGGTGCTCCCACAGGAACCACTCGCGTCCGTCAAGGGCCAACATGACAAGCCCGTACACGGCGGGTGGGCAGTAGAGGATGCCTGCGATCAGTTGCAGTCGCTTCGACACCATGGCGTAGCCGGGCCGAAGAGATCTACCGGCGTGCAGATCATGATCCCGGATCGCTGTCCGGGCGATGAGTTCCGGAGCACCGAGGATCTCCTCGAATGGGCGCGGGTCCTCTGGAGCGGCGTCGTCGAGGTGATCCGCGACGCCCCGGAGCACGTCGCGCCGTCGGCCCGAGGGAAGAACGGACAACTCCCGCCGAAGTTCGCGGAGGTAGCGCGCCTTCTCGTCAACACGACCGGCGAGAAGAGGTGAGGTCGTCATGGAGTCTCCAATAGGTCGTCGACGGTGTCGCGAAAGGGTGCCCACGCTGCCCGGAAGGCAGCGAGACGGGCGTGGCCGGCACTCGTCAGCGTGTAGTACCGGCGCTGACGACCGTCCGCCGGGTTCGTGAGCTCGGTATCGACAAGGCCCGCGTCCCGCAAACGGGAGAGCAGCGGGTACAGGGTGCCCTCGCTCGCGAGCAGGCCTCGCTCCCCCAGCGCCTGTGCGAGATTCCGCCCGTAACCGGGTCCCGAGGTCAGGGCGGACAGGACGCAGAACTCCAACACGCCCTTGCGGAGGTTGGTGAGGATCCTGTCCTCTTCATCGCCCATGCCGAGACTCTAACCTTGCTATACAAGGCATTGCAACCCAAGGCTTTCTTGCTCGTGTCTGAACCGATTCGGCTTCGTGCGGGGTCGCCAGCCCGGCGCCTTGATGTAACCTTGGGTTACATGAACACGTCCCGAGCGCTGCCCGGCCACGACTTCGGCTTGGCGGCATCACGCTTCCATCGTGCGACGCGGCAGGCGGTCGAGGCTGCGCTCCAGCCCTTCGAGCTCTCAGGCGCCCAGTACGGAGCGCTCGTCTTCGTCGACCGCAACCCGGGAACGAGCAACGCCGATCTGGCCCGGTTCCTCCTCATCACGCCCCAGGCGCTGGGGCGCGTGACTGCGCAGCTCGGTGTCCGAGGCCTCCTCGTCCGAGATGCCGACGAAGCGATCGGCCGACGCCGACCGTTGGCGCTGACACCCCTCGGGACACGGGTGGTGCGGGAGGCCGAGCCTGCAGTCGAACGCGCTCAGCAACAGCTTCTGAGCCCCCTCACGACCGAACAGCAACTGGCCTTCCTGCATGCGCTCGATGCGTGCACGCCATTCCCTGACAGTCCCGGAAAGGACCTGACATGACTTCTTCCCCCTCCCAGATGACCCCACTGGTCGTCGTCATCGGCGGCGGCACGGGCATGGGCCGCGACATCGCCCTGGACCAGGTGAGCCTCGGGCGAGATGTCCTGATCGCCGGTCGACGCGAGGGCCTGCTCACAGAGACGCAGCGGTCCGCGGCAGACCCCGAGAAGATCCTCACCGTCGTCGCCGATGCCTCGACAGTCGAGGGTGTCAGCCGGATCGTCGATGCCGTGGGCGACAGGCGCGTCGCGGGCGTCGTCGCCGCCGCGGGTGGGCAAGGCGGATTCCGTCGACCGGGAACCGACCTCCCGGCGATCGAGAGCGCGTGGGCCGACGCTCTCCGGGTCAACCTCTTCACCGTCGTCCTGCCCGTCGAGGGTCTTCTTCCTCAGGTGCTCGACACGGAAGGACGAATCGTCCTGATCGGCTCGACGGCCGGACTCGACGGCGGCGGGGGCCCCTGCTCGACCGCCAAGGCCGCCGTCGCCGGCTACGGCCGCGACCTCGCCATCCGCGCTGGCAGGCGCGGCATCACCGTCAACACCCTCGCCCCCGGTTTCGTGGCCGACACGGACTTCTTCGACGCGGCCGGGCTCGGCGACAGCTCGACCATGATCGACGCCGCCGCCGCCCGCACCCTCGTCGGTCGAGTGGGTCAGCCGGAGGACATCACCGCGAGCGTCCGCTGGCTGCTGAGCTCGGAGGCAGGCTGGGTGACCGGGCAGACCATCGCCGTCGACGGCGGCACCGTCATGCTCCGATGACCGCCTGCCTCGTCGTGGGCGCCCACGGTCGAACCGGCAGCCTCGTCGTCGACGAGCTCGTGCGGGCGGGCCCGCCTGGACGATCATCCGCCCCGACGCCGTGACGGAGCCGGCTACGGCCTGCCGGGTCAGGCAGCCGGACCCAGCTCGGCCAGTTCGCCGCCCGCGATGCGGAGACGACGTTGTGCCCGCCGGGCCACGGCCGAGTCGTGCGTGACGATGACGAGGGTGAGCCCTCGATCACGCCAGACGCCCTCGAGCAGGTCCATGATCTCGTCGCGGGTGGCCTCGTCGAGAGAGCCCGTGGGCTCGTCCGCGAGCAACACGCTCGGTTCCTTGACGAGCGCCCGGGCGATGGCGACGCGCTGCTGCTGTCCTCCGGAGAGTTCGCTCGGCAGGTGGTCAGCTCGTTCGGCGAGACCCACGGACGCTAGTGCCGCCTTCGCCTTGTCCCGGCGTTCCGCCCGGGGCGTCGACCCGTCTGCGAAGGCCGTCTCGACGTTCTCCGCGGCCGTGAGGGTGGGGATCAGGTTGAAGCCCTGGAACACGAAACCGATCTCGCGTGCCCGTGCCGCCGCCAGGGCATGGTCGCCCGCCGCCGAGAGCTCGGAGTCACCGAGTCGAACCGTGCCGCTCGTGGGCCGGTCGAGCGCGCCGAGCATCTGGAGCAAGGTGGACTTGCCACCGCCGGTCGGTCCCTGGATCGCGACCATCTGCCCTGCAGGGATCACGAGATCGACCCCGTCGAGTGCTTTCACGGTGCGCTTTTTCTGCTGATAGGTCTTCGTGACGGCGGTGAGCGTGTACATGGGGTCGGTGGCTCCAGAGGCTGTGGTCGGTCGGGTCGTTCCGGCCGGAGCCGGGAGAGAGGTCGAGGTCGGGCGGGACGTGTTCACGCGACGCTCCTCAGGGCCTCGGCGGGACGCAGGCGGGAGGCGCGCCAGCCCCCGACGGCGCCGGCGAGCAGACCGCCGGCGACGGCGAGGCCGACGGCGAGCAGCACGACCGGGACGGTGACGGGAACATTCAGAGCGACGTCGGTGGTCGCCTGGGCGATCTGCTGCCCGAAGCCGCCTCCGCCCGCAGCGGCGCCAGGGCCGTCGGCGCCGGGGCCTGCAGCGTCGGTCGTGGCTGCCGCGGACAGAGTCGGCGCCACGATGTTCACGACGAGCACTCCGATCAGGCCGACCGCGACACCGACGACGCCGCCGAGCAGACCCGTGACGAGCGACTCGCCCGCCACCTGGCGGGTGATGCGGGAGTTGCTCCAGCCGATGGCCTTGAGCGTCCCGAATTCGCGCGTCCGGCGGCTCACTCCCGAGACGGTGAAGAGGATCGCGATGAGGAAAGCTGCAGCAAGGACGACCACCGAGAGCCACGTCCCGAGCTTCCCGATCAGGTCGGACGCAGTGGACAGCGAACCCGACACGCTCGACGCGAGGTCGGATTGGGTGTTCACGGTGGCGTCCGGCAGTGCCGCCTGCAGGTCGGTCTTGAGAGCGTTGACGCCGCTGGCGCTCGATGCCGTGACGTAGACGTTGCTGATCTGGTCCGTCAGACCGCTGAGCGCCTGAGCGGTGTCGAGGGGCACGTACGTGTCAGAGGCGGTGGCGGCGTCCGACGACGTGGACGCCACGATCCCGACGACCGTGAAGTCGGTGCCGCCGATGGCGAGCGTGTCACCGACGGCGAGTTCAGCGCTCGTGGCGTACGTCTGGTCGAGCACGACGACGTCGGTCCCCGCGTCGGCGGCGGTGAAGCTGCGGCCGTCGACGAGCGATGCGCTGCTGAGCGGTCCGACCGCGTCCGTGGCGGGGTCGAGGCCCGTGACCGAGAACTGGTCGACGTCGAACGCGCTGCCGCCCGCGCCGTCGGCCCCGCCGGAGGGAGGCGCGGCCTCCGTGCCTGAGTCGGTACCGTCACCGGTCGCACCGTCGGCACCCGCGCCTCCTGCGCCCCCCGGGGAGAAGTCGGGCAGCGTGCCCGAGAAGCTGGAGTTCTGCAGGCTCAGGGTCGCGGTCGCGGCGGAGACGCCGTCGACACCCTCGACGGTGGTCAGGGCCGACGAGTCGAAGGTCGCAGTGCCGCGCGCGGCGGAGAGGGTGCTCTGGGCGACCTCGGTGCTGCCGTCGTCGGTCGTGGTGCCGTCACCGGAGCCGAAGGCGAACTGCTGGCCAGGTCCACCGGTACCCGGCTCGGCGATCTGAGTGATGGTGACGTCGGTTCCGACGCCGTAGATCGACTCGAGGACGGAGGACTGGGCGTTCCTCACGCCGGCCGCCACCCCGCTCACCACGATCACGAGGGCGATGGCCAGGGCGAGGCCCGCTGCGACGATCACGGTCTGTTTGCGTCTGTTGCTCAGCTCTCTGAGCAGGTAGGTCAGGAACACGGTTCTCCTCGGTGCGGGGATCAGGACGAGGAACACGCTAGGAAGCGACACCCTCAGATCCCCATGACCCACATATGCGCTTCCTATGGCTCCAAGGCCTCGGACCCGCCGTCAGGGTCGAACCACGTGCCCGGATGCTGATCGACTATCGGGCATCCGCAGACCGGGCGATCACGGACCGTGACCAAATCACCGATCGGAAGCTCGCGGCGCCTGTGGCCGTCCACCAGCAGCGCCTGCATCCCGGCTGCCCTGGCTCCGTCGATGTCCTTCACGAGATCGTCGCCGACGAACAGGCATGCCCCCGGCTCGACTGCGAGCTCAGAGGCGAGAACTGAGAAGGCCCTCACGTCGGGCTTCGACAAACCGATGCGCTCAGACGTGCAGACGACATCCAACTCGACGAGGAGACCTGTGCGCCGGACCTTCGCTAGTTGCTGAGCCTCCGCCCCGTTCGTCAGCAGCCCGATGCGATGACCGGACGCGCGCAGGCTCCGAAGAAGCGGAAGCGCATCAGGGAATGCCCGCCACGACGACTCGTACGCCCGCAGGTACTCGCTGAACAACTCGTCGATCTCGACGTCACTGGCGGGGACATGGACCCCGAGCGGCGGGAGGACCGAGCGCAGTCTCTCGCGGCGTTGCTCCGAGAAGCTGATCTCGCCCGACCGCCAACGCTCGAAGTGCTGCTCTTCGGCGGCGAACCAGCTATCAAGAGTCGAGTCCGACGCGACGACACCGAGCGAGCCGAGGAAGTGGACCGCGGCGGAGCGGGCCGAACCGTGGTGATCGAACAGCGTCCCGTCGAGGTCGAAGCCGACCGCACCCACTCGCGTCACCGCGCCAGTCTAGAAGTGGACCAGTGGCCGATCCCCTACCGGAACGTCATGAGATGTAGTCGAGCGTGCGCCAAGCTGGGAGCACGACGGGTGCCGATGACGCCGCCTTCACCCCCTCGAGAAAGACACCGGCATGATCTCGCTGACCGCCGCCTCCGCCATGGCCCTCGTCGCGCTGGGCATGGTGCTCACCCCCGGCCCGAACATGATGTACCTCGTCTCGCGCAGCATCAGCCAGGGCCGCCGCGCCGGCCTGGTCTCGCTCGCCGGCACCGCGGTCGGCTTCGTCGTCTACATGACGATGGCCAACGTCGGCCTCGCCGCGGTGTTCCTCGTGGTGCCCTGGCTCTACACGGCGCTGAAGGTCGCCGGCGCCGCGTACCTGCTCTGGCTGGCCTACAAGACGCTGCGACCCGGAGGCGCCTCCGTCTTCGACACCCGTGATCTGCCGCGCGACTCCACGGCCAAGCTCTTCCGCATGGGGCTCGTGACGAACCTGCTGAACCCGAAGGCGGCGATCATGTACCTCGCCCTCATCCCCCAGTTCGTCGACCAGAACGCCGGCGGCGTCGTCGCCCAGGGCTTCCAGCTCGGCGCAGTCCAGATCGCCGTCAGCCTCACCGTCAATGCCGCCATCATCGTCGCCGCCGGGTCCATCGCGGTCTTCCTCCGCTGCAAGCCGAGCTGGATGCGCTGGCAGCGGTGGGCCACCGGAACCCTCCTCGGCGCCGTGGGCGTGAAACTCGCCCTCGACGCACCCGCGCCGGCGGCGGCTGGATAGCGAGCGATCCCCTTACGGGACGCTCCAGCTCCGACAGCCGGACAAGAGATGCATCGTTGTGTGACAACCCGCCAGGAGCAGCCCCGCGATGAGGGCGACGAGCAGGTCGCAGTATGCGGCCGCCGCGCGAACGGTCGAGCCGGAGTTCAGACGCGGACGCGGTGCAACGGGTCGAGCGCCGAGTCCAGCGCCGCCTCGAGCGGCCACGCCGAACGCAGCGGCTGGCTCATCACGAGTCCGCCCTGCACCGCCGTGAGGATCACCATCGCGATCCGCTCCGGGTCGGCCTCGCGGTCGACGTCGCCCGACGCCTGCATCTTGCGGACCCCCGCGGCGAGCAGATCGCGCCACGCGCCCATGCTCTCGGCGATGACGCGCTCGAGCTCAGGGTCGGTCATGGCCGCCTGCGTCGCGAGCGACCCGATCGGGCAGGCCCACCGACCGAGGCCGAGGTAGTAGTCCACGAGCGCCTCCCGCCAGGCGCTCCACGACTCCCACGAGGAGAGGTCGTCTACATGCGGCTGCTGCGCGGCGAGCAGCTGCCCGCCCTCCCACGCGGCGACCTCGCGGACGAGCTCCGCCTTGCCGCCCGGGAAGTAGTGGAACAGCTGGCTCTTGCTCGTCAGGGTCGCCGCCCGGACGGTGTCGAGGGTCGTCCCGCCGATGCCCGACGCGAGGATCTGCTCGCCCGTCGCCTCGATGATGCGCTGCCGCGTTGCTCGGCCGCGCGCGGTGAGCTTCTTCTCTTCCACGCCCCGATCCTAGCCCTCTGGACCACCGGGTCCATTCTTGTGCTAGTAATGGACCATGAAGTCCAATGAAGAGGAACTGCAGACCCTGACAGCCGACACCCGCCTGGCAGGCACGACCGCGCTCGTCACCGGCTCGACCAGCGGGATCGGCGAAGCCATCGTCCGCGTCCTCGCCGCCTCCGGCGCCGAGGTCGTCGTGAACGGGCGCGACGCCGGACGCGCCGAGGCCGTCGTGCGCAGCATCACCGAGGCCGGCGGTCAGGCCCACGCCGTGGTCGGCGACCTCGGCGGGACCGCCTCAGAGGTGCGCCGCATCGCCGCGGCAGCTGAGGACGCGCTCGGCGGCCACGTCGACGTCGTCGTCAACAACGCCGGCATCTACCCCGTTGGCCCCACCGCCGGCCTCTCCGACACTGACCTCGACGCCGTCCTCGCGGTCAACGTCCGCGCGCCCCACGTGCTCGTCGGAGCACTCGCCCCCGCGATGGTCGAGCGCGGAGGCGGCTCGATCGTCAACATCGGCTCGTGGATGGCCCGTGTCGGAGTCCCCTTCGGCGCCGCCTACACCGCCTCGAAGGCCGCCCTCGAACAGATGACCCGCACCTGGTCGGCCGAGTTCGGACCCTCCGGCGTGGGAGTCACGACCGTGTCTCCCGGCGCGACGAGCACGCCAGGCAACGCCGAGAGCGCCGACACCCTGGCCGCGATGACGGCGGGCACCGTGGCGGGCCGACCGGTCCGCCCGGTCGACGTCGCCTTCGCGGTCCGCTGGCTCGTCTCGGGCGAGGCGGCGTTCGTGCACGGCAGCACCGTCGACGTCGACGGCGGGATCGCCGCGGTCCGGCTCGCATGAACACCGACCCGACACTCCAGGACGCCCGACGGTTCGGTGCGTCCTCGACTGCCCTCGACGTGGTGGAGGGCATCGACCTGCACGGCCAGACTGCCCTGGTCACGGGTGCCAGCTCAGGGATCGGCGTCGAGACGGCAAGGGCTCTTGCCCGGGCCGGCGCGACGGTGGTCCTGGCGGTCCGCAGCATCGACGCCGGCGAGAGGACGGTCGAGGAGATCAGAGCCCGGGACCCGGCCGCGACCCTTCGGGTGATGGAACTCGATCTCGCCGACCTCAACTCCGTGCGTCGACTGACCGCTGAGTGGTCGGGACCCCTGCACCTGCTGGTCGCCAACGCAGGCGTCATGCACGTCCCCGAACGACGCACGCCCGAGGGTCGGGAATGGCACTTCGGCGTCAACCACCTCGGGCACTTCGCCCTGGCCAACGGCCTCCACCAGCCGCTGGCCGAGGCTCAGGGAGCGCGCGTCATCTCGCTGTCATCGAGCGGCCACGGTGCGAGCGGCATTCGCTTCGACGACCTCGACTTCCGTCGGACGCCCTACGACGCAGGGATCGCGTACGGGCAATCGAAGACCGCGAACGTACTGTTCGGCGTCGAGGCCACGCACAGATGGCACGACGAGGGCATCACGGCTGCTGCCGTGATGCCCGGGGGCATCTGGACCGGACTGCAACGCCACTGGGACCCCGCCGTGCTGGCCGAGATGAAGCGCCGCTACTCCCACCGCGTCAAGACGGTCGATCAGGGCGCCGCGACATCGGTGTTCGTCGCCACACGGGCAGAGCTCGGCGTCGGCGCCCCGGCGTACTGGGAAGACTGCGGCCCGGCCGACGTCGTGGACCACATCATCGACGGGACCCACGGAGTCATGCGCCATGCCCTCGACCCCGACGTGGCTCAGCGCCTCTGGTCAGAGTCCGAAGCCCTGACCCGATGAGAAATCCGCCCACCAGATGGCAACCCGATAGCCGATCGTCTATTGGGACAAGGTCGCAACCCGCTTGGCAGTGCGCCCTCACACTGGTGAGGTGCGATTCGACGCTGTCCTCGGCCCAGCCGATGCTTCCAGCCTGCAAACCGAGGTTGCTGGGCTTCGGCATCGACAACGACGTCTCGTTCGAGGTGTGAGTACAGGTCTGAGCGGGAATGACCAGGCGTACCAGTTTCAAGCCGTCGTGGATGAAGATAAGCAAAGTTGGACGTTTGACCGTCAGGGGAGCAGTCTTCGTGCCCACTACTCAGAGGGCCACCTGCACAGCGAGGACGGGTCCTTCGAGGTCAGCTTCGAGCGCAGCGGCAATGTTGCACCTCCCGTGCGACTACTCACGCCGGAGCTGCTCCCCCTGTGGGGATCTCCGGCGAGCTACTCACCCATGCTCGTTCAACGGATCGAGACACACTGGTTGCTGTTCACCTTCGAGCACGAGCTCGATCCAGCACAGCGCGTGACACTGGTCGTCGACGAACGCGATGGCATCGCTCACCGCTCGTACAGTCAGAGCCACACCACGGTGCTCACCGAAGTTCGTGTCCTGGACGGCGATGACCCGGCACCACCCCGGCCGAAATTCTCACGCCTGCAGGAATGGCCAAGGCTCGAGTACTGAGGCCCTCAAGAGCTACGTGTCGCATGACCTGGTCAAAGGAGTCACCCGGCCCATAATGGGCACGAGCGTCAAAGCATTCCGCATGACCTGTCGACCGAACACACCTCGGCGACCAAAATGACCGCGACCCCCGGAGCACAGCACAAGTCCGACACCTCGGGTCGTGGCGACGTTCGCACGCCGATCGTCTAGCGGGGTCCTCCAAGGCAGCTGTTCAACGCGCCTAGTCGAGAAGTACGACAAAATCTGGGCCGAGCTCGGCTTGCAGGTCTCGAACGAGCCGAGCCGCCCACTGTCGATGGCGGGGAGACTGACGCATCTCGTGCGCATACCACCACTCGGTCCAGTCGTAGAGCTGCTGCGTCAGCCGTGCAGAAAGGCCGTACTCCTCTGACGAGTAAGTCGTTCGCGCCTCGTCATTGAGCAGGATGTTCTCACGGAGCGGCCACGACAGACCCTCGAAGAGAACAAGGGACACCTCTCTTTGCATGCCAACCAGTGTGCCGGACGCCGATCGACTAGCGGCCACGATCTAGACGAGCACATACGAGATCGTTTGATCCTTGGCTCGGATGTCTTGGTCGGAATCCGCTCGGAGCGACCACCGCGCCACCCCGGCCAGCCCGGGAAATCGACAACGTACCCAGCGGCGCCTTGGATAGGGGTGGTCTTGGCCTTCCTCGAGCAGCCAGCCCACGCGCGGGGAATGCGCGCCCCGCCGCCATGGAGGTCGGAACTGGAAACCCAGATGCGCATGCGACACAGATGCACTTTTGCCGGCGGCGCTTTTCGAAGCCGATTCCTCGGCCAGCCTCAGGATTCCTGCCGGGGACGGCCCATGGCTTCCCCCTGGAAGCGACGGGACATCCCGACCTCGATTGCTAGAAGGTCACGGCGCCGGCGCTCCTGCACGAATCTGCACGAGGGTGAGCTCGAGAAGAGGCACGGGAACATCGAGGTCGCGTGCTCGCCTCGAGAAGTCGCCGAGAAGGTGCTCAGCCTCGGTGGGGAGACCCCCGATGAGGTCGCGATAGAGCGAGGTGGTGAAGGACGAGCCCTTGTCTGTCAAGATCGCCAGGCACTGGTCGTGTGCCGAAGCGGAGACGGAGTGCCCGGCGGCCTCAGCCACCTGCTCGACCTCCCGGACCGCGTCGAGGATCCACGGCAGACCACCCGCCTCGAGTACCGACCCCACGGTGTTGCGGAAGAGGCAGGTGATGATGTTCGCCGCGACGATGAACGACCATTTTTCCCAAAGCGCGCTGACGATGTCGGCGGAGATGGTGACCTGAGAACCCGGCACATCAAGAATGTCGGCGATCCACCCAGGCAACGACGCGCCATTCAGGGCACCAATCGTGAGCGCCGCAAGTCCGGTCATCTGCCGGACGGCATCCTCATCAACTGTTGCCATAATCCTGATGGACCCGCCCAGCACGCGCCCCGGGAAGGACTTCTCGAGAAGGTCGATCTGAGCCATCCCATTCAGGAGCGGGATCACGCGTGCGTCTGCACGAACATGGGGATGGACGTCAATGGCAGCACTCTGCAGCGATGCAGCCTTGACAGTCACGAGCACCAGATCGAACTGCTCGACTGTCTCCCCCGTCACCAGCGCGCGCACCCGGTGGGTGCGGTCGCCCGTCGGAGAGATGAACCGGAGACCGTCCCGCCGTAATGTCGCCGCTCGGCGGGATCGCACAAAGTAGGTCACGTCCCGACCAGCCTCCTGCAGCAACGTGCCCAATGCGCCGCCCGTCGCACCGGCCCCCACGATGAGGATCCGTGTCATGTGCTTTCTCCGATCAGGGACCACGGGACGCCTCGGAGCGATAGCCGGTCCGAGTGAATGACCGCCTTCAGAAGGCCGCCTTGACGTGGCGAGGCAACTTGGTTCGTACCTGCAGGTCGTCCTAAGGGTGGCTCTTGGCCCTCAGGTTACCCGCAGATCACGATTCCTCGCGAAGCGTTCAGTCATGCGTCATAGTGTTTCATTTAACGAAACGTATCTACGTGGTTCACGTCGACGACGATGCCGCCGCGGTTCTCCGTTATGACACCGACGATCAGGAAGGCAGCAATGCCCAGCACCGCACGCCCCCAATACTGGAACCTGACGAAAGAGCGCGTGTGGGAGCTCAGCCGTGCGGGGAGTCCGCGCTTGCTACTGGGCGGTCAGGTGCACAACTCATCGTCATCTTCGCCCGAAGCGATTGCGAAGTCGTTCGCTCACGCACGGACGGTCAGCGCGAATATGGTGATCGCTCCCGTGAGCTGGGCGCAGTTCGAGCCCACGGAGGGAAACTTCGACGCGTCCCTCCTGGACACCATGCTCGCGGAAGCCAACGATCTGGGCCTTACGCTCGTGCTGCTCTGGTTCGGCTCGTGGAAGAACGCCACATCCACCTACTCTCCACGATGGGTTCGGGCGGACCGTGAGCGGTTCCCGCGGGCCGAGATCGATCCCGCGCGGCGCCCGCCCATGAGCTACGAAGGTGCCACACCCGTACCAGTCTTGTCCGCGTTCAGCCCAGCTCTGCTCGCGGCGGAGAAGACGGCGTTCGCACAGCTGGTGCACCATGTCGCCCAGGTGGATCAGACCGGAGTCGTCGCCATGATTCAGGTCGAAAACGAGGCCGGAATCCTTGGAGACAGCCGAGACCGTTGCCCGCAGGCCGAAGCCGCATGGGAAGCCGAGGTGCCAGAGGCACTCATCTCACACCTGGAGTCCGCTGCATCCGACTCGCTCACGGGCCGCCTGTGGGCAGAGCATGGTTCCCGACAGCACGGGACGTGGTCGGATGTCATCGGAACCGATTCCGCCGCGGACGAGGTCTTCATGGCCTGGAGCATCGGGAGCTACGTCAACGCCCTCGCATTACACGGACGCAAGTTTCTCGACATACCGATGTTCGCCAATGCGTGGCTGGGCCCGCAGCCCGGGATGGAAGAACCGGGGCAGTACCCGTCAGGCGGACCCGCATCTCGTGTCCTGGGCGTCTGGCGAGCAGCGGCGCCGGAGCTGTCACTGCTGGCTCCCGACATCTACATACCTGACGCGGATCAGGTCATGCAGACCTACGCGACCGGCGGGCACCCCTTCTTCATCCCCGAGTGTCGGCCGAGTGCTGCAGAGCTCGTCAGGGCCGTGGGAACCTACGGCGCCATCGGCTGGTCGGTGTTCGGCATTGATGACTCGAACCCGCACGGTCAGCTGGCCGCGACGATGGAATATCTCACCAGCCTGGAAGCCGAGATCCTGGAGGCGCGAGCGGGCGGGCGCCTGGCCGCAGTCGTCCTTGAGCCGGGAATGGATGCGACGGAGGTGGTGGTGGGCAACGTGCGCGTCATCGCCCGGGCGGCCTTGCCGCTCTTCCGACACCTTGCCCTGGACGCGGGGGTCCAGGTGCCCGAGGGAGACCTCCCGGCACCCGATGAGACCAGCCCAGGGACGCTCATCCCCATCCAGGGCGAAAAGCGGCCTTTCGCCCTGGTCATGAGCCCATCCGATGACGTCGTGGTTGTGATCGGTCAGGGTCTGATTCTGGACTTCTCGACGCCGGACGGCTGCGAGGTCGACGAGGTCGAGGAGCTAGTCGTGCGTGCAGGAACCATCACCCCTGGCCGGATTTTCAACGGAGACGAACGTCTGCAGAATCTGCCGGTCGCGCATGTCGGTGGCGCGAGAATCACCCTCCTCCGAGGCTGAGGCCGGAGGTAGGCACCGGCCTACGTGCAGCGCCCACGTCGTCTCGCAGCCCGCTGCCGCCGTCGCGTCAGCACCCACTCGCCCGGTGGCAGCGGGTACAGCTGCGCGGCGTAGACGGTTAAGGTGGTAATAGGAACAGAACTACGTTCCGTGGAGTGGGACGGCGGACATGGGCGAGTCAAGCGATCGGATCGTCGGGGCAGAGCGGGTTCTCGCGGTCCTGTCTGAGCTTGCCGACCACCCCTCTGGCATCACGTTGGACGACATGGCTCAGCGCCTAAAGAGCTCGAAGTCGACCGTGCACCGTGCTCTCGCCGTCCTACGACGAGCCGGATTCGCCGAACTGATGTCCCGTGGCGTCTACGTCCTGGGGGACGAGTACCTGCGCCTCGCGTTCCGCAATCACGCTGGCCGCCCCGAGGGGCTCCGCATCGAGCCGGTGCTGCAAGAACTTGCGGGCCGTTTTGGTGAGACGGTCCACTACGCGGTGCTCGACGGCAACGAGGTCGTGTACCGGGCGAAGGTGGATGCGCCTGCGGGTTCCGTCCGCCTCACATCCGAGATCGGTGGACGAAACCCTGCGTACCGCACAGGGGTCGGGAAGATGCTCCTCAGCCTCGACGTCGACTCTGAGGACGAGCTCGCTGAACGGCTGGGCACTGATGAGCTGCCGCGCCGCACCGATCGGACCATCACGTCAGTCGCTGCACTGTGGCATGAACTGCAGGCGACCCGGGAACGCGGTTACGCTGTCGACGACCAGGAGAACGAGCTCGGCATCAACTGCATCGCGGTGCCCGTCCGGCCGACGGCGGGGCTTAACGCTATTGGCGCGGTCAGCATCAGCGCTCTTGCCTTTCGCATGCCCCTCGTGGATCTTGTGGCGCAGCAGGCCGAGATCCGAGCCATCGTAGATGAACGGCTCGGATCCCAGGGCTGAGCCCACGCCGGGTCAGTAGGTGGCGCGTCCACCGCTGATGTCGTAGACGGCACCAGTCGAGAACGACACCTTCTCCGAGGCAAGCCACGCGACGAGCTCGGCGGCCTCCTCTGGTCGGCCAATCCGCTTCATCGGGATCAAGCTCGTTATGTGCGCAAGCGCATCGGGAGCGGTCTCGGCGTTCATCGGAGTCGCGATGACGGCCGGTGCGACGGCGTTCACGAGCACCCCGGTGGTGGCGAGCTCCTTGCCTGCTGACTTGGTGAGCGCGATGACCGCACCCTTGGACGCGGAATAGATGGACAGGTTCGGATTGCCGTCCTTGCCCGCCATGCTCGCGAAATTGACCACGCGACCCCAGCCGCGCTCGACCATGCCGGGGACGAAGGCGCGCATCGTGGCGACGGTGCCGAGGACATTGACCTCGAAGACCTTGCGCCAGTCGTCCGTCTCGGTCGCCACGAGCGGCACACCTGGCCCAACGATGCCGGCGGAGTTGATGAGTATGTCGATACCGCCTATGCGTCGTGCGACAGCGTTTAACTCCTCTTCATCGGTTATGTCGACATGGTGGTCGACATCTCCGGCGAGGTCGAGGGTCACAACGGTGATCCCCTCCTGCCGCAGGCGTTCAGCGGTGGCGGCCCCGAGCCCTCGGGCTCCCCCTGTGATGACGGCGGTTCTCATCGGTCAGCTCTCCTTGTTCAGCGTGGCGGCTTTGAGACCGACCTGGATCTTGGGGCCCGGGCCAGCACCGTCGGGGCGTTCCCCGCGGAGGACCGGGACGAGCTCGGCGAGGCCGACGGTCGCCGCTACAAGCGGGCTTGGGTCAACGGCGCCAGTCGAATAGGACTCGATCGTCGCCGTCAGTCCGGGGGATGCACTGAGGATCCCGACAGCGGTGACGTCCTTGAGGGCGAGAGTGCGGGTGTCGAGCAGGCTAGGGCTTCCCGCAAGGCCTACGTAGACCACGCGTTTGCCCGGTTCGACGAGGTCCAGTGCTCGTGCCGGGAGCTGAGCCGCGTTCGAGGAATCGATGACCGCATCCCATGCCATGTCGGGAAGCTCGTCCTCGGCCCACACCCCGTCGAAGCCGAGACTGCGCGCGAAAGTCAGCGAGCGTTCACTGCGGCCCATGAGGTGGACCTCAGCTCCTGCCGCACGGGCGAACATCGCCACGAGGAGACCGATCGTGCCCGGTCCGAGGACGAGCGCCCGGTCTCCACGCTGAAGCGCCGCCGCCTGGACGGACCGCAACGCGTTGCCGCCAGGCTCGACCAGGGCGCCGAGAACGTCGTCGACGGTGTCCGGCAGCTCACGCAGGGAGCTCACCGGGACGCTGACTTGCTCCGCGAGTGCGCCGGGGCGGCCGTCGCGGACACCGAGCTCGCCGCGGAATTCGCACACCCACTGCTGTCCGCGACGGCATCTGTGGCAGACCCCGCAACCGAGCATGGTGTCACCCGTCACCCGGCGGCCGATCCAGCGTCGTTCGACGCCGTCGCCCACAGCCACGACGGTACCCATCCATTCGTGCCCGATCCGGATCGGGAAGGTGGTCACACCATCGGCGAGATACTGCATCTCCCCGGAGAAGAGCTCCATGTCTGTTCCACAGACGCCAGCTCGTTGGACATCGACGACGACGTCGCCAGGGGCCGCGATCGGAGGCATGACGTCCTGGATACCGGCCTCGCCGGGAGCCGTTATGACGAAGGCCCTCATCGCGGCGCGAGCACGTTCTGCCGCTGACGGCCAAGCCCCTCGATGCCGAGCTCCATCACGTCTCCGGGCTGCAACCAGATGGCGGGCGTGAAGCCCATTCCGACGCCCGGAGGCGTGCCGGTGTTGATCAAGTCGCCGGGCTCGAGGACCAGGAACTGGCTGAGGTAATGGACGATGAAGTACGGATCGAAGATCATCGTCGAGGTCGAACCGGTCTGCCTGCGCACGCCGTTGACGTCCAGCCACATGTCGAGCGAGAGTACGTCGTCGATCTCATCGGGGGTGACGAGCCAGGGCCCCGTGGGGTTGAAGGTCTCGGCCGACTTGCCCTTGCTCCACTGGCCGCCGCGCTCGAGCTGGAAGGCACGCTCGCTCACATCGTTGACCGTGACGAACCCGGCGATCGCGTCCCGCGCGTCCTCCACGGAATCGAGATAGCTGGTCCGCGTGCCGATGACGATGCCCAACTCCACCTCCCAGTCGGGCTTGGTCGAACCACGAGGTATGCGGACGTCGTCGACCGGCCCGACGATGGTGTTGGGCGACTTGGTGAAGAGGATGGGCTCCGTAGGAACCGCCTGACCGGTCTCTGCTGCGTGGTCGCTGTAGTTCAAGCCGATACAGAGGATCTGGTGCGGCCGAGCGATGGGGGCACCGACACGGACCCCCTCCAGGGGCAGTACGGCGCCCGCCGCACGACGCTCATCGACGACCGGCCGCAAGCGCTCTAGACCTCCTGAGCCGAAGAAGCTTTCATCGAAGTCGTGGACAACGTCGGAGACGTCGATGTATGAGTCCTCGTCGGCCAGAGCGGCGGGCTTCTCGGAACCGGCAGGGCCGATGCGGAGCAATTTCATGGGAGTGTCCTTACGAGTCGATGGTGGGATCGGGGCGGTCGAAACCGCCCCAGAGAGGTTGAGGCACTCCGAGCGGCCCCGGCACGACGGTGAAGATCCGTCCGGAATCGGGGAACTGGGCGAGAACTGACTCGTCGAGGTCCTGTGTGGCCGTGGTGATGCAGAGGGTGTCCAGGAGCGGACCGGCGAACGCGACGCTGGACGTGTGAGGCGCGGGCACGTCGACCACTGCGACGAGCTCGCCCGCCGGCGA
>Ga0265797_10006084_pt1 | contig 17295 bp, 18 predicted proteins | sample P2T30metagenome_FD_192433 | JGI IMG/M metagenome (GOLD analysis project Ga0265797, IMG submission 192433) | Plant litter microbial communities from East Loma Ridge, Irvine, California - P2 T30 | ecosystem: Environmental > Terrestrial > Plant litter > Unclassified | place: USA: California...
AGTGGGACCCATCTTGAGGTCAACCACAGCGAAGTCAGGAGTCGGACAAGTGCGCAAAGAGGAGGTGCGAGAGCTGCGGCGTAGTGAGACGGTCCATGGTGTAGGGCGGTGACTCTTGTAAGCAAGAGGTGTAGGTATCGTTTCCAGAGCACAGGCTCATCGTACTTGTTTCATTCTAGTTTGATTTCTTGACATGCATGCCCTATGCCCATTGTGAAAAGATTCAAGACTTCTGTCATCAAGGCCACCCACTCCTTGCTCCACTACCTTTAAGCCACCATGCCCTCAAGTCCCACCGTTAGCAGTCTTTCGCTTCCCCTTTGCCGCCTTCCTCCCGTCCTTCCTCCTCGCCTTCTCAGTTTTGACCTTTGTAAGCTTTGCCGGCAGCACACCCGCTCGCTCGTACACAATCGTAATCGCATTAAACACATCCTGCTCGCGCACCACGGGGCTCTTGTCATCGCCCTGGTCTTCCTCGGTCCGCAGTGCAACAGCGTCCTCGAGCACATTACGTGCGAGTCGCGCTTGGCCGTGGGTGAAGCTGCTAAAGAGGGAGAGAGCGGCCAGCGTAGGAGCATCACAAGACTTGCTGCTAAACTTTGAGGATGATGGCTTCATACTCGAGGGGAGGAGGTGCTCGATAGTGATGGCCCAGCGCTCTTCAATGTCATGTTCGTAGTTTGTAGCTTGCGCAAGTGTTGGTGCGGAGGTCAAGGCGTCAATGTCTGCACGAACAGACATGTACGGCCGGGTAATGCGTAGCTTGTTCCTAGTCGTAGGCTTCATCTTATGCAGACTCTGGATATGAACACACTTTTCATAATCAGAATTATCCTACAATCTCCATTAGTATCTCTCTCCCTCTCCCTCTCCCTCCCTCGCTTTCGCTCTCTCTCTCCCCCAATCCTCATCTCGCAAAAATAGTTGTATTCAAAGTGAAGCAGAACAAGTAGAAAAGAAAAGAAAGGGAAAAAAAGCTTACATCCCACTCTTGCCCACAGCCTTCAGTGTCAGGATCAACATCATCACCTTCCTCGCCGTCATACAACACATAGCCATACGGCGCATCTGGTAGCATCTTCTCCGTCTCGCAAGCAGCAACAAGGACGCGCTGGTCTTCTTCCTGTAGCGAGTGCGGGTCCCCAATAGCCTTTGCATCGACCGTATAGAGTGCCGCATACTTGATGTCGAGTGCTAGTCGCACACCCTGGAGAACCTGCTCTGGCTTCTGGTACGCGCCAATGACGAAGCCATTGACGGTTTTCTTGTTGGAAGGGCAGTAGAGCTGTATACGACCCATGTTTTTAGTTTGGCCCTCGAACCGGGGTTACTTTTGGGGGCGGGCGGGGTCGAGTTTGTCGTCGGGTTCAGAAATGGGATCCGGAGTTTGTTTTGTGTGTGTGTGGGTGGCGGTGGTGGCGGTGGTTACTGGTTTAGCCCAGGTGCGCAGGTTGTTTGCAGCTGGGCTGGTGGAGGCACGGGTAGGTGCAGGTTTGGAAGCGGGAGAACAAAACTTGCTTTGGGAGGCGATCTAAGTTGTGCGGTGGGAGAGGGGGGATGTTGTGTGAGGGTCATAGCGGTTGCGATTGTAGGTGAGGCGTTGCGTTTCGTTGTGACGAAGGCGAGTGAGAGAGAGAGGTGGGCGCTTACATTCGGCACGTGGTCTGAGTGAAGTTGAATAGCGTGTTTGCTTGTAATGATTTTGGAGTGGCTTGACTCTGAGACTGGCACCGATATCGACCATGAGCCTGAGTTTGTTGTTAAGAGATATTGAAGATTAATATGTAACAGTATTGGCTCACGAGTGTGAAGTCTTACTACGATAAGGTAGAACTCAATTCATAATCGTCTCATACTTTATCTGTGGTAGTGAAGTTGTTCCGGAGACATCTAGCTGAGTTCCATGCACTTGTGTAAATGTCATGTCCCTCCCCCAGGCCTACTAACAGTCCAAAAGCTCAATCTCTACACCCTCTTTGAATTCGGCCTCAAGCATCTCGTCGCCACCTGCAGTGGTCGGCCTGCAAACATACCCTGCGATACTGACACTCCAACCCTCCTCATCCGCAAGGAACCAGGTAACCTCCCTCAGCGGTCGTTTCTCCACCTCCTTGCCAGCGTCATCCCTCACAACCCAGTAAATCCACAGACTCTTGCCCAAAGCATCGCTCTCCCTTCTTGCCTCGATAGTAGCTCCAGGCTGGGTGCCGTTCTTGAAGTCTGGCATGGGAACGAGCGACCAGTCAGCCCAGGTGTCACATCCCACCGTCGCTACGTAAGGTGCTCCGTAGTAGAACTCGATGCCAGTCTTGACCCATTTTGTTTCGTTGTCTGGAACACCAGGCTTCGTCAAATGTAGCAAGAGGCCAGCTTGGTCGTACTGGCGGAGTTGATCCGACGGAGGAAGGGCAAAGGTGAGCTGTGCTCGTTGGAAGTTCTTGAGGTCGTAGGTGGGCAGTTCGGTAGGGTATGTTGATGCATTGAAGGCGTTGTGCGTCGGGGGCTTGCGCCAAATGTCAGTGCCTGCTGGAGCAGAGAGATTGAAAGGCTTGATTGTTGTAGTAGTATTCTTCGACATAGTGGCTGCAGTAGTAAGTGCAAAGAACAAGAGAGAAGATGGTTTGAAGTACATATTTGGAGATTCTCAATGTGACTTTTGGAGATTGTAGGAGGATAATCCGGGGTTTTTATATCACATCCAAGGACGAGTTGAGATAGAAGCTAGTATTGGTAATTGTGGGGTAAGCTTTACGATTGGTGGGAAGTCGGAGGGATCCATAAGCTTCAGTTCGGTCGTGCCCCAAAAGCGTGTTAATACCATGGTACTGCAGTCTCATCCGAAGTCCAACCGAAAGTGACCCCCTGCTAGTGACCCACATTCAAAACTTCGGAATTTCCGGCTCTGTACGTCAATTTTGGATTGGCAGCACAACAACCTCCATAGCTAATTACAATACCTATAAACTCCTGTGCTACTAGGTTCTAGCATAAAAAACAGCCTCTATATCTTTTAGCTAATCAAGTAATACTATTGTGCTTGCATGTTGCCAATCCAAGATTGTCGCACAGACCTGAGTACTCACTAAAAACAAGTTACAAGCGCCTTCGTAAAGCGCAGACTGCCACCATCACCAACCCCCCCAACAAACTGCGGTCAGTCTTCGGAAACCATGGCCGCTGTTCCGATGTTCTGACGTGCCACTACGCAGCTTGGAAGCGAAAAGCGGGGCGCAATTGGATGAGCAAGTGCGAGGTTTTGCCGGTATTGGCAACGAGTATTGGGTCACTACGAACAATGGGAGAACAAATCGGCACTTTGTAGACGCAGCTTCTGAGCAGGTAAGGCGAGACAACGGAATCTCCGCTGCACTGCGCTTGCCCAATCGGGTAACCGATCGCGAGGTTTGCTTAGGTGCTTGGCGTTTTCAAGATGAGCGGGATTCAGTCGAGTCTAGAGACTAGGTCGCCACATGATAGACACTGTACAAGCACGTTCATTCGCAGGCATCTAGCCCGAATGCTCTGAACCATGTATTTCTTCTGCGCTTGCCCCATCGAGTAACCAAACACGAGGTTTGCTTAGGTGCTTGGCATTTTCAAGATGAGCGGGATTCAGCCGAGTCTGGAGACTATGCCGCGTTGTACAAGCATGTTCATTCGCAGGTATTTACAATTCAAATGCTCCCAACCATCTATTTCTTCTGCTCTTCCTCTTTCGGCGGCTCTGGCTTTGGTGTCGGCAGCTTGAACTGTGCTGATGTTAGAAGATGTAGCATAAGTGTGCAATAGACCACTCACGGTTTCTGGTTTGAGGTCGTCTCCAGGACCGACCTGCTCCCATGCTGATGAGCCACCACGGAAGTTCCTGAAAGCCTGGGTCATCTCCAGAGGTTCTACAACAATTCTCTTCTTCTCCTCGTCGTAGCGGATCTCAGTGTATCCGGTCATGGGGAAGTCCTTTCGCAGCGGGTGTCCATCGAAGCCGTAATCTGTCATGATTCGCCGGAGATCAGGGTGGCCCACGAAGAAGACACCGAACAGATCGTAAACTTCGCGCTCGTACCAGTTGGCGCCATCGTAGAGATCGCACAGACTGGGGACTGGGGTTGCCTCGTCGGCGTAGGTCTTCACCCGCAGCCGTGAGTTGTGGCGGATGCTGAGCATGTTGTAGACGACCTCGAAGCGCTGGTCCTTGGTGGGGTAGTCAACGGCGGTGATGTCAGAGATCTGGGTGTACTCGGCCGCTGTGTGATATTTGAGGAAGGTGAAGGTGGGGATGATGCCCGAGGGAGGGATGTAGATGGTCAATTCATCCTTCCAAACAGAAAACCTATGATAGTCAGATATCGATAGATCGTGGAGCGTAGACGGGCCATGGGCGGGCGTACTGTTGGATGTATTTGGGCAGACATGACATAAGGTACTGTCCGTATTTGTGCAGCGCCTCGCCCTTTTCCTTGAAGTGGTCGGCCGGATTGACGATAGGTGCCTTGAGCTTGCCGGGCGCGTCACGTGGAGCAAACTAGACATGTTGTCAGAGCGGCCATTGCTGGTGTCGACTGGGAGAGAGTGCGCACACGCATGTTTGGTGTTTCCGAGCCTGGCCCCGCGACTTCCTTTGGCCGGAGAGCCGTCGAGGCAAAGGTGCGCACGGCAGAGCGGGAGCAGCTCGATGCGCGGACGGCGGCGCCCAATGGCCGGCCTACAGCTAGCCGCATCGCCATTCTTTGCGGATTCGTGGTTCTGGGGCTACGCGGTGTAGCGGACAAGTGCGACTCGGGGTGGTGATGTCGTCGACACCGTGAAGTTCGCAGCTCAACCCGCGACGCATGATTATGTAAGTAGCGTCCACCGCAACCCTAGTCGTGGCCCTGTGGCCCATGGCGCAAGTGCAGCCTCTTAACCCCCATCACCTTCCGCGCATCTCTCTCACAGTGGCAGCGACACCTCGGGCGGCGTTTATTTGTACCTGCACCCTTCTCTTACTTACCCCCCACCAAGACCAATAGCCATCCCCCGTACCCCACCTATCGCTATTGCTTCCGAGCGCCACGTTCAGACTTGACAAGACATACCACAACCGCACACGTCGCCATGTCTCGAATGCAACAGGACCAGTTCGTCGACGATGACGAGGAGGAGTGTTGCCCGCTCTGCGTCGAGGAATTCGATCTTTCGGACAGGAACTTCAGGCCCTGTCCGTGTGGCTACCAAGTACGCCGCCCTGCCAAAACTCGGTGAAGCCATCCCGAGCCCTGCTAACACACGTGCCAGATATGTCAGTTTTGCTATAACAACATCAAGACGACCATGAACGGCCTCTGCCCTGCCTGTCGCCGGCCGTACGATGATTCGACAATCGAGTGGAAGACTATCTCACCTGAAGAGTGGGTCCCCCCCCCTCAGCTCCTTCTCTTCTCTGAACCCTTCTGACATGGCACAGGATGGCACAACACAAGCAGCTTATCGCACAAAAGGCCAAGAAGAATGCGCAGATACGGCAGAAGGAAGCGCAGAAGGCTGAGGCCGACTCTCTCAGTCGGAAGCACCTTTCCGGCCTCCGTGTCGTCCAGAAGAACCTCGTATACGTTACCGGCCTGACGCCCACCATACGCGAAGATGAACTGCTTAAGACTCTGCGCGGCGACGACTACTTTGGGCAATATGGCAAGATCCTGAAGATTGTTGTGAGCAAAGCCAAGGAGAATGCGCAGCACCAGCAGTCGGTCGGTGTTTATGTAACATTCGCTCGCAAGGAAGATGCCGAAAAGTGTATCAATGCTGTAGATGGTTCGCAAAACGGCGATAGGACGCTGAGGTAAGTCCCTATCCCCTTGTGCCATGTCTCATGTAACAAGCTCACCTCCTTGGCAGAGCGCAGTTTGGAACCACAAAGTACTGTTCGGCCTATCTCCGTGGCGAGACATGCAATAACCGCAATTGCATGTTCCTACACGAGCCTGGCGAAGACAACGATAGTTTTACCCGCCAGGATCTTTCCATGATGAACTCGATCCAAACCCAGCAGCCGTCTCAGTCGTCGACTTCTCGCGCCGCACCACCTGCCCACCAAGGGCCTGCCGTCGCCGCAGCAACACCCATGAACCGACAGGATAGCACAGACACGTCGAGTTCGATACAAGACGCACCTGGTCTACCCGCCACTGCAAGTTGGGGTAGCAAAGCAGTGCTGGAACGTCGCGCCAGCCGCTCAACAATCGCTTCCAACAACGCCAGCCCTATGGTTACAAACGCGGTTCCTGCGCAAGCGTCAAAGGCACCGAAGCCCGCAGAGGCACCTAAGAAGAAGGGCAAGGACAAGGAGAAAGAGAAAGAAAAGGAGAAATCCCCACGACCATCCAAATCCGCTACCCCGCAACCGCAGCCGACTTCCACTCCCACTCCCACTCCCTCTCCTGCACCTGCCGCACGTCCCGCCAAACCCCACGAAGACGGTGTACAGGAGTATTTAAAGCTCATTACCTCACCAGGTTTCAAGTTTATCTTCTCTAGCGCCGCTCTATCCGAAGAAGAACTAAAAGCTGTCAAGGAGTTCCCATTGTTGCTCGATCCCAACGGGGGTGCCAAGCGCCGTGCTATCAAAGAAAAGGAGAAAGAAATGACAGCACAGCGGGAAGCTGAAGCTGAAGCGAAAGTAGCTCCCCAGCAAGCACCGAGTGCTGAGCGTGAGGACAACGAAGCAACCGCCGGCGGAAGCTTACAACTGGGTGGAGAACCTGAAGACGGTCCCGAGACAAGCACCAATCACCTCAACCAACATGCAATCGCACCCCCAGGTCAACAGGGCTTCGGTGGCAGTCTTTTTGGACAGAGCACGCCTTTGGCTGAGGACTTCAACAGTCTGGGATTGAGCAATAGAGGCTTGACGCCACAGCAGCAACAGCAGCTTCTGCTCTCCAACTTCAAGTCCGGCACCCAATCTGCCAGCCTTTTAAGTAACATGCAGAATGCTCAGCCCCAACAACACGGCTTGGCTGGAAATGGCTCGAGCCACACCAGGCACACTTCACGCTTCAGTTTTGCCAACGACAGCGCCTCCGCTTCTGCAAATGTGCAACCTGTGGCGAACCAAAAGCTGATGAGCCAGCAAAACTCGATGATGCCAAAAAATGCCAATCAATTCAACCCCATGTCCCAGCATCAACCTTTGGGTGGGCAATTCTTCACCAACGTGCAAGGACCACCTCCCGGACTCAAGCCTACCGGTACGCCTCCTGTTAGTGGGACCGGCATGTTTGGTCAAGGTCACGGCTTTGCTACTGGTGGTCTCCCCTACGGGGCGGGTGCTACCGCAAGAAACAGCAACGATGCTATGTATCAAGACTTGCTCCGCAGCCGGAACATGGACGGTGGCGCAAGGCTAGGTGATGCTGGAAAGCGTGAGTCAATGTTTCCTTCCTTTCTCAATCAACATCCCACGACTTCTACACCTGCCCCTGCCCCTGGCCTCCTAAGCTTCCCCTACGGGCCTTCGCCTGGCGCTTACCAGGAGTCTGGTTCGCAGAAATCTAAGAAAAAGGGAAAGAAGCACAGGCATGCAAACACATCCTCCTCTGGGGGTGGCGGCCTTGCTGATGTTCAAGACCCGAGTATCTTACAAGCTAGGTTGCACCAAGGTGGCATGGCCGGGCAGGGCTTGTACGGCCAAGGCCAAGGTGGTTTCTCTTCGCTCTACACCAATAACTACGGCGGTGCTGGACGATGGTAGTCGTTTTTTTTCTTTCCACATACTTGTCGGCCGGTTAGCCAGACACATTGTTTTAGTACCTGATTCGAACGATGGCTGCATGGCGTTTCGGTTTATACGGCGAATGCATCGGCACACACTCGGTGCTCTGACACGGAGATGCCTGGCGTTATGATTGGGCTACACGGTCATTATCATCGCTTTTGGCACTGCCACGTCTTCATGACGATATTATACACCTTCATATTCGCTTTCATTGTTTTCTTTTCGCTTGAGCAAACTGCGCAGTCACGCCATTGCAAGGTTCAGCTTCTCTCGTCGTCTTCGTCATGGCCATCGCATGTACGTAACTACCCCTCCTGCCGCGAGCAAGTCGGCATGCTTACTTTCTAATAGAGAGATGGCTTCTTCACTATTTCCCTGTCCCTTCAAGTGACGGAGATGATCGAGAGAAACATTTGCAATTTTGACGTACCTTCATGTGCTTTCAGCATTATTGACTTGAACACCATCGTCTGGCAACCGTTTTAGTTGTTGATGCCAATCACAATTTTTGACAATTCTTACATACGCAAGGACTCTGTGCTGACGTCTGTGGTAGATGATGCTTCTTTGAGTGCTGAGGAGCAGGCGTCCATCAACGTGGATGCGCTCGTCAATGACAGCGATAACGAGCCATTACGGGTGACTCCAATTACTCCAATCAACAGTCAATTGTTCGACCAAGGGCGGCGATCCACCCCCACTATACCACCTGGTTTCACGATCCCCGCCATCCCCAAAACCGTCATGGAAGGGCCCCATATCCGCACTGGATCTCTACCAATGTCTCGGACTAGCTCGTCAAATATCACGCCAGCCATACCTGTTGTACCTGTTACTCCAATTCAAGTCTCTACACCCAACAAGGTCAGCAAGGTCAAGCCAAAAAGTGACATTGTTGAACCAACGACCCCGAAAGCCACGTCCATACCAACTTCTGCAATTAAGCCTCAACCTACCACGCCTTCGAAAGTGGTGACAAAGGAAGTGGTTGTGGCTCCGCAGACACCTAAGGAACCAACCCCAAGAGAAGCCTCCAGGAAAGCCAAGGGGGAGACAATTCAGACACCGACGTCAACGCCAGAGACGAGGAGGATAATTTCGGAAACAACTACGAAAGATGTATCAAAATCAAAGGAAAACTCCAAGAAAATCCAGCCTCTGACTCAAACTACTCCTAAGAAAGACCCACAGAAGGAGTCCGCACGTGTCCCAGCTGCTAACACGACACCCACATCGACGAAGAGGCAGCCTCCAGGAAAGCTCGAGATTCCACCAGCCACCAAGACACCTGTCGAAGAGGAGTCTGCAGCTATGACGTTGATTAAATCGGGCTCTCAAACGAAAAATACACGATCACTGCCAGCAACTGCACCCGTTTCGGTACCCCCAAGCCCTGCTACAGCGACGGGATCACCAATCAAGCGCGCGGCTGCACCTAGGACTTTACGGGTGATTGCAACACCTAAAACTGAAGTTCCATCGCCCCTATCTACGGCATCAGCGCCATCATTGCCTCAAATACCAACCGTCGATAAACTTCGGTCCAGGCAGGCGAGCATTGCCTCTATTAATCAACCCGGCACCCCTGCCAGCGATCTAATATCAGATACAGCTTCGATCACCTCCACTTCTTTGTCGAGAGCTAGCTCGCCTCCCCCCGTTGGCAAGATCGGCACTGCACCTGTGAGAAAGAAGACCAAATCTCAGGCCAAGAAGGACAGACAAGAACGGAAGAAGCAAATAGAAGAGGAGCAGTTGGAAGACAACAAATCTGATGTTGAGGTGGTGCAAGCTCCTATCATAGGCCGCAAAAAGAAGGCGAAGAAACCCACGACTAATCCCAAGCCAATTGCGGCGGCCTTCAAGAGTCAACCAGCTTCACCCAAACCAGTAACTGTTGAAGAGGAACATGTTGAAGCGCCGACTACAGTACCGCGCACAGTCTCCTCTGCAAAGGTTTCCACAAGAGTAGAGCCAGAGTCGGAGCCAGAGCCAGAGCCGGAACCCGAACAACCAAAAGAAAGGCGCGAGTACAACGCACAGGCGATTATAGCTGATTTGCAACGTACGGGCGAACTATTAGCGTCTACGCTCGAGTTTTTTAAGCCTTTGTCTTCTTCGCTTACTCACGTCTCCCGCACTGCTCAATCTAGCAACATGGCTACCCCTCCAGATCTCAAGCTACACTTTTCGGAGGCTGACCTTGAGGCGCTTGCTAAGAAGAAGCCAGTCCGACTTAATAGCCATGATGGCAGACCTGACTCACGGACTCTGATTACGCCTAAGGGAAAGTTCTTCTATGGTCTTAGTGAAGAGCTGGAGGCGAAAGCGCTTGATCTCGAAAAGCATATCGAGGCACTCAAAGGTCATGCTCGCTTTCATCCTCGTAGGCAAACACCACACGGCCACGCCATGGCTGCTCAAACGCATTCGAATGATGTTCTTCCTGCAATTGCTACTGCATTGCAGGAAGCCGGAAAGAAGCTCAACACCAACGGCGGACAACAGATGCCAAAATTAGATGGTTCATCCGCAATCTTGGGATCAACAAATCTTCCTGCACCTCCCGTACAAGCGCAGGAGGCTTCTGTCCCGCAGGTTCCTCCACCACAGCAACAACAGACACCGGCTGATGCCGGTGCTTATCTCAATCAATATGTTCTGCCCCGGACCGACAACCCACCACCAAACCAGCCACGTCCTGAAATGGCTGCTGTGGGTGGCCCGCCTGGTGCTGGAACAGCGAACATGTCAGTGAACGCTAATAGGTTTGCTAAGGCAGCTAAAGCGGTTGTTGAAGGCGGCGCAGTAGGAAGCACGGAAATCGATGGTGTCGGTGTGATGGCTGCAGACCGATTAGGCGGTGTCTTCGTTCAAGGTCTTGAAGCACTTGTTGGCGCCGGCCTCGGCTACGAGCCAACACAAGAGTTCAGTGGCAACGGAAGTAGGAACAATCCATTGAAACCTGGAGGCAAAAAACCCTCATTAGAAGACTATGTCAACAACATGGATATGAAGACGCTGATAAATGCGATGGAGGTTGCGACTGGTATGGAAGGAGTCGTTAGCAGCCAATGGAGAGGCAGTCTACTCAGTGTTGGAGAGGCAGAGCAGGCGGTCCACGCGGCGAGGAAGGAGCATGATGTGCTTGAAAAGAAACTGACGGCACTCGTGAAGAAGAACAGAAAGTTGGCGCTGGGTGGGGGCAAATGAGAGGTTGAGCGCTTGCGGATGTGTGTATAACATTTGTACTTGGGCTGGAGTAGTGGTGTAACTGGAGCAGGCGATTAAATCCAAGACATCAGTAAAACACAACGCGCAGTGATGCGGCATAGTGGATCCCTTGTGTGTGTGTGTGTGAGTGTTTTCTCTCGTTCGCTTTCGCACGTGACTACTGAGGTTTCTATAGCGTTGTAAGAGACTTCAGCTACTAGAAACGCTAGGCGGGATTGTACGAGCGCCACAGGTCTAGATGGGGTCTTCGTATCCAGTAATAGCTGTATAGGCGCGTGTGACAAAAGGGATGAAGTTCAGAAGCACATGACGACGCGCCGACTCGCCGATTCGTCAGGACAACTCACCGCCGACGTGGGCTGGCGGTCCAGGGTCCACCAACTGGTTCCTGAAGAAGGCCAGATTCACAATTGTTCTAAGCACCACGTTTTCTTCTGTTTTTTGAGACCTGTTTACAGCCTTTTCACGCTCACAAACTACGGTATATATCGAACAACACGCCAACATGAGTTTGCAGCCACCTTCGCTCGCCGTGAGGTCCAAGTCTCCATCGGGCGGCTCGACCAAGGCAGTTATTCTGGTAGATATTTATTGCCCGGGACTCAGATGCAGCCATGTATACTCACATGATTAGGTTGGAGGACCTTCTCGAGGCACCAGGTTTAGGCCTCTGTCCATGGAGTTGCCCAAGGTAAACGGCATTTCGTATTGCATGGCCCGACCGCACCCCGCTGATGCTACAATAGCCACTCTTCCCAATCGCCGGCCACCCTATAATCGAACACTGCTTCCGCGCAATCACAAACGTGCCCGAGGTTAAGGAAGTCTTCATCGTCGGCTACTATGAAGAGTCAGTCTTCCAGCCTTTCATCAACGCCGTCTCGACCAGCTGGCCGCATCTGAGCGTCAAGTACCTCCGAGAATACCAGGCGCTGGGCACGGCCGGTGGCCTGTACCACTTCCGCGATGTTATCCTCAAGGGAAAGCCGGAGAAGCTGTTTGTCTTGAACGCCGATGTATGCTCCTCATTCCCGCTGGCGGAGATGCTCAAGCTGTTCGAGGACAAGGATGCCGAGGCTGTGATGCTGGGCACGAGGGTCGCGAACGAGGCGGCGTCCAACTTTGGTTGCATTGTATCCGATGCGCACACCAAGCGCGTGCTCCACTACGTCGAGAAGCCCGAGTCGCACATCTCCAACCTCATCAACTGCGGCGTCTACCTCTTTGCGACCGAGTGCATCTTCCCCGCTATCCGCAGCGCCATCAAGCGACGGACCGAGCGCCCACGGCTACTGTCTTACCCCTCCTCCGAGAATCTCGAGTCCTCCTTTTACCAGGCCGACGATGACGACGATAACAAGGAGAATGCCGTCATTCGCCTGGAGCAGGATGTGCTCTCGGACATCGCAGACAGCAGACAGTTCTTTGTTCTCGAGACAAAGGACTTCTGGCGCCAGATCAAGACTGCCGGTTCGGCCGTTCCTGCCAATGCTTTGTACCTTTTGAAGGCATTCCAGGCTGGATCAGAAGAGCTCGCTGCCCCCTCCGCGAACATTCTGCCTCCTGTTTATATCCACCCCTCCGCCCAGATCGACCCAACAGCCAAGATTGGACCCAACGTTTCCATCGGACCGCGCGTTGTCATCGGAGCTGGTGTGCGTGTCAAAGAGGCCATTGTCCTTGAGGACTCTGAGATCAAGCACGATGCATGCGTGCTCTACACCATCATTGGTTGGCATAGCAAGGTTGGCGCATGGGCTCGTATCGAAGGAACACCAACCCCAGTCACCAGCCACACCACTAGTGTCATCAAGAACGGCGTCAAGGTCCAGAGCATCACCATTCTAGGCAAGGAGTGTGCAGTTGCCGACGAGGTCCGTGTGCAGAACTGCGTCTGCCTGCCTTACAAGGAGCTCAAGAGGGTAAGTTATGCGGCTATGTATCTCTTAGAACGGTGCTAACACATGGTACAGGATGTCTCCAACGAAGTAATCATGTAATAAATCGTAGAGTCCAATAACACATTGCGGATCTGCCTTCCTTGATGGACAGAATATGTGTGCTTCTTTGGGAAGCGATGCTATGATAGATGGCCCTTGATAAAACAATATACCACAATACTTGGAAAATAACAAAGAGAGTTCTAAAATATCAACAGCTTTACTGTAACTGTGCACATGTATGCTTGTAACGTGTGAACTGAATTCCATCGTTCTATAGTGTATCAATGATTGCCATGTCCTGGAATAGCCGCATTCTAGGCTCAATGGGGTAGCGCTAGCCGATCACTTGACGTTCTGACCTGTGACTCTTGCACGTTCCTTGTATGCATCTTCCCAACGTCCATCATGTCTGATATGGAAACAGCTCTTCATGCAGCGCGGTCCAGACTCTCCGTAAACACCATAACAGAACCAGCATCCAACCTCAACCCCACTCCTGACTCAGGATCAAGATACGATAAACCGATTGCTGCAGCGCAAGAAGACGGACTACCCAAGATTGATATATCCGCATTCCTAGACCCAAACTCGACGCAAGAAGCACGCTCCACAACTGCCAAGGCCATCAACGCCGCGTGCATAAGCTATGGGTTCTTCTACCTTACCGGACACGGCATACCAACTTCAAAGCTCGACGAGGTTATCGACCTAGCTCGCGGATTCTTTGCTTTGCCACTGGAAGAAAAGAATAAGATCAAGCGGTTTGATGCCGGAAGTACCGAGGGAGGCGATGGTGCACGTGGCTACCAGGGCTTGGGGGAAAATGTAACAGGTGGTCTGCAAGACATGCAAGAGGCCATTGATTGGTACCGCGACTGGCCTGAAGACCAAAGAGAGCCAGGAGATGGCGGGCCTGGTAGCGTCAAAAGCCTACAAGGTGTTAATCTATGGCCTGAAAAACCCGAGGCGCTCAAGCCCGTGTATCTGGAGTACGTCGAACGCGTCAAAAAGGTTGGCGAGGCACTGGTGCATGCCATGGGCATGGCGTTGGATCTTGGACCGCCTGCAAAAGACGCAGCCAAGGATGCGGGAGACGAGCAGATTTTTGTTAGGAACTGCAATGAGTCGTTTTGGGTGATGCGTATGATTGGGTATCCGCCCCTAACGACACCGCATACACCTGGTGCAGATATCTCGCAGTTCTCCTGTGGTGCCCATACAGACTATGGATGCGTTACCCTCCTCCTAACTGACCCTACACCCGGCGCCCTGCAAGTCAAACTCAAAGACGGGACCTGGCTTAACGCTGACCCGATACCTGGGGCTTTTGTGGTCAACATTGGCGATATGATTGAGCGGTGGACGAATGGGCTATGGAAGAGCACAATGCATAGAGTCATCCACAGGGGCCAGCAGTATAGGATCAGCGTGCCTTTTTTCTATGAGCCAAACTTTGATGCGCAGGTCAAGCCGTTGGAAAAGTGTGTCAAGGAAACTGGTGGAACCCCAATACATGAGGGTAGCACGTATGGTGAGCATCTGTTGACAAAGGTTTTTAGTAACTTTTACTATAGTAAGAGGACTGATTGGTAGACGCGGAATGTACATGTATTGTATATTTAAAGTAAGCCTGGAGGCTCACATATACATATCTACGTGAAATTTGATGGTCTAGGAAACCACCAGGAAGTCTTCAGCTTAGGCATCCTAGCAAACTTCAATAGTATAACCGGGCCGTCGTCTGCCAGGTTCGACAACCGGCTAGTTACTCTTGTCGTCAGCAGTCATGGTATTCGGTATGCTAGCCTGACCGAGACGACCTGTCAGCTCCTCCACTTCTTCGTCTGGCGCCTCTACCATCTTGTCCTTGCCCTTGTAACGCTCCTTCTTAGCACTATGAACTGCGATGTTCTTCTTGGCATCTGTCCCAGGCCTCTCTGAATCAATTGCACCAGCAACCCTGTACAGGCGGCGAATAACAGCCTTGACATCCTTCTCTTGAATCACTGCATCCTCGAAAGGGTTGGCGATGCGGTTATTCTTGGCATCAATGATTAGATCCTCTAGGATATCGGAATGACCGGGTGTTGCTTCGCTAAGAATGGCCATGATGGCGAGAACTTCCGGACTACACTGGTGAATGACATACTTGAAGTACCAATTGGCTCTCATAATGTCTTTGGACCTGCTGATGGAGTATTCGCGGTTTCGCTTCACATCCGGAGTGTTGTCATAAGCATTGAGCTTGGCAGTAATGTAGGAATGGGGCTTGACGAGATGGACAATGTTCTTTCGAGCGGAAGCGTCCTTGCGCGACAGTGCGCTGATGTGGTTATGGAGGACTGTCCTGCCATTGCGCTGTATATGTGTTAGTACAAATTTCGATTATACCAGGTGGATTTCCAGGGCACTATCCCAGGTTAGATGATGAGACTACAGAGCAGCTTGATAGCCTTTACATCCTCGGCACATCCTTCAACTTACCTGTACAGACCTATTTAGTAGGCCAGTATCATCTTCCATATAGAGTACAGCCTCCAACTTCGGACTTGGACGAACACGCAAACTGTGCTTTGTACCGATGAGTAGCTCCTCACCATCGACAATGTTATTGAAGTTGAAAGTGGTGGCGTCGGAATCGTATAGGCGCTGTCCATTGATATCGCATACAAAGGTTTCTTGGTCAATCTTTCGGCCTTGGCCATCCTTAAAGCTATTGAATCCGAGTGCAGCCTCTATGCTTACGATAATATCATCGTGGGTCATGGAAGGCGTGATCGTGAAATTGGTCATGCTCTTGCGATGATCAGGGCAATATAAATCAACCGCGATCGGGTGCTCGCGGTTGGGAGGAAGCGGGGTAGTGTAGGTAGAGGAGGCCATAGTGGAAGTAGTGATGACGATGTGTATGGAGTGTGGAGTGGCGGACGTCGTTAACAGGGCGTTAATCCAACCAGCGAGTACACAAAGTTTCGATAAGTGAAGAGAAACTTATGCAGAGCCAAATTATGTAGATTTTGAGGGAAAGTGCCAGACGCAGTGACGGCGGAAGTGAATGTGACTCCAAACTGCACCAGATTTTATCATAGTGTCACGCACAAACGCGCTCACTTACTGCCGTATAAACGAAACTTTGGTCACCTCGTATTGTGACTCGATGGCGTTATGTTGTTGTGAATTTTGATAGATCCGATAGTCCAGATCCCGCTCCCATACCGTGTAATGAAGTCTAGTAAGAACAATCACGATGATAACAAGAGATAGTGAATCCAAAAATGATAGCTAAGACTAGGTGCTTTGAGAATAGGTAGTGACGTCGTATTTGACATCAATACCCCACACAGCGGTACGTTGTCGCGCTTTTTGCAAATATATAAACATAGAAATCAGGCAGCTGAGACCAACATCGTGTGACGTGCCCAAGCCCACGTCCACATGCTTCCAGAGTAGGTAGTGACCTTACAGTAGTACAATGTCACTCACCTTGCAAACGCTCCCTCACTAGCGTGCACTCTTTTTACCGACACCAGTGCCCTTGCGAGTTTCCCTATAGTCTAGGGGGTTAATCCGACCGCCCAGTGTCCTCCAGGGCTTTTCTGGTATGGAAGACCGGAAAGTCGACCAACGCCACCGCAAGTTTCCCTATAGCCTAGGGAGTTAATCTGGCCGCCTGGTGTCTTTCAAAGGCTCTATATTCTTTTTGCACTTTTTTTGCACTTGGTTCGAGTTTCAGTGTAAACACTTTTTGTTGCATCTTTTTGCTACACCAGAGTTCATACATCTATATCTACACGATAGGTCTCGCTAATTATTTTGATTTGCTATGGATAGAGCTTTTTTAAGCAAGGTCGAATGATTGCCAGCCTACTACAAGTATGAATCTCTTTCTTAGCACATGTCAGATAACTCTCTACTTCCCCAAAGTGGCAGACACTGCAACGGGAACATGTATTTAATAATGCGTCCAACTCTACATGTTGTAGAACAAGACGAAGACTGTTTGTCCTTCTCTGCGTGCGCCCCACAAAGCGGTGTAAAATTGTAATCCTTCACGCGCAAACGCTCACTAGCGTTCACCCGTTGTGCTCACTCCATCACCCTAACCCACTCATCAAAGGTCCACTGCCCACAGACATTTAATTGCTGTCTAAACGTTAATTGATTCAAGAATATGCCATCAGAAGGAGCTGAGGAGCACAGAACCGACAACAGTAGCCTGTCTATATATTACCCTAGAGTCTAGAGACTCCAAGTAGGAGTTCCTTCTGTTTTTTTTTACCCCTTGCTTCGAATTCTAGTGTGAGAATGTTCTTTGTTTTTGCTACTGTAATAGAATTTCACCTCTTTTTTTTTACCATGTTGGGC
>Ga0265797_10006086_pt1 | contig 17283 bp, 11 predicted proteins | sample P2T30metagenome_FD_192433 | JGI IMG/M metagenome (GOLD analysis project Ga0265797, IMG submission 192433) | Plant litter microbial communities from East Loma Ridge, Irvine, California - P2 T30 | ecosystem: Environmental > Terrestrial > Plant litter > Unclassified | place: USA: California...
GCATCGAGATCAAGGCCGGCAAGAACCGCGATACCCGCTTCGGGCCGACCCGCAATGTCGTCATCCAGCGCTGCGTGATGAACAGCGGCCATGGCGGCGTGACCCTGGGCAGCGAGATGTCGGGCGGGATCGAGCACGTGTATGCGCAGGACATCGAGTTTCGCAATACCTACTGGGCGACCGACCCGCTCAATACCGCGATCCGCCTCAAGACCAATATGAACCGCGGCGGCTTCCTGCGTCACTTCTATGTGCGCAACGTGACGATGCCCAATGGCGTGAACCTGAAGCCGCAGTTCTACACGCCGCTGCCCGGCTCGCCGATCGTGCCGAAATCGGTGGCGCCCGGCGCCGGCGCCGTGATCACCTTCGATTGCGATTACGCGCCGAACGCGGACAACGTCCGCACCCGCCCGCCGGTGGTCGAGCACATCCATATTTCGGGCATCAAGGTCGGCAATGTGGCGAGCGCCGCCGGCCCGCGCTCATGCTACCAGGCGATGCTGTTTCTGGGGCCGGTCGCCTTCGACTACAACGGCAGCGCGGCGGCCGAGATCCTGCCGATCCGCGACGTGACGATCACCGACTGCGATTTCGGCACCCCGGTGAACGCGGCCCAGCCCTGGTATCTCTACAATGTGCGCGACGTGACGCTCAGGAATGTCCGCATCGGCGGCAAGGTATATGACACGGTGCTGTCGCACCGCGCCTGATCACGGCGTGATGCGCAGGTAATCCAGGTCGGCGTAAGCGCCCGGCGCGCCGGTCGCGAACACGCCGAGCTGGGCGCCGACCCAGCGGCCCATGGCGGCGTCGAAGGGTTGGCCGATGGACGTGTAGGCGATGCCATCCGCGCTGTACGAGAACGCGACGCGCGCCCCGTGCGTCACGTGCATGCGCAGCGTGACAGCGTAAGCGGGCAGCGCCGGTCCGACGCTGTCGACGCATGCGCCATCCTGGCCGCAGCGCACCGCGACCATGTGCGGCCGGCCGGCTACCCGGCGCAGTCCGAACCAGTTGCTGGCCAGGCCCAGGACCCCGAGCCCGACCTCGTCACCGTCGGCCTGCGCGCGTAACTCCACCTTCGCAGTGACGCCAAACACCGGCCCCGGGAATTTCTGGGTCAGTACCGACGGCAGCTGGCGCATCGGCGCCGCCGCTTGCGCGAACAGGCGCAGCGAGCCCGGACGGGCGTCCAGCGCATGCCAGCCGGCTTGCGGGTTGGCCGCCCATTGCCACTGCGGCCCCAGCACCCGGCCATCGAATTCGTCGCCGACCGCGGGCTGCTGCCTGGCGACGTTGCCGGCCACCGGCTTGGCATGCTCGCGCAGCGGTTGGCCGACACCCGGCCTGGCCGACGGCTCGCCGATCAGCGGCCAGTCGTCGCTCCAGCGCATTGGCTGCAGGTGCACCACGCGGCCATAGGCACGCCGATCCTGGAAGTGGAAGAACCAGTCGTCGCCCTCGGGCGTGGTCACCCACGCGCCCTGGTGCGGGCCGTTGATGTCGGTCGCGCCCTGCTCCATCACGATCCGGTCCTCATACGGCCCCTCGATACGGCGCGAACGGAATACCGATTGCCAGCCATGCTCGACCCCGCCCGCCGGCGCGAACACGTAGTACCAGCCCTTGCGCTTGTACAGCTTCGGACCCTCGAGGGTGCGATAGCCCGGCAGGCGGTTACCGTCGATGACGACCTGGCCTTCGCTGTCGAGCAGGCTGCGCCCGTCCGGCGCCATGCGGCGCAGGGTCAGCACATTATTGAACCCGGCCCGGCTCTTGGCCCAGGCGTGGATCAGCCACGCGCGACCATCGTCGTCCCATAGCGGCGCCGGGTCGATGATGCCTTTACCCGGCACCAGCAGGTGCGGCGCGCTCCAGGGACCGGCGAAGTCGGTGCCGTGGTCACGTACACGCCATGGTCGGGATCGGGATGGAAGATCCAGAAGCGGCCGTCGTGGTGGCGCAGGCTTGGCGCCCACACGCCCTTGCCGTGTTGCGGCGTCTTGAAGGTCTCGGGCGGCGCCAGTTGCGGCAAGGCGTGACCGACCAGTTCCCAGTTCGCCATGTCGCTCGAGGTCAACAGCGGCAGCCCGGGCGCATTGGCGAAGCTGGACGACACCATGTAATAGCGTTCGCCGACCCGGATCGCGTCCGGGTCGGAGTAGTCGGCATGCAGGATCGGGTTGCGGTAGCGGCCATCGCCCAGGTCGGCCGACCACGGCGCGCGCGCCGGCACCGCTCCCAGGTGCTGACCGAGGAAGCGCTCGATCGCGTCGACCGTCGGCGCCAGCCATGGGTCGAACAGCCAGAATGAATGCGGGGTCCCGGCCAGGGCCACCGTATCGGTCGGGATGCCGTGCGCGGCCAGCCGCGCCGCCAGCGCCTCACGGCCGACCGAGAAGCGCGGTACGCTGCTGACAATGAACTGCACCGGCGGGCTATCCTTGCCGGCATGCGTCAATGGCGATGCATCGCGCCACAGCGCGGCCTGCTCGGCATAGCGGCCGCCGAACCAGGCCCCGGCCGCCGACGGCTTCTTGGCCGGATCATCCTCGTGGCGCAGTGCCTCGGGCGAGGTGAAGTCGGACAGGCCATCGATATTGACGACGGCGCGCACATCGCGCGGACGGGTCATGCCGACCAGGGCCGCGATCTGGCCGCCGGCCGAGCCGCCAGCGATCGCCACCCGCCCCGCGTCGACGCCGAACTCGCCCGCGTGCGTACGCAGCCAGTCCAGCGCCGCCTTGACATCGTCGACCGCGGCCGGATAGCGGGCCTGGCCGGAGAGCCGGTAACTGACGGTGGCGGCGGCATAGCCGCGCGCCGCCAGGCGGGCGGCCAGCGGCGCCATATTCGTGCGCTCGCCGCTGCCCCAGCCGCCGCCGTGCACCAGCAGCACCAGCGGCGCCGGAGTCGAATCGGGCGCTGGCAGGTAGAGGTCGAGCCCCAGCGCCAGATCGGCGCGCCGCGCATAGACCAGGTCCTTGCGGACCATGACCGGCGCCGGCGCCTCGGCGCTGGCGATACGGATATCCGGATAGTCTGCTGCCAGCTTGCGGTAGGTCGTTTGCGCGTTGTACGGCGCCTGCGCCGCTGCCGGCGCCGGCGCCAGCATCGCCGCCAGCACCAGAGCGGCGGCGAGCGGTGTCTGTTTCATAGGGATGCGCCGCGGAAGGACCACCGCCGGCGCAAGGTCGCGCCGGGAGCGAGCACAGTCAAGCCGGGTTGGCCCGGCAGATTGTGCGCGTTGATCGGATGGTCGACCGGTTCGACGCAGAAGAAATCACGCCCCGGCGGAACATACAGAATGAAGTAGTCCATATCGGCCTCGAGCTCGAGCGCCACGCCGCGCGCTGGCCATGCGATACGCGCCCGACCCGGCCAGCCGTCGAACACATGGTCGACGCCGTCCTGCGGCAGCGCGGCTGGCGCGCAGAAACGCCAGTGGCCGGGGATGTCGCCACGGGTCACAGGCAGCTTGTCCGCGCCACTCAGCCACACCCCTTTGGCAACGGCTTCCAGCTGCGCGCCTGGCGGATCCGGCATCCAGGGATGCAGGCCGATCCCGAACGGCAGCGCCCCGGCGCCCGTGTTGCGCACGGCGACATCGACCAGCAGCGCGGCGCCATCGAGCGTGTAGCGCAACTCGGCCTCGTAGGAAAATGGCGCCGCCTCACGCCGCGCCAGTGACAGTGTCAGCGACGTCTGCGTGTGCTGCGTCGCCTGCCAGGCCTGCTGCCAGGCGTCGCCATGGATCGGGCATGGCTCGCCGGCCCGGTTTGGTGCCGGCACATACTGCCGGCCTTCGAATGCAAACCCAGACGGCGCCATGCGGTTAGACCACGGCAACAGCGGGAAACAGGCCAGTTGGGAGCTTGTCGGCACGCCAGGCGCGTCGGGCGGCAAGGCGCGCAGCAGCGCAGTCGCCTCACCGTTTCCGAGCCAGTCGAGCCGCGCCAACCCGCCGCCTACCTGGGGCACGACCTCGGCCACCAGGTTTGCATTGCGCAATACGAGGCGCTCGATCATCGGCTCAATATTGCGGGCCGTCGAGCAGAAATTTGCCACCCTGGTACATGGTCGTGATGTCGTCCTTGGCCGGGAACTCGGACGTGTCCGGGAACAGGTGAGCGAACTTCGACGAGCTGTCCTTCGGCTTGTAGCCCAGGTGCGAGGCCAGGCGGTTGTCCCACCAGGTGCTGTCGTTATCGGACTGGCCGTAAACAATGGTGTGACCGACGCGCGGGGCGAACAGCGCGCAGCGCAGCAGTTCGGTCAGGTCGTCATACGACAGGAAGGTGCTCATCATGCGCTTGTTGGCCGGCTCCGGGAAGCTCGAGCCGATGCGCACGCAGACCGTCTCGATGCCGAAGCGGTCGAAGTAGTAGCGCGCGATCTGTTCGCCAAAGACCTTCGACAGGCCATAATAGCTGTCGGGACGGGTTGGCGAATCGGCGTCGAGCACGGTCGTCACCGGATGGTAGCCGATCGTGTGGTTCGAGCTGGCGAACACCACGCGGCGGGTGCCGGCCTTGTGCAGCGCCTCGTACAGGTTGGCCACGCCCAGGATATTGGCCTGCATGATGGGTTCGAACGCCTTCTCGGTCGAGATGCCGCCGAAGTGCAGCACCGCATCGACACCTTCGAGCAGGGCCAGCACGGCCTGTTTGTCGGCCAGGTCGCACTGGACGATTTCTTCACCGGGGCCCGCCGGGCCCATGTCTGCCACGTCGGACAGGCGCACCACATCGGCCCAGGGCTTGATGCGCTCGCGCAGCACCTTGCCCAGGCCGCCGGCGGCGCCGGTCAGCAGGATGCGTTTGAAAGGCTTGCCGGTCTTGTTTTGTACTGCAGCGGTCATTCAGGTCTCCAATAAATACGGTCAGGTCACAGGCGCGGGGTTGAACAGCGCAAGCGCATTATGCAGCTTCCAGTGCTCGGCCCAGGTCTTGCGCCCGCTGGCCACGTCGAGAATCATGCGGAACAGCTCCCAGCCGACGTCCTCGATGGTCGCTTCGCCGCTGGCGATAGTACCAGCGTCGAGGTCCATCAGGTCGTGCCAGCGGCGCGCCAGTTCGGTACGGGTGGCGACCTTGATCACCGGGACCGCAGCCAGGCCGTACGGCGTGCCGCGCCCGGTGGTGAAGATGTGCACATTCATCCCGGCCGCCATTTGCAGGGTGCCGCAAATGAAGTCGCTGGCGGGCGTGGCCGCGTAGATCAGGCCCTTCTGCTGCAGCCGGTCGCCCGGCGCCAGCACGCCGGTGATGGCGGTGGTGCCCGATTTGACGATCGAGCCCATGGCTTTCTCGACGATGTTCGACAGGCCGCCCTTCTTGTTGCCGGGCGTGGTGTTGGCGCTGCGGTCGACGCCGCCACGCACCAGGTAATCGTCATACCACTGCATCTCGCGCACCATGGCCTGGGCCACTTCGGGCGAGGAAGCGCGCGCGGTCAGCTGGTCGATGCCGTCGCGCACCTCGGTCACTTCAGAAAACATCACGGTGCCGCCGGCGCGCACGATCAGGTCGGTGGCGTAGCCCAGCGCCGGGTTGGCGGTCACGCCCGAGAAGGCGTCGCTGCCGCCGCACTGCATGCCGACCACCAGGTCGGACGCCGGGCAGGTTTCGCGGCGCCGCGCGTTGAGTTCTTGCAGGTGCTTTTCGGCGGTGCTCATCAGCGAATCGATCATCGACATGAAGCCGACATGCTGCTGGTCCTGCAGGGTCACCACCGAGGGCGCGCTATTGCCGATCGGGATCGCGCCGGCCGGGAACAGGCGCGCCGGCGGCAGCTTCTCGCAGCCCAGGCTGACGACCATCACGCTATCGCCAAAGTTCGGATTGCGCGACAGGTTGCGGATGGTGCGGATCGGGATGTCGGCGCCGGGGGCGTCGATCGCCACGCCGCAGCCATAGACGTGCTCGAGCGCGACCACATCTTCGACGTTCGGGTAGCGCGGCAGCAGTTCTTCGCGGATGCGCCTGACGGCGTAGTCGATCACGCCCGACACGCACTGCACGGTGCTGGTGATGGCCATCATGTTGCGGGTGCCGACCGAGCCATCCTTGTTGCGGTAGCCCTCGAAGGTGTAGCCGTCGAGCAGCGGGCCGGCGGGAACCGCGTGGGTGCCGATCGGCAGGTCGTCGAGTGAACGCGCGGCCGGCATGCGCAGCACGCGCTCGGAGACCCAGCTGCCGCGCGCGATGGCGCCGTCGGCATAGCCGATGGTGACGCCATAGCGGATCACGGCAGCGCCATCCTGCAGGTCGACCAGTGCGACCTTGTGGCCTTGCGGGACGCCTTCGAGCAGCACCAGGCCGTCCGGGAATGCGGTGCCGGCGGGCAGGCCGCCGTCGTTGACGACGATCGCGACGTTGTCGCTGGCCTGCATGCGAATGGTGCGCGGAACTTGGTGATTCATGTCTCTGTGCCTGTCTCTTGGCTGATTAGGGAGGGTCATTTTTAGTATGCCATAAATAAATCGAATGCGGCTAGTCCACCTTGCGATTTTGGCCGGACCAAATTAGAATGGCCTGACCAAAACGCCATCAATGCAGTGTCAAGACAGAAACAAAGTGCTGGACTGGTCCCATCCAGGCCAGCAATACTTGAAGCACGGTAACTAAAGCACCTTACCGACATCCGGTAATACAACAACGCGATTGGAGACACATGAAAGGCCACACCCTGCACCTGCTTGCAGCTCTCTTGGGCTGCGCGCTCGCCTGCGGACCCGCCCATGCACAGGGCGTTTACCGCAACACCGACAATCCCAACCTTGGCGACGCGAGCGAAGGCAGCTACCCGATCCCCTACAAGAAGCCGGTGGTGGCTGAAGTGACCGCCCAGCTGCAGTCGATCCGGGCCTTCATGGACCGCGCGACACCAACCCGCGTCGTCAGCAAGCGCTCCGGCCAGCCAATTACCGACCTCAAGACGCCAAACGCCGATGCCATCTTCGAGCGCAGCGCCGGCGACTACGGCATCCAGGTCTACGAGATGGGCGTAGTGCACTCGGGCCTGCTCAAGGCAGCCCAGGTCACCGGCGACAACAGCTTCACCAGCATGACGCGCCGTCACTTCCAGTTCTTCAACGACACCCTTCCGTACTTCCGCGCCCAGGAACAGAAATTCAAGCTCGAACGCGCCAACAGCTTCTCGCGCTTCCTCGATCCGCGCTCGCTCGACGACAGCGGCTCGATGTGCGCGGCCCTGATCCGTGCCCGCTTCGCCAAGGTCGGCCCTGACCTGAAGAACATGATCGACACCTGCAGCGACTGGGTCTATAAACGCCAGTTCCGCCTGGAAGACGGCACCATGGCGCGCAAGCGTCCGCAAGAGGTGTCGTTGTGGGCTGACGATATGTACATGAGCATCCCGGCGCTGGCCGAGATGGGACGCCTGACCGGTGACCGTGCCTACTTCGACGACGCCGTCAACAACGTGCTCGGCATGTCGAGCCGCATGTTCAATCCGCAGCTCGGCCTGTACACCCACGGCTGGCATGCGAACCACGTCGACGCGCCACGCTTCTACTGGGCGCGCGCCAACGGCTGGGCGGTGCTGGCCATGTCCGACCTGCTCGACGTGCTGCCGAAGGATCACCCTGGCTATCCGAAGGTGATGAACCAGCTGCGCGCCTCGCTCAAGGGCATCGCCGAACTGCAAAGCGGCAGCGGCCTGTGGCACCAGATGATCGACCGCAACGACTCCTACCTGGAGACCTCGGCCAGCGCCATCTTCACCTATGTGATCGCGCACGCCGTCAATGAAGGCTGGGTCAGCGCCACCACCTATGGCTCGATCGCCCAGACCGGGTGGAATGCGCTGTCGACCCGCATCAATTCGCTGGGCCAGGTCGAAGGCACCTGCGTGGGCACCACCCTGGCCAGCGACATGGTCTATTACTACCATCGCCCGACCAGCGTCGACGCCCTGCATGGCTATGGCCCGATGCTGCTGGCCGGCGCCGAGATCATCCGCCTGGTGAACAACCCGGCGTTCGAGATCCAGCACAAGGTCCGTACTTACCACTACCTGCCCAAGGGCGGGCAGACCGATTACCGCGAACACCACTGATCCGGGGGCAGCATGAAACGACTGATACTGGCAAGCTTGCTTGGGGCGCCGCTCGCCCTGACTACCTGCACTGGGCACGCCGCCCCGGCCTTTGACAAGGTCGGCGTCACGGTGCAGCACGACCTGGCGATCGCGCGTCCATCCGAAACCATCGCGATCGCCTGGAAGGACGTCAATGCCGCCCTGCCGGGGGCGATGATCCAGAAGATCGCGGTCAAGGACGCTTCGGGCCGCGTGTTGCCGCACCAGGTGACGAATATCGCCCCGCAGGCGAAGGATCCGAAGAACGAAGGCATCGCCTACGGCGAGCTGCTGTTCCAGCATAGCTTCGCCCCTGGCGAACAGAGCGCCAGCTTCACCATCGAGCGCATCGATGGCGTGGCGCCGCCCTTCCCGGTCAAGGCGTTCGCGCGCCATATCCCGGAGCGCCTCGACGACTTCGCGTGGGAAAACGACAAGGTGGCGCACCGTACCTATGGCCCGGCCCTGGCCGCGCCGGCGCCGGCAGGCGTGGTCAAGGAAGTGCTGGTCACCAGTGGCCTGGACCTGTGGTTCAAGCGGGTCGACTATCCGATCGTCGACCGCTGGTACAACAAGGGCCATGACCACTACCACAAGGACCAGGGCGAAGGCATGGACATGTACAACGTCGGCAAGTCGCGCGGCGCCGGCGGCAGCGGCGTCTGGGACGGCAAGACCTTGTACACGGGCGTGAACTGGGCCAGCTACAAGATCCTGGCCAATGGCCCGATCCGCGCCATCTTCGAGCTGCACTATGCGCCGTGGGATGCGGGTGGACGCCAGGTCAGTGAAGTCAAGCGTTTCACGGTCGACGCCGGCCACTGGCTGGACCGCATCGACAGCACCTTTACCACGAGCGCCGGCGACAGCGCACCGCTCACGGTCGCCATCGGCTTGAACAAGACGCCTGGCGACAAGGGCCAGGATCCGAAGATCGAGGTCGGCCGCGACGGCAAGGTCTTGCTGCAGTGGGTTCAACAGAAGAGCAACGACGCCTTCGGCACCGCCGTGGTGCTGCCGGCGGCCGAGGGCTTTGCCCAGGACCCGTTGAATGAACTGATCTTCGCCAAGGCCACGCCCGGCCAGCCGCTGCGCTATTACGCCGGCGGCGCCTGGAGCCGCGCCGGCGAGATCACCAGCCGCGCCAAGTGGCAGCAGGTGACGCAGGACCAGACCGCGCGCGACGCCAGCCCGGTGCGCGTGACCATCGCGAAACAACCTTAAGGAGCGCCATGCCATTCCAAGCCAAACGCCGCGGGCTGCTGCGCAGCGTCCCCGCCGCCTCGCTGATGTTGACCGGCCTCGGCGCCGCCGCGCTGGCCCGTCCTGCCCGCGCCCACCAGGATGGTGTGGCAGCCGCCGCGGCGGCCGCGGTGGCCAGGACCGCCCGTCCCGACCCGTGGCGACGCGCGGCCGACATCGTGGCCCGCTTCGCGACGCCGCTCGCCTTCCGCAAGGAGGACTTCCTCATCACCGCCCACGGCGCCAAACCCTGCACCCTGGTGCGGATCAAGGGCCAGACCGAATCGCTGGTCGAAGGCATGCTCGATACGCCAGCCCCGGGTTCGCCCGACTGCCATCCGGCGATCGCGGCGGCCATCGCCGCCTGCCACGCCAAGGGCGGCGGCCGGGTTGTGATCCCCAAGGGCGAATGGTACTGCGCGGGCCCGATCGTGCTGCGCTCGAACGTGCACGTGCACCTGGCGGCCGGCGCACGGGTCCACTTCTCGGCCAATCCGACCCACTACGCCCAGCATGGCGAGCACGATTGCGGCAAGAACGGCAAGCTGGTGCTGTCGCGCTGGCAGGGCAACGACTGCCTGAACTATTCGCCGATGGTATACGCCATCAACCAGACCAATATCGCCCTCACCGGCGAAGACTGGACCAGCATCCTCAACGGCCAGGGCGGCGTGCCGTTCGAGCCGGGCTTTGCCGAGGGTCCTGAGTGCTGGTGGGACTGGAAAGGCCGTGGCAAGCCGGTACGCACCCGCACCGAGGTGTACGCCAACCCGAACAATCCGTCGCTCGACAAGGTCGTGCCTGGGATCGACGCGCGGCGCAAGGCCAGCATCGAGGGCGAAGGCGACCGCTGGCAGACCGATTCGCGCTACCTGCCGGCGCTGTCCGAAGCCGGCGTGCCAATAGAGAAGCGCGTGTTCGGCCATGGCCACTTTTTGCGCCCCTGCATGATCGAGTTGATCGGCTGCGACAAGGTGCTGCTCGAGGGTTACCAGGTCAATGCGGCGCCGTTCTGGCTGCACCACCCGGTGGCCTGCCGCGACCTCTTGATCCGGCGCGTGAACATGGAAAGCCTGGGCCCGAACAGCGACGGCTTCGATCCGGAAGCCTGCGACGGCGTGCTGGTCGACGACTGCCTGTTCAACAATGGTGACGACTGCATCGCGATCAAGGCCGGCAAGAACCTCGATACCGGCCACGGACCGACGCGCAATGTGGTGATCCGCAACTGCGTGATGAACAGCGGCCACGGCGGCGTGACCCTGGGCAGCGAGATGGCTGGCGGGATCGAGCACGTGTATGCCGAGAAGCTCGAGTTTCGCAATATCCACTGGAAGAACGACCCGCTCAACACCGCGATCCGGCTCAAGACGAATATGAACCGCGGCGGCTTCCTGCGCCACCTGTACGTGCGTGACGTAACGCTGCCGCATGGCGTGGCGACCGAGCCGATGCTGTACAAGCCGCTGCCGGGCGCGCGTGAGATCAAGGAGCCGGTGGCGTCGACCGCGGGCGCGATCATCACGATCGACTGCGACTACGTGCCGGGTGACGACACCATGCGCATCCGCCCACCGCAAGTCTCGGATATCGAGATCAGCAATGTGCGCACCAGTAACGTCAACACTGGCAAGGACAGCTTCTCGTGCTACCAGGCTTTTGTCTTGCTGGGGCCGGTCGCGTCGAGCTTCAACGGCAAGGCCGGCACCGCCATTCCGCCGATCGCCCGCGTGCGCATCAGCGACTCGGACTTCGGCACGCCGCGCAACGCAGCCAAACCGTGGTTCCTGCACAACGCCGTCGACATCACGCTCGATAACGTCACCATCGCAGGCAAGCGCTACCAGCAAACCCTATCCAGCAAGGGTTAAGTGTTATCAGGTCAGGCCAATTCGTAAATATTTTTTATTTGGCCTGACCAAAAGTCGTTGAGTTGCCATAGAATTACAAAACTGGCCTGACCAGATACAAGATGCAACGCCGGTAGATCCCTGATTTCGCCGCTATAAAAAAACGCATGGAGACAAGATGAATCACAACCCGCACCGCGCAGTGCTGCGCAAACTTACCCTCTGCCTGCTTGGTACCGCTTCGGTGTCCGCGCTGTCGCTTGGGCCCGCTTTTGCCCAGGAAGTCGCCGCCACGCCAACCGGTGCCGAGGCTGTCAACGCCCAGACCGTGGTCGTGACCGGCCTGCGCGCTTCGCTGGAAAGCGCACTGAACGCCAAGCGCCAGGACAACGGCATCGTCGATGTCATCAAGTCCGAAGACATGGGCAAATTCCCCGACACTAACCTGGCCGAGTCGCTGCAGCGCGTGCCGGGCGTGGTGATCGATCGTGACGCCGGCGAAGGCCGCAGCATCACGGTGCGCGGCCTGGGCCAGGACTTTACCCGCGTGCGCATCAACGGCATCGAGGGCCTGGCGACCACCGGCGGCACTGACAGCTCGGGCGGCACCAACCGCGGTCGCGGCTTCGACTTCAATGTGTTTGCGTCCGAACTGTTCAGCGCCCTGACGGTGCGCAAGAGCTCGTCGGCCGACGTCGACGAAGGCTCGCTCGGCGCCACCGTCGACCTGCAGACCCTGCGTCCATTCGACCTGCGCGGCTTCAATGCCACCGTGGCGCTCAAGGGCAAGTACAACGACGGCTCGGAGAAAACCGATCCGCGCGCGGCCTTCATGGTGTCGAACACCTTCTTCGACCGCAAGGTCGGCGTGCTGGTCTCGGGCGCCTATTCGAAACGGCGCGTACTCGAAGACGGCTTCAGCACGGTGCGCTGGGATAACGGCCCATCGTCGGGCGGCTGGTGCGCGCCGCAAGGCATGGCCGCCAACCCGGCCAACTCGACTGCGACCACCTGCGGCCCGGCCGCGCAAGGCGCCGAGCGCCTGCCTGGCACGCCGGAGAATATCGCCGCCTACAACGCGGCCAGCGATCCGAACAACTTCCATCCGCGCCTGCCGCGCTACGGCCGCCTGACCCACGACCAGGACCGTCTCGGCCTGACCGGTTCGGTCCAGTGGCGCCCGCGCCAAGGCACCTTGCTGACCTTCGACATGTTGTACTCGAAGCTCGACGCCACCCGTCAGGAGGACTTCTTGCAGGCGACCTCGTTCAGCCGCAGCGCCAGCCAGGGCGGCAAGCCGCAGGTCGGTGTGATGGAAGCGCAGTACGCGCCCGACGGTTCGCTGCTGTTCGGCCGCTATAACAACGTCGATATCCGTTCCGAGCAGCGCTTCGACAAACTGAAGACCACCTTCACCCAACCGACGCTGACCCTGGAACACAAGCTGAGCGACACGCTGAGCATGAGCGCCAGGTATGGCCGCGCCGAGTCGAAATTCCGCAATCCGATCCAGACCACGGTGACCCTGGACGCGCTGAACGTCGATGGCTACAGCATCGACTTCCGCGGCGACAGCCGCCGTCCCGTGATCTCGTATCCGTTCGACGTCAACGGCGGCCCGCTCGGCCTGATCGGCGTGCCGCAGGTCGCCAGCGGCACCCAGCCGACCACGGTGCCGAACACCACCACCAGCGAGATCCGCATTCGTCCGCAGGGCACCGACAACGTCAACAACGTCGCCCAGTTCGACCTGGCCTGGGAAGCAAGCGACAGCCTGACCTTCAAGGGCGGCGTCAACAGCAAGAAGTACACCTCGGACACCTACGAGTTCCGCCGCGTCAACCAGAATGACACCATCTTCGCGCCACCAGCCGGTTCCAGCGGCCTGACCTCGAACATGACCGGTTTCGGCAGCCAGCTCGGCATGCCGGCCGGGAACGCCACCGGTTGGGTAATGCCGAACCTGGCAGCCATCGCTGCCGCCTACGACATCTACTGCAACTGCATCAAGAGCGGCCCTGCCGGCGGCCCGGGCGACTTCACCCTGTCGTCGATCGAGAACGGCAATGCGCGCGGCAACAACCGGTCGGTCACCGAGAAGAGCGACGGCGTCTACCTGATGGGCGAGTTCCGCCACGACCTGTGGAATATCCCTGTGCGCGGCAACATCGGCGTGCGCTACGTGAAGACCGACCTCGAGACCATCGGCTACCAGGCGGCCGGCGGCGGCACCGCGGTCAAGGTCAATCATGACTACACCGATACCCTGCCATCGTTCAACCTGACCGCCAATGTGACCGACGAGTTCATCGTGCGCTTCGGCGCGGCCAAGGTGATGACCCGTCCGCAGCTGGGCTTCCTGTCGCCGGGCGGCAGCATCGCCACGACCGGCAACCTGTCGATCAACTCGGGCAACCCGTTCCTGAAACCGTTCCGCGCCAAGACCTTCGACAGCAGCTTCGAGTACTACTTCGCCAACAAGGCCTTCGTCGGCCTGGGCCTGTTCCAGAAGAACATCGACACCTATATCCAGAGCCTGCGCACCAATGTGGCGTTCCGGGATTCGGGCCTGCCGATGTCGCTGCTGCCGGCCAACTTCACGGGTGAGGAAGTGTTCCAGCAAACGCTGCCGGTCAATACCGATGGCGGCAAGCTGAAGGGCTTTGAGCTGAGCTATCAGCAGCCGTTCACCTTCCTGCCTGGCTGGGGCAAGAACTTCGGCACCCTGCTGAACTACACCAAGGTGAGCTCGAAGATCGAATACCTGGTCTCGCCGACCGGCGGCGCCACCATCACCGACGACCTGCTGAACCTGTCGCCGAAATCGTGGAACGCCACCTTCTTCTATGATGACGGCAAGTTCAGCGCACGCATCTCGGGCGCCAAGCGTTCGGGCTTCGTGACCCGCGTGCCGGGCCAGAACAACAACGACGTCGAAGGCAAGAACGAAACGTTCAACGTCGACCTGTCGCTGTCGTACAAGGTCAACGAGAACCTCGAGTTCACGCTCGAAGGCGTCAACCTGACCAACGAGGAAAACGACCAGTTCATCAGCCGCCAGCGCGACAGCGTGGTGGTGAACAACGTGACCGGCCGCGAGTACCTGTTCGGCCTGCGCTACAAGTTCTAAACTTTACCTCTTCTCTTGGTGGCTTCGAGCCCGCGCCTGCGCGGGCTTTTTTTCGTGCCGCATTCCGTTCACCCATCAGCGACGGCAATCTTGCCGCTTCTGCCAGCCCTTTTTCTTCACCTGGGCTACAATCAAAGACCAACCAGGCGAGCGCACGACGCAAGCGATCTATACAACCTGATAGCGAAAGAGACATGAGCACCTCGAACGAGCAAGATAACGGCCTTCCCCTCGACATGACCATCTTCGGCGGCATGGGCGACCTTGCCATGCGCAAGCTGTTGCCCGCCCTGTACATGGCCTTCCTGCACGGTAACCTGCCGCCCTCGACCCGTATCCTGTCGACCGGCCGCCAGGACTACGATCGCGCCGCCTATCTGGCCTTCATCGAGGAGCATTCGCGCTCATTCATCAGCGCCGCCAATTTCAACGAAAAGAGCTGGGCCGGCTTCCTCGACCTGCTGGTCTATGTGCGCCTGGATGTGTCAAACGCCGAGATCTTCGACACCCTGCGCGATGCTTCGCGCGACGGCGCCCAGCGCGTGTTCTACCTCGCCACCGCGCCCTCGCTGTTTACCACCATCTGCGACAAGCTGGCCGCAACCGGCCTGGTTGACGCCAATGCGCGCGTCGTGCTCGAGAAACCGCTGGGCCGCGACCTGGCCTCGGCGGTCGAGATCAACGAGGCGGTCGGCAAGCACTTCGCCGAATCGCAGATCTACCGCATCGACCACTACCTGGGCAAGGAGACGGTGCAGAACCTGATGGTGCTGCGCTTCGGGAACTCGATCCTGGAACCGCTGTGGCGCGCGCCGAACATCTCGAGCGTGCAGATCACGGTGGCCGAAGAAGTGGGCGTGGGCAGCCGCGCCGGCTTCTACGACAGCGCCGGCGCGATGCGCGACATGGTGCAGAACCACCTGATGCAGCTGCTGTGCATCGTCGCCATGGAGCCGCCGACCTCGCTCTCGCCGGACGCAGTGCGCGACGAGAAGCTGAAGGTGCTGCGTTCGCTGCGCCGCATGACGCTGGCCGACATCGCGCGCGACACCGTGCGCGGCCAGTACACGCGCGGCGTGAGCGGCAACCAGGAGGTCAAGGGCTACCACGAAGAGAGTAACGTGCCCGCCAGCAGCCACACCGAGACCTTCGTGGCCCTGCGCGCTCACATCGACACCTGGCGCTGGTCCAAGGTGCCGTTCTACCTGCGCACCGGCAAGCGCATGGCCCGCCGCTCGTCCAAGATCGTGATCGAGTTCGCCAATCCGCCGTTCCCGCTGTTCCCGGAAACCCCGGGCGGCGTCGCCAATCGCCTGGTGATCGAACTGCAACCCGAAGAAGCGATCAAGCTGCAGATCTTCGCCAAGCAGCCCGGCAGCGGCATGCAGATGCAGCAGGTCGCGCTCAACCTCGACCTGCAGTCGGCCTTCCAGCAGCGCCGCGCCGAAGCCTATGAACGCCTGTTGATCGACGTGGTGCGCGGCCGCCTGACCCACTTCATGCGCCGCGACGAACTCGAAGCGGCCTGGGAATGGGTCGAGCCGATCATCAATGGCTGGGAAACGCTGAATGAGAAGCCGCACGCGTATGCGGCCGGCTCGTGGGGTCCGGCGGAGTCGTTCGCGCTGCTGGCGCGCGACGGCTTCGGCTGGGTCGAGTAAGGTCCGCCCGATCGGGCGGCTCAGTCCGCCCGTGCCCGTTCCAGGTTGCTGCGTACCCGCGCCAGCAATGTCGTGAGCAGGGCCTGCTCCTCATCGGACAGGCCTGCCAGCGCCGCCGCGGCGACTACGCTGCTCTGGCGGTGCAATCCTTCGAACACCTCTTGCCCTGCCGCGCTGAGCGACAGCCGCGTGCTGCGCCGGTCCTGCGCGTCGGCCGCGGCCTCCAGCAGTTGCGCTTCGCGCAACGCCCTGATCAGGCGCGCCACCTGGGCCTTGTCCCGCCCCGAATGCGCCACCAGGTCGCTCTGCGTGGCGCCCGGATGACGGGCAAAATATCCCAGCGCTTTCATCTCCATATGCGCCAGCTCATGCGGGCCGCCGCGCAGGCCGCGCAGCTGCCGTGAACGGTAGAGGTGCACGATCGCGTGCATCGTCTCCAGCGGAGCGTCGGCACGATTGCCGTGGATTTGGTTGACTCTATCAACTTCTTTTTGCATAATGGTGGATACTATCAACTAATTCTGGAGTGTAGCATGTCTGAATCCCGGATTTCCGCACAAATTCCCGCCATCGAACGCGTCCGCCACGACCTCAAGATGCGCGAGGTCGAGGTCGCGCGCATCGACCAGCTCAGCCCTGGCTTCGCCAGCATCACCTTCAAGGGCGCCGCACTCTCGGACTTCAATTCGCTGTCCTTCGACGACCACGTCAAGTTCATGTTCGATGGCGCAGATGGCCAGCAGGTGCGGCGCGACTATACGCCACGCCGCTTCGACCGCCAAGCCTGCGAAGTCGACCTCGAGTTCGCACTGCACGGCCATGGCGGCGCCGCCGAGTGGGCGCGCAATGTCCAGGTGGGCTCGAAGGCCATTATCGGCGGCCCGCGCGGTTCGATGATCCTGCCGCTGGAGATGGACTGGCACCTGCTGGTCGGCGACGCCAGCGCGCTGCCGGCGGTGACGCGGCGCCTGGAAGAACTGCCGCCCGCGGCCCGGGTCCAGGCGGTGCTGCTGGTGGACGCGGCCGACCGCCGCGAGTTGGCCACGCAAGCCAGCGCCGACATCCACTGGGTGGCGTCGAACGACGAACTGCTGCAGGTGCTGAAGGACCTGCCTTTGCAAAGCGGCGCCGGCCTGGCCTGGGGCGGCGGCGAGGCTTCGCTGATGGTCCAGGTGCGCCAGCTGCTGGTCGACAAGGGCCTGCCGCGCCAGGCAGCCCGGATTTCGGCCTACTGGAAGCAGGGCGTGGCCGATCACCACGAGCATCTGGACTAAGCTCGCGCTACACCACCGGC
>Ga0265797_10006087_pt1 | contig 17279 bp, 17 predicted proteins | sample P2T30metagenome_FD_192433 | JGI IMG/M metagenome (GOLD analysis project Ga0265797, IMG submission 192433) | Plant litter microbial communities from East Loma Ridge, Irvine, California - P2 T30 | ecosystem: Environmental > Terrestrial > Plant litter > Unclassified | place: USA: California...
TTCTCGCCGACGACGTTTTCCAGCTCGGCGAACAGGGCGCGCTTGGCGTCCAGGTTCTCGACGATGGCCTCGATGACCAGCAGCGCGCCGGCGGCTTCGTGCAGCGACGAGATGCGTTTGAGGCGCTCGCGCGCAAGATCGGATTCGACCGCGCCCATGCGCCCCTTCTCGACCAGCCTGGCGTAGGTCTTGCCGATGTCAAGGATGGCCTTGTCGGCGGCGTCCGGGCGGGTATCGAACAGCAGCACCTGATGGCCGGCGGTGGCCGCAACCTGGGCGATGCCGGCGCCCATGGCGCCGCTGCCGATCACGGCGACCGTGGATCCTTTGGGAATGGCGTGCATGGTCACTCCCCCTTGAAGTGCGGCGCGCGCTTGGCCATGAAGGCGGAGACGCCTTCGCGGTAGTCGTGGCTGTTGCCGAGTTCACGCATCATGCCGGCCTCTAACTGCAGCTGGTCTTCGAGCGAGTTGGCGTAGCTGGCCTGGAAGGCCTTCTTGGTGAACGCCAGGCCGCGGGTTGGCGCGGCGGCGAAGTGTTCGGCCATCGCCATCGCTTCATCCATCAACGCTTCGTCGGGAATGCAGCGCCAGATCAGGCCCCATTCCTCGGCCTTTTCGGCACTGAGTTTTTCGCCCAGCATCGCCAGGCCCATGGCGCGCGCATGGCCGATCAGGCGTGGCAAATGCCAGGTGCCGCCGGTGTCGGGGATCAGTCCCAGCTTGCTGAACGCCTCGATGAAGCTGGCCGACTTTGCGGCCAGCACGATGTCGCAGGCCAGCGCCAGGTTGGCGCCGGCGCCGGCAGCCACGCCGTTGACGGCGCAGATCACCGGCATGGGCAGGTTTTTCAGGGTCAGCACCAGCGGCGCGTAATACTTCTCGACCGACTCGCCCAGGTCGACGCTCGGTGCGCCGGGATCGACGGCGCGGTCGGACAGGTCCTGGCCGGCGCAGAAGCCGCGCCCGGCGCCGGTCAGCACCAGCACGCGCACCGATTTGTCGGCCTGCAGCGTGGTGAGGGCGTCGCGCACCTCCAGGTGCATGGCCTGGGTAAAGCTGTTCAACCGATCGGGGCGGCTCAGCGTCAGCAGCGCGATGCCGTTTTCGATCTTGAACTGGATGGTCTCGTAGCGCATTGTTGTCTCCATTCTTATCGCTGTCTTTCGCATGTCATGACTGCCACTGGCAGTCATGACTTCCCGCGCAGGCGGGAACCCAAGTCTGCAGCTATGCCACGAAAGTCAACTTAGGTTCCCGCCTCCGCGGGAATGACGGTCTTGCGGTTAATGGCTATCGGCTTGGGCTGCTTACTCGTGGATGTCGAAATCGACAATCACCTTGTCGGTGACCGGGAAGCTCTGGCAGCTCAATACGAAACCGCGAGCCACCTCGTAGTCCTCGAGCGCGTAGTTCACGTCCATCTCGACTTCACCTTCCTGCACCTTGCAGCGGCAGGTCGAGCACACGCCGCCCTTGCACGAGTAGCGCATATCGAGCCCCGCGCGCAGGCCGGCGTCCAGCAGCGACTCCTTGTCCTTCTCCATCGTAAAGCTGGTGGCGCTGCCGTCCATGATCACGGTCACTTCGGTCACGTGCCGGGCTTCCGATTTCACAGATCGCGGTGTGCGCTCGCGGCTTGGCGCGCTGGCGGCGAACAGCTCGATCCGGATCTGCTCCTTCGGCAAGCCGGCTGCCTGCAGCGACCGCGAGACGCCGTGCATCATGTCTTCCGGGCCACAGATGAAGGCGACATCGATGTCCTTGATGTCGATCCAGTGCTGCAGGAACTGGCTGCATTTGTCTTCGGTGATGCGGCCGTTGAACAGCTCGATGTCCTGCTGCTCGCGGCTCATCACATAGACCAGGCGCAAGCGCCCCATGTACTGGTCCTTCAGATCCGTCAACTCGTCGCGGAAGATCACGGTCGACGAGGCGCGGTTGCCGTAGACGATCGTGAAGCGGCTCTCCGGCTCTGCCTGCAGCGTGGTCTTGACGATCGACAGGATCGGCGTGATGCCGCTGCCGGCGGCGAAGGCCAGGTAATGGCGGCTGGTCTGCGCGTCCAGCGGCACGTTGAAGTTGCCACTGGGCGGCATCACGTCCAGCGTGATGCCGGGCGCCAGGCTGTCGTTGGCCCAGCTGGAAAATACGCCGCCGCTGCAGCGCTTGACCGCTACGCGCAGCTGCGCGTCCTGCACCGCCGAGCAGATCGAATACGAACGGCGCACATCCTCGCCATCGATGGTGGTGCGCAGGGTCAGGTACTGGCCCTGGCGGTAGGCGAAGGTGTCCGTCAGCTCGGGCGGGACGTCGAAGGTGATGGCGACTGCGTCGCGCGTCTCGTGCTTCACCTTCGACACCGTCAGTGGATAGAATTTGCTCATGCTGGCCTCAATGGCACTTGAAATAATCGAACGGCTCGCGGCAATCGAGGCACTTGTACAGCGCCTTGCACGGCGTCGAGCCGAATTCGCTGGTCAGTTGGGTATGGGGCGAGCCGCAGTTGGGGCAATTCACGGCCGGCGCGGCGCGGCGGCGGATGCCGGCGTGCAGGCCACTGATGTCGATCGCCTGCTGTACCGGTGGCGCGATGCCATAGCCCTTCAGGGCAGCTTTGCCGGCTTCGCTCATCCAGTCGGTGGTCCAGGCGGGCGACAGGCGGCTCTCGATGCGGACATGCTCGATACCGTGCGCGTGCAGGGCATCGCTGACCGATGCGGCGATCACCTGCATCGCGGGGCAACCGGAATACGTCGGCGTGATCGTGACCAGGCATGCATCGTCCATCAGGCGCACGTCGCGCACGATGCCGAGATCGACTATCGAGATGACCGGGATCTCCGGGTCGGCAACCTCGCCGAGCCAAGCCCAGATCTGTTCGATGGAGATGTCCAGCGCGGTCATTACCAGCTCGACTCCGGATAGGCGCGCTGCAGGAACTGCATCTCGGCCAGGATGAAGCCCAGATGCTCGCTGTGGCGGCCCTGCTTGCCGCCGCGCTGCATCCAGGCGTCCGGCGAAGGCATCGTCAACGTGGCTTCCTGGAAGATGTCGGCCATGTGGTCGAGCGATTGCTGGCGCAGCAGTTCAGACGCCGGGGCGACGCTCTGCTCCACCATGGCCTGGTCGATCTCGTCGTAGAGGAACATCTCGCCGCTGTACATCCACAGTTCGTCGAGCGCGGTCTGCATCATGGCGTGGCTTTTCTCGCTGCCGTCGCCCAGGCGCACCATCAGGTCGCCGCTGCGGCGCAGGTGGTAGGTCACTTCCTTGACCGATTTCAGGGCGATGCCGCGGATGCGTTCGTCGCTCGAACGGGTCAGGCCGTCCAGCAGGAAGTAGTGCCAGGTATCGAACAGGAACTGGCGCGTCAGGGTGTCGGCGTAGCTGCCGTTGGGCTGCTCGACCAGCAGGCAGTTGCGGTACTCAATGGCGTCGCGCAGGAAGGCCAGGCGGTCTTCGTCGCGGCCCTTGCCTTCGAGTTCGCCGGCGTAGCCGAGCCACATGCGGGTCTGGCCCAGCAGGTCGAGGGCGACGTTGGACAAGGCCATGTCTTCTTCCAGCGCGGGGCCCTTGCCGACCAGCTGGCACAGTTGCTGGGACAGGATCATGGCGTTGTCGCCCTGGCGCAGCAGGTACTGGATCTTGGCGTCCATCGGTGCGCTCACAGGTTCTTGACTTCTTCCGGCATCGGGAAGAAGGTCGGGTGGCGGTAGACCTTGTTGTTGGCCGGTTCGAACAGGGCGCCCTTGTCGGACGGGCTGCTGGCGACGATGTCGGCGGCGCGCGCGACCCAGATCGAGACGCCTTCATTGCGGCGGGTGTAGACGTCGCGCGCGTTATTGATCGCCATCTCGGCGTCGGGGGCGTGCAGGCTGCCGACGTGCTTGTGGGCCAGGCCGTGCTGGCTGCGGATGAAGACTTCCCACAGGGGCCATTCTTTGCTCATTGTTGTCTCCTCGTGCTCGATCATGCGGGCGTGGCTTGGACGCGTGGACGGCGGAGCCGTCCACCCCACATATCCGTGATCCGTTTGCAGTTTTTATGCGGCCGCTTTTTTAGCGGCTTGTTTGTCGGCGTGGGCGACCAGGGCGTCGCGGAACCATTCGCCGTCGTCCCAGGCCTTGACGCGGGTGCGCAGGCGCTCGCGGTTGCAGGGGCCGTTGCCCTTCAGGACGTTATGGAACTCGGACCAGTCGATCGCGCCGAAGTCGTACGAGCCGCGCTCGGCGTTCCACCTGAGGTCGGGATCGGGCACCGTCAGGCCCAGGTACTCGGCTTGCGGCACGGTCTGGTCGACCATGCGCTGGCGCAGCTCGTCGTTCGAGAACAGCTTGATGCGCCAGGCCGCCGATTGCGCGCTGTTGACCGATTCGGCGTCGGACGGGCCGAACATCATCAACGACGGCCACCACCAGCGGTTCAGGGCATCCTGCGCCATCGCCTTCTGCTCCGGCGTGCCTTTGGCGAGCGCCATCATGATGTCGTAGCCCTGGCGCGCGTGGAAGGATTCTTCCTTGCACACGCGGACCATGGCGCGGGCATACGGGCCGTACGAACAGCGGCACAGCGGGATCTGGTTGATGATCGCCGAGCCGTCGACCAGCCAGCCGATCGCGCCCATGTCGGCCCAGCTCAGGGTCGGGTAGTTGAAGATGCTCGAGTACTTGGCCTTGCCGGCGTGCAGTGCGGCCAGCATCTCGTCGCGCGACGTGCCCAGCGTCTCGGCGGCGCTGTACAGGTACAGGCCGTGGCCGGCCTCGTCCTGGATCTTGGCCAGCAGGACCGACTTGCGCTGCAGGGTCGGCGCGCGCGTCACCCAGTTACCCTCAGGGAGCTGGCCGACGATCTCGGAATGGGCATGCTGCGAGATCTGGCGCACCAGGGTCTTGCGGTATGCTTCAGGCATCCAGTCCTTCGGTTCGATCTTGATCCCGGCGTCGATGCGCGCCTGGAATGCCTGCTCTTCGGCGCTCATGTCCTGTTCTGTGCGGACTTTCTTGAGGCCTGTCTCCACCATTTGTGCGTACATGGGTCTCTCCAATTGCAAACCTGTGCGAATCATAATACGATACAAAAAATTCGATGTACACAAAAATTTTGAATCATATCCACGCTTCAATAATTGAACGAGATCATGAAACGACTTTCCAGCGCTGAGTGGATCGCCCGCGTCCTGGCCACCGACCCGCCGCGCCACAAGTCGCTGGTGATGACCATCTGCGGCGACACGATTGCGCCGCATGGCGGGGCGTTCTGGCTGGGTAGCATGATCGAGCTGCTGGCACCGCTCGGCGTGGGCGACCGGCTGGTGCGCACCAGCGTGTTCCGCCTGGTGCAAGAGGGCTGGCTGACCGCCAGCCGCGAGGGACGGCGCAGCCGCTACGCGCTGGAGCCAAGCGCCCTGCCCCGCTTCGAGCGCGCCAACCGCCGCATCTATGCGGCGCCGGGCCTGGACTGGGACAGCCGCTGGACCTTCGTGCTGGCCCCGAACGGCAGCATCGACAGCGAACTGCGCACGCTGCTGCGCAAGGAACTCGAATGGGAAGGTTTCGCGATGCTGGCCACCGGTGTGATGGCGCATCCGGCGCCCGATCGCGACACGCTGCACGACATCCTGGCGCGTGCCGGCGCGGTGAATAAGGTATTCGTTTGTCAGGTCGATGCGCTGCCCGATGCTGGGTCGCGGCCGCTGCCCGAACTGGTCGGCGAGTGCTGGAACCTGGAGGCGGTGGTGGCCGGCTATCGCGGCTTCATCGATACCTTCAGTGCAGTGCCGGCCCTGCTGGAATCGACCGACACCAGCCCCGAGCAAGCCTTCGCGATCCGTACCCTGCTGATCCACGCCTACCGCCGGGTGCAGTTGCACGACCCGATGCTGCCACTGACCCTGCTGCCGCAGCCGTGGCCGGGCGCCGACGCCTATGCGCTGGCGCGTGAGATCTACCTTCTGAGCCAGGCGCGCGCCGAAGAACACGTGCTGGCAATGCTACGGCGCGAGGATGAGGCGACGCCGGAGGCCGACGCCGCATACCACTGTCGCTTCGGTGGCCTGGAGGCTTAACTCACCCCTTGCTGGCGACCGTGAAGCGCGCCCGCACATGGCGCGGCTGCTCGATCTCGTCGACGATGGCGAGCGCCATGTCGGTCACAGCAATCCCGGCCGGCTTGTCGCCATCCATCAGCAGGTCGTCGCCACCGACGCGGTAGGCGCCGCGCGCTTCGCCCTGCCCCAGCATCGCGGGCGGGCTCAACAAGGTCCAGTCCAGCGCCGTGTTGGCGCGCAGCGCGGTAAGCGCATCGCGCGCCGCCTGCGCGCCCGGCACGACGTTCGGCGGCACATGGTCGACGAATTCCGGCGTGTCGACCAGCTGCACGCCGGGCGCCACGAACAGGCTGCCGGCGCCGCCCACCACCAACAGGCGCCGCACGCCGCCCGCTTCGACGCCGCGCTCGATGGCCGCGCTGCCGCGCATGAAGTTGTCGTACAGGGCGGGATCGTTCCAGCCCGGGTTGAAGGCCGAGATGACGGCGTCGTGGCCGCGCACCGCGGCGGCGATCGCGCCAGCGTCATAGGCGTCGGCCACCACCACGGCCAATCGCGGCTGCGGCGCGAGGCGCGCCGGGTCGCGCACCAGCGCGGTGACCTGGTGGCCCCGTTCGAGCAAGGTGGCAAGGACGGCGGCGCCGACAAATCCGGTGGGGCCGATCAGGGCGATATGCATGGGTGACTCCTGTAAGCTGTGAGAGACATCCACGATAGCCGCTTCACAATATGGCGATAAGATAGGCGGCAACACTATCACCTTGAAGCCAGACTAACAAATGAATGACCTGAAGCCGTATGCGGTATTCGCCGAAACCGTCGCCGCAGGTTCGATGAGCGCAGCCGCGCGCCGCCTTGGCATGAGCCCGTCGGCCGTGAGCCAGACCATTCGCGCGCTCGAGCAGGGGTTCGGCGTGACGCTGCTGCACCGGTCGACCCGCAAGCTGACGCTGACCGAGGCCGGGGCGCGCTGCTATCCCCATTGCCTGCGCCTGCTGGAAGCCGCCACTGCGGCGGGTGACTCATTGCTACAGGCGCGCGACGCGCCCAGCGGCGAGCTGCGCGTGGCGGCGCCGGTCGGCTTCGGCTTTCATATCGCGCCGGCCCTGGCGCCGGTCTTGGCGGCCTGGCCGCAGCTGCGCCTGCGCCTGCTGGTCGACGACGCCATGATCGACCTGATCGACGCCCGCATCGACATCGCGATTCGCGTCGGCCAATTGCCCGATTCGCGCTGGGTCGCGCGCCGCCTGTGCCAGCTCGAGGTGATCCTGTGCGCCGCACCCGCCTACATCGAGCGCCACGGCATGCCGGACACGCCGCAGGCGCTCGCCGGCCACCACTGGCTCGGCGCGATGCGCGAGACGACCGAAGCGCCCACAGGCGGCGACCTGGCGCCGTTCATCGACTTCGCGTTGCAGCAGGGCGCGCTGCGCGAACAGCTGCGGATCGACGTGCGCATTGTCAGCAACAACCAGCTCTCGCTGCAGCAGATGTGCGAACAGGGCATGGGCCTGGCGCGTCTGGGACACGCCGACGTCCATGCCGCGCTCGAACGCGGCGCACTGGTGCGGGTGCTGCCGCACTGGCAGCAGGCGCCGCTGCCGGTCACGGCCGTGACGCCCAGGCGCGACCAGGATCCGGCCAAGGTGCGGGTTGCCCTGGCCGCCTTGCAGCGCTATTTCGCGGCACTGCCGGGCACCCGGCCCGCCTAGCGGCGCCACGCCGAAAACGGGTATGATCGACGCTTAACGGACCTTCCCAACACAGGACAACACCATGTCTATCAAGATCAGCAGCCAATTCGACGCTGGCGCCATCGACGTCGTGAACGCCACCAGCGCCAACGCCATCGACCTGAACATCCGCAAGGACTCGCACGCCGACATCATCCAGTGGTTCTACTTCCGCCTGCAGGGCGCGCAAGGCGAGGCCTGCACCATCCGCCTGCTCAACGCCGGCAACGCCGCCTATCCGGCCGGCTGGGAAGGCTACCAGGCGATGGCCAGCTACGACCGCGTGAACTGGTTCCGCGTGCCGACCAGCTTCGACGGCCAGGTGCTCGCCATCGAGCACACCCCGGGCATGGACAGCGTGTACTACGCCTACTTCGAGCCGTATTCGTGGGAACGCCACCTGGAGCTGCTCGACCGCGCCCAGATGTCCGAGAACGTGCGCATGCTCGACCTGGGCTCGACCGTCGACGGCCGCGACCTGAACATGCTGGTGATCGGCGAGCCGGCTGAAGGCAAGAAGAAGGTCTGGGTCATCGCGCGCCAGCACCCGGGCGAGACGATGGCCGAATGGTTCGTCGAAGGCATGCTCGACGCCCTGCTCGATCCAGCCCACCCGTTCGGCCGCCAGCTGCTCAAAGAGTCGGTGTTCTACGTGGTGCCGAACATGAACCCGGACGGTTCGGTGCGCGGCAACCTGCGCACCAACGCGGCCGGCGCGAACCTGAACCGCGAGTGGCTCAACCCGACCATGGAGCGCAGCCCCGAGGTGTTCCTGGTGCGCCAGAAAATGCATGAAACCGGTGTCGACCTGTGCCTGGACGTGCACGGCGACGAAGGCCTGCCATATGTATTCGTGGCCGGCAGCGAGTCGCTCCCGAACTTCACCCAGGAACAGGGCGAAGCCCAGCAGCGCTTCATCGCCGACTTCAAGATCGCCAGCCCCGACTTCCAGGACGTGTACGGCTACGGCGAATCGCCGTACACCGCCGAGACGCTGACCATGGGTTCGCCGCACATCACCCACGCCTTCGGCTGCCTGTCGCTGACGCTGGAACTGCCGTTCAAGGACAACGCCAACGATCCCGATCCGCAAGTCGGCTGGGATGGCGCCCGCAGCGCGCGTTTGGGTGCGGCGGTGCTGCAGCCGGTGCTGGGTGCGATCCGCGCGATCAAGTAAGCCTTCCTTGGTGCAGGAAAAGACGCCGTCGATCGACGGCGTTTTTCCAACCACGGACCGAAGCCATTGGCAATGGTATGCAGCGCAGTCAGGACGCCGCCGCATACTGCCAGCCGTGTAGCGGAACTAGAAGCGGAAGTCGATACTGTCCAGCCGTCCTCGCAGTTCCTGCATCGCTGCCTGCGGAGTCGCCCTGCCCTCGATGACGAGCCGAATAGCCGCCACGTGGTCGTCCATGGCATCGAGCACGGCCATGATGAGCGGATCTACCAGTCCCGACGTCAGCTCGGCCCGACTCACGTCAAGACCAGCCTTGTAGCGCAGATCACCATCGTCGAAGTCCAGTTCGAAGTTGCCAACGACGAGGCCGAAGTTCGCCCGGGTGAGCAATTCTGCGACTTCCTTGCGCCGCTCTTCGGGCACCTTGTCGCGCAATACGGAATAGCCCACGACTTGCTTGAGCCGGTCGTCGACCTGTACGTAGCAATCCCAGATTCCATTGTCGGTCTCGTATTCCATGCACAGTACGGGCAGGCTCGTATGCTGCCGCACAGGCCAGCCCTTCTGCTGGAAGCTCTCGAGAACCGGGTCGAGCAGTGCTGACATGGGATGTCCCTGTTGATTGATTTACTTCCAGCCGCTGATATCGAGCTTGCTTTCGCGAGCCTGATGTTCGAAGTTGGTTTTGGATTTGCCGCTCCATTTTCCTGCATTTCCAACGTATGCAGCACGCAACGCGTCAGCAGGCGCTACTTGCAGGTTCAGGCTCATCGTCACGCCCTTGTTGGTGGTCAGGCGCGCGAAGTCACCCGTGCCGTAAGTCATCAGGAATTCCGAGCGCACCTGTGAACTGTAAAGCCCGGCCACATCCAGCGGGTCGCCCGGAACTGGGGCAAGAAGGCGCAGCCGCGCCATCTGGCCGGCATTGTGTCTGTTAATGGTAGGCACCCCGCTCATTTTCACGACCATCACGCGCAGACCACTGGCCGCGCCATAGCCCGACGATGTGGTGATCGTCCTGCCGATGTAGAGTCCAGGCCCCTGCGTGCTGGGCACGGCAGATGTGGCCTCACGCAGCGACCCAGCGCTCATCATGGCCAGGTGGCCGGAAGAAGCTCCCCAGGTGTACCAGGTGGCGCTGGTCTTCTCCATGCCGGCGACCGCCTCGACGTGGGCGATTCGGTTCAAGACATCGGCGCCACCCCGGAGCGGCGCGGGCACCTGGGCATCGCCATGGTACTTGCGAATGAGGGCGGCTTTGACCAGCTGCTTCTTCGCGTCAGGAAGACGCGAAAGCGCCAGCGCCGCGTCGATCGGCCCCATATCGATGCCGTTCACCACATCGACGACGGCGTTTTGCACGTTCAGGCGCACGGCCTCCAGGCATGCATGCTCGGCAGGGAGCGTAAAGTCGAGGATCACGCGCGGGATGCCAGCGTTCGCGAGACGCGTCTTGTGGTCGTCCTTGGTCACACCGGCGCCAGCGTGATGCCTCAGCAGCAGCGTGTTGAGCATTCTGTTGGCACTCTCCTCGCCAAAGGTGTTACCCAAATAAATGAAGGTTGGATGCTGCCGCAGGCGACGCACTGCCTGGGCCTTCGCTGCGGCAGTTGCCGCGCCGCCGATCGGATGTGCAGCGACCACCTCATCCAGACGCTGCAGACCCGCCGTATCGCGCGGCGTCATCACGTCCTGGTCAATATCGGAGACGCCATGAGCGTGCAGCATACCCTTCACGACGCCATGGCCATCGCCCGCATGTGGCAGCGCGGGCGCGAGTGCGTCCTTCCATGCGAGAGACAGGTAATCCTTGGGAAACACGTTGTGGAGCACGCCATCGTCGGGAAGGATACCGACGAAATCAGCACGCTGCATCGGCGAGAGGTTGTCGGCCGCTTCGTATTCGGCACCTGGATGGGCGCGATCCAGGTCGAATTGGACATTGTAGGCCGCGGCCGCCTTGAAGACCTCGTAGAAGCTATGGTCACGGTTGGCAATCATCCAGCCGGCAAGGGCCAGCCGCATTCCCTTGAGGACATTTGGGCTGTTGAGACCGAGATTCTGGATGGCATGGAACATCAGGTCGGTCGAGCCCGAGATACCAGCCTCCATGCGCGCCTTGACCTGCGAGGCGGCCAGCGCGCTTTCGGAGCCCAGTTCCACGTCGTAGAATTCGCCGCCCTGCGTCCATGGCAATTTTTGCAGGCCTGCGCCTCGATAAACGCCTCGCGCTGTAGCATCAGGTGCGGCATTGCCCTGTTGCTTCAATACCAGGTCGATCTCTTCGTCCGCAAGATCGGGGATGTCGCCAACGGTGAGGGTGCGCTGCTCGCCCACGCCCAAGCCGCGGCTCGCGCCCCCCCGTCGCTCTTTATTCGCCTTGATGGTGCTGGGATCCCACTCTATGATACTGCTGAAGCTTTCGTGCGTAAAAACGTCTTGTTGGCTGGATGCAAACCATCCGGCCCTCACCCGTTCGCGCTTTGCCGCGTTGGCAATATCGATCACGTTGGCCGGCGACAGACGGCTGTCCAACCCTGAGGAGCGCGCGAAGCCGGTGGCCACCCGGTCATCGGTCGAGGTCTTGCGCACACGTGGGCCCGTCGGCTCGTGCTGGACCGAGTGCGAATCGGACTTAATCCTCCAGTCGCGTGCGCTTTTTCCCTTGGCCTTGCGATCCAGTTCGATGGCGGCGATCTTCAACCACTTGGACAGGTTGTTGTTGCGCACCGCGTTATAGACCAGCTTGAGCTTCATTCGCAGCGGCTTGTTCTTGTCGGTCAGCACTGCCGTAATATTCTGCGCAGTAGCCTCGAACGCGCCATAGTAGCCGTCTCCTGGTGGCCAGCCAAACTCACGTTCGTAGGTCACAGCCTGCGTCCTGCCGGTGTGTCGAGCCCAGGCGTCAACAATGTTCTTGATGATCCCAACGAGCAGGTCTACTACATCGTTGACCGCTGGATTGCCCATAATGCGCTGGGCCATCCCGAGCTCGAACTCCAGCGCTTTTTCGGCATATTTCTCTTCCGCCTGCTGGTCTACACGCGCCTGGCCCATGGGATTAAGCGCACCGTAGTTGCACTGAACTGGCGCCCTCGAGGGTGCGCCGCCGTATCCTGCCACGACCGATGCGGCCGGCCCGGGGACGCGCTCGAGCTGCATGGCCCTGGCGCCCATCACGTCGGCCTCGTGCTCCAGCGCCGGGTCGTCGTTGATCTCGAGACCCATGGCCTGCAGGGTAGCGCTCACGCGTCCCTGGCGTTGCTGGACAACGTGCCATGCCTCATGGGGAAGGTACTGCTCCTGACCGGGCCCGAGGTGGATATCCTGGCCCTGGGCGAAGGCTGCGGCCTGGAGCTGCGCGGGACGGCTGGAGTTACGATGCACGCGGACCCCGCTCATGTCCATTCCCGACAGCGCCTCGATTCCGGCGCGTAGCGGGCCAGGCAAGCCACCCGGATCTTCGGACACCGCGAGCCGCTGGGCCTGCATCCGAGGGCTGTCGCTTGCGTGCATTGCCGCGGCGCGCTGGACCGCTTGGCGAGGACTGGATGCAATGCCGCTCATCAGCGCACGCTGCCCTGCCTGGCGAGGGCTATCCCCGATGCCATCGATGAGCGCGCGCTGGGCGACGGCCCCCTGCCACTCGGCCGACGGCATCGAAGAGGACGTTTTTTTCGAAACAGGGATATCGCCCACGGGCGGCGCATGCAACGCAGTCTTATCAGCGAATCCCATTGGCCTGGCTCCTCGTGCTATGAAACGATTCTCCAACCCGATTGCAGCGATTGTCAAGCCAGGCAGCATAGTAGTCGATTGGGAGACACTGAAAATTTAATGATTGCAAAAGGCAAGCGGTAATAAGGTCAACTGAGGTCGTCGTATCGCCCTAGTCACGGCTCACAATGATATCGGCAACTTGCGATCCAGGGCAAACCGCCCGCTGCCGCGCACGCCGATATACAGAGCGAGGAATCCCATCAAAAAAGGAAACTCGATGCCGCGATCGATCCACGGCCAGGTGGGGCCGAGCGCCACGCAGATGCCCACCATCTGCAGCGCGATCAACAGGGCGACCGGCCTGGCCCACAGCCCGAGCGCCAGCATCAGGGCGCCGATGGTCTCGAGTAGCATGACCAGGAACGCCAGCTGCGGCGCGAACGGCAAGCCCATGACATCCTGGATCAGGCGGATCGAGCCGGCCATCGGATTGGCCATCGAGCCATGCGGCATCCCCAGCGCCTTGGGCAGGCCATGGGTGAACATGACGATGCCGAACGCCAGGCGCAGCACGGCGTACAGGACCGGTTCGGCGCGTTCGTAGACGGATGCCAGTTGCGGGAATAGCAGGCGCTCGCGGGACACGATGGGCTTGGCTTCATATTGCGTGGTCTGCATGGTCGAATCTCGGTCGTGGTGAAAGACCACCCATCTTGCCGATTGACGGCGCTTGGATAAAGATGGTGAAATTGGCTAGCTCATCCAACATCTCTCAACAATGGACCGGTTCGACGCCCTCAGGCTCTTCATGCGCATTGTCGAGTTGCGCAGCTTTACGGCGGCGGCGCAGGCGCTGGGCATGCCGCGCGCGACGGCGACCCACGCCATCAAGGAACTCGAGAAACGGCTTGGCGCGCGCCTGCTCGAACGCACCACGCGCCAGGTGATGCCGACCCTGGATGGACAGGCTTTCTATGAACGCAGCAAACGCGTGCTGGCCGAACTGGAAGACGCCGAAACCTCGCTCAGCACCCACACGGCCGACCCGCACGGCACCTTGCGGCTCGACCTGCACGGCGCCCACGCAACGATGATCATCCTGCCGCGCATCGGTGAATTCCGCGCGCGCTATCCGCGTGTCGACGTGGCGATCAGCAGCGGCGACCGCCTGGTGGACCTGGTGCGCGAAGGGATCGATTGCGTGGTGCGCGCCGGGCATCCGCGCGATTCATCGCTGGTGGCGCGCAAGCTGGCCGATATGCCGGAGATTATCTGCGCCAGCCCGGATTACCTGGCGCGGCACGGCACGCCGCGCCATCCGCGCGAACTGGAGGACCATCGCGGCATCGGCTTTTTTGCGCGCGCCGGCACAGGCCACTTTCCGTTAACGGTCATGATCGATGGGAAGGTGGCGCAATTCGCGACCCATGCCTGGCTGTCGGTCAGCGACGCCGAGTGCTACACGAGCGCCGCGCTGGTCGGCTGTGGACTGATCCAGGTGCCGCGTTTTCGGCTGGAGGAGCATCTGCAGGCGGGACGCCTGGTGCAGGTGCTGGCCGACTGGCCCTGCCCCGACTTGCCGGTGTGCGCGCTCTACCCGTTTCACCACCAGATCTCGCCCCGGGTGCGCGTCTTTGTCGACTGGGCGAGCAGCTTGTACGCCGAGCGCTTCGGCAGGGTTTAGAGCGCGACCTCGAGGTGGGCTTGCACCCACGCTTTCGCATCGTCGCTGCTGTCGAAATGCAGCGTCGCGATCGCGGTTTTATCGGGCGCCAGGAAGGTGGCGTACACCTTGCGGCTATCCGCGCCGCCGGAGCTGAGCAGGTCGGATTGCGGGGCCAGTTCCACGGTAGCTACCAGGTCGAGATTGAGCAGCACCGTCTTGGGGCTGCTCTCTTTATCGATGCGGACGAATCGGCTCATGGCGCTCTCCTTAGTTACCTGCCACGACCATCTTCTCGATCAGGATCGAGCCGGTGGTTTTGTTGCCGCGCACCAGAGTATCGTTGCCGACGGCGACGATTTGCTGGAACATTTCACGCATATTGCCGGCGATGGTGATTTCTTCGACCGGGTATTGAATGACACCGTTCTCGACCCAGTAGCCCGACGCGCCACGCGAATAGTCGCCGGTGACGTAGTTGACGCCCTGCCCCATCAGCTCGGTGACCAAGAGGCCGGTGCCGAGTTTGCGCAGCATGCCTTCGAAATCATCGCTGCGGCGGGTGCCGGTCGAGATGATCTCGAGGTTGTGCGATCCGCCGGCATTGCCGGTGGTCTGCATACCCAGCTTGCGCGCCGAGTACGAGGACAGGAAGTAACCCTGCAGGACGCCATCCTTGATGACCTTGCGGCGCACGGTCTTGACGCCTTCGTCATCGAACGGGGCCGAGCCGACCGCGCCCACCAGGTGCGGGTCTTCCACGACCTGGATATGCGACGGGAATACCTGCTTGCCCAGGGTGTCGAGCAGGAAGGTCGATTTGCGGTACAGCGCGCCGCCCGACACGGCTTGCACGAAGGCGCCGAGCAGGCCGGCAGCCAGCGGCGCCTCGAACAGCACCGGGCAGGTGCGGGTAGTGAGCTTGCGCGCGTTCAGACGGGCCAGCGCGCGTTCGGCGGCGTAGATGCCAACTTTTTCTGGCTTGGCCAGGTCTTTTGGATTGCGCGACGAGGTGTACCAGTCGTCGCGCTGCATCCCGTTGCCCTTGCCGGCGATCGGCGCCACCGAGATGGTGTGACGCGAGAACGGATAGCCGCCGATGAAGCCGCGCGAATTGGCGCTGACGAAATGCGACTGCTGCACGTAGACGCTGGCGCCCTCGCTATTGGTGATGCGCTTGTCGACCTCGAACGCGGCGTTTTCGCAGCGCTTGGCCAGTTCGACCGCTTCTTCGGTGGAGACCTGCCACGGGTAGAACAGGCGCAGGTCGCGCGGATTGGTTTCGATCAGGTCGGCATCGGGCAGCCCGGCGCAATCGTCCTCTGCAGTGAAGCGGGCGATATTCGCGGCCGCTTCCACCGTCGCCTTGAGCGAGCCGGTCGAGAAATCGGACGTGCTGGCGTTGCCGCGACGCTGGCCCACGTAGACCGTGACGCCCAGGCCCTTGTCCTTGTTCTGCTCGATTGTCTCGATATTACCTTTACGTACGGAAACCGACAGACCGCTGCCCTCGCTGATCTCGACCGAGGCATCGGTGCCGCCCTGTTCGCGGGCGAATGCCAGCACGTCGCGCGCCAGCTGTCTCAGCTGATCCTGGGTGTGGGTAAAAGCGGTGTCGTTCATAGGTGTTTTTCGTGGCCGGCCCTAAAACAGTTATCATAGCAGCCGTTTACTGTTTTCACTGAGCGGCCCAGCGCCAATCAAATCCATTCATATCATGCCTAATCCAAATCGCGGCTCCGTCGGCTTCCAGTCGAACGAATTCGAACCAGAATACGACCGCCCCTCCAAGTCGGAACTCAAGCGCCAGTCGAACGACTTGCAAAAGCTCGGCGAACAGCTCGTCGATGCCCCGCGCGACCGCGTCAAACGCGTCGAGATGCCCGAGGACGTGCGCGATGCCATCCTGACATGTCAGGAAATTAGCAACCACGAAGGCCGCCGCCGCGCCCTGCAATTCGTGGGCAAGAAGATGCGCACCCTGGACGAGGAAGAAGTCGCCATCATCCAGCGCACCATCGACAGCTGGAAAGGCGCCTCGAAAGCCGAGACGGCCGCCCTGCACGCGCTCGAGCGCCGCCGCGACAAGCTGCTCAGCGACGACACCGCGCTGACCACCCTGCTCGAAGAAGCGCCGGAACTCGACGTCCAGCACCTGCGCACCCTGATCCGCAATGCGCGCAAGGAAGTGGCTGAATCGAAGCCGCCGAAGGCCTATCGCGAAATCTTCCAGATCCTCAAGGACCTGAACAAGAAGAAGAAAGCCGACGCTGCTGCCGCCGACGAAGAAGCCAATGATGACGAGTCCGACGATCAATAATCAGGACGCTGAGCAGGAAGCTGAGCTGGTCATCGGCCTGGTGTCGGTCTCTGACCGCGCCAGTGGTGGCGTCTACGAGGACCAGGGCATCCCGGCGCTGAACGCGTGGCTGGCGAGCGCCATCAGCACACCATATCGTATCGAAACCCGTTTGATCCCCGACGACCGCGCCGCCATCGAAGCCACGCTCATCGAGCTGGTGGACGACGCGCGCTGCCACCTGGTGCTGACCACCGGCGGCACCGGTCCGGCGCGGCGCGACGTCACGCCCGAGGCGACGCTCGCGGTCGCCACCAAGGAGATGCCGGGCTTCGGCGAGCAGATGCGCCAGATCAGCCTGCGCTTCGTGCCGACTGCGATCCTGTCGCGCCAGACCGCCGTGATCCGCGAGGCTGCCGATCATGCAGCCCTGATCATGAACCTGCCGGGCCAGCCGAAGTCGATCAAGGAAACGCTCGAAGGCCTCAAGGACGACGCCGGCAACACGGTCGTCGGCGGCATCTTCGCAGCCGTCCCCTACTGCATCGACCTGATTGGCGGCCCGTATATGGAAACCGATCCGGCGGTGAGCAAGACCTTCCGCCCCAAGTCGGCATTGCGCCCGCCTGTCGCCTAAAT
>Ga0265797_10006088_pt1 | contig 17277 bp, 8 predicted proteins | sample P2T30metagenome_FD_192433 | JGI IMG/M metagenome (GOLD analysis project Ga0265797, IMG submission 192433) | Plant litter microbial communities from East Loma Ridge, Irvine, California - P2 T30 | ecosystem: Environmental > Terrestrial > Plant litter > Unclassified | place: USA: California...
TGTGTCGTATTGCGGCGGCGGACTAAAGTTCGGGTCTGGTACACACGGATTGCAGACGCGGACTTCTTCGCCTCCGCCTAGCGCTGGATTGCGAAACGGGCCGAAATTCGACATGGCATTCTCTTCGTCGTTTGTCAAGTCGATATAGTTGGCAATGCTTTCGGATGGCGGATGAACGATGAATTGCCGTGGTATGGTGATGCGATGCGGAGAGCATGAAGCGCACACGACTCTTCCACATTTTCTGTTTCTCGTTGGTCAGCGAGCAGTTTGTATGGAGTGTGGCAATGTCCAGCTGTTGCAGCACCAAAACTGTGAAGCCGTGTCTGCGTACCTGCAATGATGCCTTCTAAGTAAGAATGTGAAGGGCTTCTTGCACACTGGACACTGCGTGACCTCACTGTCCGGCTGCCACGGCGGCAGTACAATATCACTCTGCCTTCTTGTGGCCGCGGTATTGGCCTGTGCTGCCACGGGCGACGAGTCGAGTACAATGGGATTCGTAATTGTGGCTCCGGTGCTCTCTGAATGCATCCTGATGCTCGATGGCCGTCTCATGGGAGAGTCAGTCGTTGTCAAGCGGCGCTTGCGGTCGGAGCTGCTCGATGGTGACGAATCGGTGCGCGGTGGGGGACGGGATGGGAGCGTGTATCGCGAAGAAGAAGGGATTGCACCATCTTCCGAAGCGGCAGCGGGGTTCGGCATGATGGATGTGGGTTGCTGGTTGGCACTGAGGTCGGTACCATCTCTTAGAAAGTCCATCCATGTTTCGCGGTCCTGGGCCAAAAAGTGCGACGCAACGACACCCTGTGAATGGTGTCTGGAGCTACTACCAATCATGGCCTCTCGCGCTCCTTCCGTACTGCTAATCGATACGTCATTCTGGCTCGCGTAGGCGTGCGAGCTGCGTGTGTACGGTCCGGTCGGGCGTGGGTTGGCGTTCGGAGGCATTTCGACGGCTTTGTGCCTGGCTGATGCACTCGGCGATGTAAATCTATCTTCAGCACGTGCTCCACGCGCCAATATAACAGCCGACTAGAATACAGCCAAACGTGAAGGCGAAGGGAAGGGTGAGGGCGAGGACGAGGGGTCGTTCTTGGTAGAGAAGGTTGGCCGGCTCACTGCAACATGGCGCCACTGGGACGTTCTCGTACGTCGCGTACAAGCTTTAGTAATACAGCAGGGTATAACGCTATCCCATTCAATCAGTCCCGTATCAGGCATCTGGCCTTGTCACGCTCACTTGCCTATCAGTAGCGCTGCGTTGCGGTGTAAAGGCCGGAGGTGTGTGGGTCTCGCGCGTCGGCTCGGGCGAGGGGACCTCCCTCCAAGAACGGCTCTGCACAAGCTCGTGAAGATGGAAGATGGTCGATTGAAGATAACACGGGAGCAAAAAAAACAAAAACACTTGCTGCATGCACGTACTCGAAGACGCCAGAGCGGATGCGCAGCCTATCTACACGGCAAAGCCCAGAATGAAGAGAGCGTCAGCCTCGAGGGTATGGTACATGGGTGGTGTGAATGCCTCAGGCGTTCATTATCGTCGCTATCTTAGCGGTTTCACGCGACCAACTGCGCCACGCCTTAGCCTCATACGGCAACGTCCTCTGCTGACCAACGTCCCCCATCCCAAACTAATCCTCTCAACCCCTCACACCTTTGGCCGACTATACATGGCACGAGACAAGCTCACATGGTGTTCTGTACTTTGTATTTGCTTCAGATTACTATTGTACTTTGCCGGCTGAGCCAGCCCCCCTCATCCAGCCATGTGTATAAAAATTTGCTGTTCGCGTCTACGTCGCAAGAGCACCTCGCCCATGTTACCCATCAAACGCCGCGAGCTCGCTTTTGAACAACTGTTACAGTAAGAGACTCGTAAATGCACCTTGGGCGCCAAAAATAGAAGAAGAAAAAACTACTACAAATGGGATATGTGGCCCCCGAGCTGGGGGGGGGGGGCCGAAAATGAATAACATGCAGCCCTTCATAGACGGCGACTGCGCCCACTGTGCTGTGTGCTTCCACTACGGCTGCGATCTACAATCTCTGCAGAGGCTTCGAGATGGCTCCCAGCGTCGTAGCCGTCGCTTTGAACGCTATCCTTGGTCACGTGATGTTGGACAAAGCCGGTACTGAGTGGTCGCTCAGCCCTTCCGCCAATCGCCGGCGGTGGATTGAGCTCACTCATCCCATCGTTGCGGTATGTGCTTGAGGCTGACGAGTGTGCAGGAGAGCGCTCGGGTGACGGCTCCGTGGATCCGAATGGAAGACGAATAGGCAACCCTCCAGGTCCCGATGGTTGCAAGTGTTGGCTTTGGCGTGCTGACCGATACGTAGAAACTGTTGGTGCAGAACCATCCATGACAGTCGATAGTCCTTCTGGGATCATCGCGGCTTCGGTTGACTTGGATCGTCGAGAATTCTTTCGTGGTAGCGAAGGTGCTCGACTTGGAGGATCTCGAGCGTGTGTGGCGCGGGAAGCGCGCGACCCAATCCTACTAGGCAGCTCGATCCCACCAAAACTTTCAATGGGACCCAAGGCCGGTGCGGTAGGAGACACACGGTGAACCGGATCGTAGAGTTCCTCGTCGTCGCTACTACTCGACTCACTATCAGAAGAGCGTCGCCTCTCACCAGCCAAGACGGCGGCCGACGCCACACCTGAGCCCCCTGATATCTTCCTGGCCTGAGGTGGAGAGTCTGGACTGTCGCGGTAGGGCTCTGGTGTAGCTTCGGGCGGTTCCCTATCCTCCTCGACAGCCACCATCTGCGGCGGCATGCGTGTGCTCCTGACCACCTCGAAGCCCTTGCTCTTCTCTTTCTTTCTTCCGCCCATGAGGTTCAAACTCCTGAACCAGCCGGTGGCAGATGAGACAGGGCTCATGGGATCCGCGGGACCGGTTTTGAGCTTTCGCGTGGGCTGGGAAGATAACGCAGGGCCACGCAGTCCATAGTAGAAGTCCGATTCTCGAACCGAGTAATCCGTGTTGATGTTCTTCCTCTCCAGATTCGAGTCAGAATCGTCTCGGTTCACTCGCAGATACGCTGGCGCCGGAGTTCCAGAGTTCCGTGATGAGCCTTCACCGGCTAGGAGAACTGGGGCATCCAGATGGTCAGAGTAGGGGGCATCAGCAATATCAGCGCTTCCAACGGGGGCTTTTCCTGGAACACCAGACCCCGTTGAGTCCGTGGTGTACTTGCGAGGGCGTGGCGGACGATAGTACGGGTCTACAGCATCCAAGGTGCCCATGGTCGGCCGTCGGGAGCTTTGGCTAGACGAACCGCCAAGGAAATTAAATGGTACAGTTCCACCCGGCGTCGGACTGACATTGCCGTAGTCGCCCTGGCTAAAGCCTTCGAATCCCACACTTGCGCGCTGGCTGTCTCGGTCATAAGGCCCGTTCAGAAGAACGGCCGAGCTGGCTGAAAGGCTCCGGGATCGACTGTCCATGAGTTGGATGCTCTTGTGTTCATCGTGTGCAAGCATTGCAGCATTGGAATTGAGGCTGCTCCGGCCATGACGATGAACGTTTCGTTTGGACAATTGCCGTTTTCCGAACACAGTGGTAAGACCACCTCTTTGGTCTCCGCCAGCACCGCTAAGTCTCGCAGAGACTTCGATAATGGTCTGGAGAGCATTCAGGAAGAAGCCAAATATCAAAACCACGGCGTGTAAAAGTAAAATGATGTATCCAATCCAGCCTCTGGATGCCTCGCCAACGTCGAGAGTAGGTACGAAAGCGACGGAGAGCAGGATACAGGTTAGGCGTATGGTCGCGAAAAAGGTATGGTAGGCATTCATCGAGGTGTTGGACTGGAATGGCCGGAAGGCATGTAACGTCAGGATTAAGATTACTTCGCATATAGCAAGTATGATGATTTGGGCGATGCCGGACGGCTGGATGGCGCCGATGGCGATACCGCGCATAATGGTTAGCAAAACAGGAATGAAAGCAAAGGGTGCGGCATCGTCCGAGTATGTGTTGTAAAGCGGGCCATACATCAAGACTGTCGGCAGGTCGTCAAACAAGTGGGCTCGGGGGCGTGTGGTGAAGATGAACCAGAAGATCCATGAAGCCACTACGGCGAAGAGGATCAGCATGATGACGGCTGTGGCCACGACGGATGCTGACGAGCGTGGAGCTACGACGAGCTGGAACAAGGACAAGGCTATTATGGGGAGCATAAAGTAGTTGTAGATGACGCGGATAATGTTGCCAGCTGTGAATGCCCAGTTTTTGCCCGTCAAATCGCCGTCCTGGGTTTTGGTCAGCCAACGCGAGAGCCAGCGCAAGATGAAACCGAGCTGTGTGAGGCAGACTACGCAGGCAATGAGGACAAGCAGGAAAATGGCCATGCATGCCCATATGTCCTGCACCTGGGTGAATCCGACATACTGCCCAAGCCGCGTAAGACCATAGGTGCCGTTGACAAAGTAGATGCCATCGACGAGACTCTGGGACCCCTTGCCCTCGCTGACGAAACTCTGGTTGAACAGGAGGACGGACCAGCTGGCCTGACTCACGACTGGCTGGTAGAAGCCAGGGTAGTTGAGGCTCAAGCTGCCAGACAGGACGATGAATTGTATGTACTGCAGACAGTCTCCAAACCCGGGTGTGACCAGGCGCAACAAGTCCTCATCTCGGCCATAGTTGCTCGTCCAGCGGAAGATGTTCGAGGTTCCCCAAGGGCTACAAATAGCGGCAAACACAGTCGCAACTGCTACTAGCGCGAGAATGACGGCAGGGAGGTAGCGGATCGTATTGGATATCGTGTCGCCGAGGTCCGGGGTGATGTTTGCAGAGATGCAGCCGAGAGCCTGGGCATTCTCATTGCCAGAGACGATGCGCAGTGTCGAGGCCCAGGTGGAGAAGGCATACGAGGTGTCGAAAGTGTGTGCTACACTGACTGCTGGCATGGTCCAGAATTCGCTCGCATTTCCCCCAAAAGCCGGCGCGACCGGGCAGCTTGTGTTGAGCACGCTTTGGCAGAATTGGCTCGGGGGAGCGTTCCAGGCAGTGTAGGACAGGACAGCATTGTTCCAGAACAGGGTGGTGTACTTGTTGTGGTTCTTGTCTAGATCAACAATCTTGCCAAACGTCTTGTTCGGGTCCTTCCAATTGTCATCCTCAAGGGGTGGGTAGTCGCCAAGCTGGGCCTGTCCGGTAACATTGCCATAAACGGTGATGTTCAATCGGTGCTCCGGGCTAAAGTCAGCCCACACATATTTGGGGGTGAAGCGGAGGTAGGGCGTCTGCTTTCCGTCGGCGAGGTAGACGCGCGTGAGACAGTCCTGGAAGTTTACGAAGACGGCGCTGGTGAGCGGGAGGAGCGAGGCGATGGCGAAGAGGACGAGGACGAGGGGCGAGAATGGGTTCGCGGCGAACAGGGTCCTGTGTTTTCTCCGCGACCGCGGCGGCGTCTGTGTGGGCTGGGCGGGGGGAATCTCGAGCTGGCCGGTGTTGGGTAGTAGGCTTAAGGCGCCGTTGCGCAGTGTGGTGACGACCATTATGACGTCCGCGTCCTCATATTCGCCCTTGCACCTGCCGTCCAATGCGGTCTTGCTTGACTTGTGCGTCGTGTCGCGCCAATTGGGTGACTCGTTCGTGGGCCGGTGGTAGGCGCCGGGGCGATGGCGGAGAGAGAGGCGTGGGTGTAGGCGGGGAGGGCGGGAGACGGGATGCGGGAGACGGGTTATGGGAGACGGGCGGTATGGGTGAAGGACGAAGTGTATGGAGATGGCGGAGCGAGTTGTTTGTGGGTGGTAGGGCACAGCTGAGCAGCGTAGCACAGCGGGCGAGGATAAGCCTGTTGCGCGTGAAACGGGCGTCAGAGGGAAACGACGTCGATGAGCTGGCAGGGGCGACGGCGGGCCGGGCTTCGATCAGCAGCAGCGGCTGTGCATGAATTTGGGAATTGAAATACTAGGGAAAAGTGGATTAATAGCGAATGTAAGAAATGAAGCAGGTCAGGGCAAAGGGCGCTGGGGAGAGAGAGAGAGAGCCAAACAGCTGGTTCCAAAACTCCTGAGGCGAATGTTTAGCGGTGGGGTGTGGACAAGACCCCAAGGCAGAAGAGCACGCTAGCCTCGTATACGGTGCACGACGCGCTCCTTCGCTGCTGACTCGAAGCCTGCTGGCTGCGGAGGCGGGAGGGCACAGTGGGTTGCGAAGATGAAGGCTGTCAACGCTGCTGGCGAGCAAGGGCCGGCATCGCCATCCTCGTCTTACCCAGTGCACTATCATCCGGCATCTGGGCACGAAACGTCACAGCCATGCGGCTAGACAGGCCTGGGTGAAGGAAAAGGAGCAGAGGCCGTCTACACATGTGCCGTGGCGGCCACCCCCCCAAACGGCGAGAGCGCGCATGCCATTGGCCGCCGTGGTCGTATCTTTAGCAACATCAGATTTGGTTGTTTGGGTGGGATACGGGTATGCAGGATACAAGGGCCATGCAAGTGCCAGCCCGCCCGCCGCTCCTGGTCCATGGAGGAGGTATGCCCGCGACGATAATTGCTGGCGGCGAAACGACCCAGGTGCGACCTCTGCAACGACTAACTGCAGATCTCAAGCACCTCAGGCAGCCCGGCTCCCGGTTGACATGATGGCCTTGCCTTAGGCCAGTGGCGCAGCAGCCCTAGAGGCGCCCTAAATATAGCCAAGATGGCCATTACTTGTTTCATCGTCGCGTTGCCCACCAATTCACCCTCATCGTCGCCCATTACTCAGCCGCGCTCAGCAGCCAGCGTTGGAACTACCCGTCTTTACATGTGAAGATGGCTGCAAGCATCTTCTTTACCCCCAACTCACCAATCGGCTGCACGGTGAGTAATGGCGCGCTAGAGACGGTGCGATGCCGTGCCGTCTTCGGTTCCTCTTCTTCCAACGACTGCCATGGTGCCGTTGTATACTGCACAACTGCATACTGTCCTGCATACTGTACTGCATACCGGTCCTGCATACTGCCTGTGAGAGCGCATGCAGTCTCAGCGCAAAAAAAAAAAATGTTTGCCCAACCCTGCATCTTGGCAATCCCTTCCGCTCCAGCCACCCACTTCTCCCAACCCGGCTCCCGTCCATGTCAAGCTCCATCCGGCAGGTCGCCATGTCGCCAAATGCGCGTTGCGGAGAAGCCCACCCGTATCTGAGATACCGTCGTCCAGAATGAACAAGTCCAACGCCTGCCCAGATGTCAGCTCCATAGAAGTGTGGTCAAGCCCCAGAAAGCTTCCTTGGCACGAGCCAATGAGGCAGGTGCCAGTCCCTTGGCATCGATTGTCCAGAAAACATTCCGCTCCGCCCGAGAACAAAGCTCCCATATATTAGTACATTGCCGCCGACGATGCTTCTCCAGAAGTTGTTACTCCACTTCCAACATCTCGTCTCAGCCCACTTGAGAAGATGGCGATGAAGACGGTCTTCTTGGCCGCTGGCCTGCTGCTGGGGTCCGCCCGTGCCATTACGGTTGAGTAGGTTCAAGTTGATCAAATCGCAACGCGTAGACTAACCATAGTTAGGGGCATGCTTGCCGCGCCTCGCAGAAGTACAGGCAGTCTCAGCCCCAAGGGAGTAAGTTGCTAAACCGCCGCTTACTTCTGTATTGCTGACATGACAGGATCGAGCACTGTTCTCGGAAACAAAGTTCAACTGGACGACGGAAAAGGCCAGCACTGCTTGGTACTTTCTGGACACGGAATCAGGCAACGTTACAAAGGCCCCGTTTGGCAGCGACGCTTCCGAGGTCGTGTGGGTTGGTGACACCGAGGACAGTATCCTCTACATCAATGCGACCAACCAAGAGATTCCCGGAGGTGTGACACTGTATACCGCCGATCTAGGTGGCGGTGTGTTTGAGCCGAAGCTGGTAGCATCTCTTCACGCTCCCCTTTCCGGCCTGAAGGCTGTGAAAACAGAATCTGGAATCAACTTTGTCGGCAACTGCCTCGCTTACGAGAGCAACGGCACGGCATACAACCCCGAGCTCGTCTCCGCCCCGAAAAGCTCAGGACGTCTGTATGATGCCAACATGGTGCGCCACTGGAACTACTACATTACGGCCGAACGCGTCGCTGTCTTTAGCGGAGTCTTGAACGGTGGTAATGGTAGCTACTCGTATGCTGGCGAGCTCAAGAACCTTCTCTCGGGAATGAACTACACCATCACCCGTCCAGAGAGTCCTGTACAGGCCTCCTCGAGCGACCCTGGTGACTATGATCTGTCGCCTGATGGCAGTATGGTGGCCTTCCGTTCAAAGTCTCCAGACCTTCCCAAGGCCAACTACACCGCCAGCTACATCTACGTTGTTCCCTTTGATGGCTCCGCGGTTGCCCTCCCCATCAACGGCCCAGGGACTAGTGCTCCCAAGACTGCTCAGGGTGCGTCGGGCGCGCCGGTATGGTCGCATGACAGCAGCAAGCTGGCCTACACACAACAAGATGGCATCGACTATGAATCCGACAGGTACAAGCTCTATGTTGCCGACATGGACGGCATGAATAGCAGGGTCCGCTCCGTCGCGGAGAACTGGGACTCTAGCCCAACAGGTCTTCAATGGAGCTCAGACGATGCTAACCTCTGGGTTACATCTGAACTGCACGCTTCAGTCCGACTGTGGCCCGTGCCACAAGATGCTGCGGCCGATTTTAAACCAACAAACATTACCGGCCCGGATACTGTTCTCTCCGACTTTTCCATCCTCCCAGATGGCAGTGCCTTTGTCTCGGCAGCCGCCAGCTGGACCAGTCGCATCTTCTACAAGCAACAACCCGGCCAAGAGAAGAAGGTCCTTTTCAGCGCCAACGAGGTCGATCCGGAACTCCAAGGCCTAACTTCAGACTCTGTATCAAACTTCTGGGTCACAAACGATGATGGAGATGATATTCAGACCTTTGTCTTTTATCCCACCGACTTTGACCCGAGCAAGAAGTACCCTCTTGCTTTCATCATCCACGGTGGCCCACAATCCACTCAGGGTGACAACTGGAGCGTCAGATGGAACTTGAGACTTTGGGCAGACCAGGGTTTCGTCGTCACTGCGACCCAGTTTACTGGATCGCCGTCATACAGTCAAGCCTTCACCGACAAGATTCAAGCAAACTGGGGTGGTACTCCGTACACCGACCTTGTCAAGGTCTTTGAGCATCTCCGCGACAATGTCGACTACGTTGACACTGACCGTGCTATTGCCGCTGGCGCCTCTTTCGGCTGCTACATGACAAACTGGATTCAAGGCCACGATCTTGGCCGCGAGTTCAAAGCGCTCGTCTGCCACGATGGAAAGATCAACCAAGTTGGCTCTTACGCCACCGACGAACTGTGGTTCATCCAGCGCGACAACAACGGAACCGTGTGGAACGAGCGTGCCAACTACGAACTCTGGGATCCTCTTGCCCACTTCGCCAATGCCAGCACCCCGCAATTCGTCATTCACAATGACCTCGACTACCGCGTTGTACAGGCAGAAGGCTTCCAAACTTTCAACATCCTGCAAAGCCTAGGCGTACCGTCGCGCTTCCTACACTTTCCCGACGAGGGTCATTGGGTCACCAAGAGGCAAAACAGTCTACTGTGGCACAACTCCATCTTCAACTGGATCAAGTACTGGGTTGGTCTCGAAGATGAGCTGATGATGGATGGTGTCATTACCCAATAAGTCACTACTTGTAAACGACAAGTCGCTTCGATCTAGGGATGTGATTTGTTCAATTGAAACCTTATTTTGCAGTGAACCATTGTGTGATGATCACATATCCTTCAATCTATCAAGTGCAACTCCGATATCCGGTATGATGGTACTAGCGATTTCCGCAAACTCGGCTATCTTCCATCAGCATGCGTGAAATGAGGCATTGTACGAACTTAGTGCGAACCTATCCTCACGTTTCGAAGGAGCTAATGAGCTATGAGCGAGGCAGCCACTGGCCTTTAGAGCTTACTCAATCTCTGGGGGGGGGCGGGCAGATTACAAGAAAGAAGTACAGCCCAAGAGGGAAATGTTTGAAAAGGCAGTCAACGATCTTTTTTCTTCCTCGTCCGCGACTCAAGGTAAGAACAGCGGCTTTAATAGAAGTTGAATGCTTCTTCGCGCGGAGCCATGGTCGAAAGCATTGGATCGCATTTCACCACCAGAAGAACTGGGAGGTGGGGTGAGAGGGTTGTTGAGACGTGTTGGTATTTTATTTTTGGCAAATTTACAAATTCAAACAAGAAACAAAAAAAACTCGTATCTAGAACCGCGATTGGCGCATGTGTGGATTACCGCTGGCCTGGGCAACGTAAGCAGGTAAGACCGGTAAAGTCTTTGTTGTATTACTCCGTGGGGGAGGGGGCCCGTGGGGCTAAGCTGAGTGTCCGTTGGGGCTGGCCCACCCCCCCCCCCCCTGATACTGCCCCTGCAAAGATGACTGGGAAGGTATTGCCGCTCTCTGCGTCACAAGCGCTGACGTGTGTTTTGCTTACTACAGATCGTCCTTGATGTGTACCAATTCAGCATTCGGTTTCCTAGCCATCATGTCGAATAAATTGTCAACAAGACATTTCATGGCGCAAAGAGTGTGCGCTTCATGCCCTACAGTGAGTCGCTGTCTCTGTAGCGGGAGAAGTTTGGCGAACTAGAAAACATCATTACGAAAATTGCACAAGGTCACCAGGGGCGGGGATCAAAGAAAGAGTGATCATCCACTAAAATAAGACACAGACGAAGACGGGAAGGGAAGAGGAATGAATTGCCTTTTTTTTCTCCCTCCATGTATCGCCATATTACAATATGGTAGTAAGGTTAACAGGTGTAATGTCAAACGACTTCTTGTAGTCAACACCGGCGTTGTAAATAGTCTGGTTGGACCCTGTGTAATTGCGCTCGGGACTAGAAAATCTGTCAGAACAAACTCTCCAACGAGAAAAAGAAGACTGAGCGAGAATTGCAACTTACTATGTATCTGCAGCCTTCTTGAAGCTGACAATGATTTCTGTAGGGAGGCTGCCATCTTCCGCGGTTCTCTCGCCCAACTTTGCCGAGACGCCGTTGTTTTGGGGACCAATGTAGATCTGGCAGTCTTCGAACCAGTTGCCCTTTTTGTACCACCCGTTCTCACGGCCATTGCACCTGGCTGTGACACCCGCAATCTGGTCAGAAGAAGGTATCGTCACGTTGAAGAAGTAGTAGCACCCGGAGCCGAGGCAGCCTGCCTCCCAGTCGAACACATGCCAGGTCCAGTCTGCGGGGATGCTGGATGTGACTCCTTCGACAACAGGTGTTGCTAGCGCAGCAGCGGAGAGGGCGAGGATGGCTGTGAATGAAACCATGTTGAGTTATCTTGCTGTGATTGTAGCGAGGATTGATACAAAAGCGATAGGAAGAGGTGCGAGGGGTGTTGGATGAGAGTTCGAGTCGGAATCTGCTCAGATCTTAAATATGTTTCCGTGGAGCACCTTCACTATATACATTCCCCCGTGTTCATTCTGGGGACCGATTGCTCGTACAAGTCTCCACCAGATGTGTGCTTGAGCCCAACCAGAAACCGCGCAAGCTCCAAGTTGCCGATCTTTCGAAGATCACACACCATGGTAGTTAGGTCGGCCCATTCGGACTCTGTAAAGCGTCAACCGTTCATTTTGCGAAGGCGCAAATACGATGCTAGCGCTCGACCAACGAGGCTTAACCTCGGCGGAAATGTCCTGGCTTTGTTGGCTTTGGCCTATTTTTAGCATCACATGTGTGACGTCGGTCATGATCCCATGTACCGAAAATTTAGACATGGTTAGCTGACAGTGAACAAAAAGAAAGAACAGACTTGATGATAGAGCGACTGTCGTAATCTTGCATAGCCTCTGTCAGACCGGATAGCATTCAGATCTCTAGAGGAGTTTCCTCAACCAGCTGATCCGAATGCATCATAGCACCTGCTAACCTGCGATGCTACTAATACATACGAGCAGCGGTGAGCATCGCAAGACCAAAGTCCTAGGGGATGGTGCTCTTGAATTGCAGTAGGCACAATCCGGGCCGTGCATCGTCTTAGATATTCACGCAAATGGCTAGAAAGGCCCTGGGGAGGTTTGACTGTACGATCATCCTGGGGCGGCAAATTCGAAAGGGTTTTCTTGTTTATTTTCGAAGAGTTTTGTGAGTGAAATCTGGAGAATGAACGAATTTGCGAGCTCGTAAAGTTTCAATGTACCTGTCTGCCGTGACAATCCGCAATGTTCCCATTCGTCGTGACCGCCCCCAAAGAATAACAGCGTGCACGTGGCTTACGCCGTCAAGCGTGGCTCGAGTAACATCAGAGGGTGCTTCTGCGCGATTATTATCGACTTTGTTGAAAGTTGTGAGGCGCAGTCTAAACACCTAGAATATCGCAATAGGTATGGATGTTTTTGTCGGGAGACTCAAGCATCTTCGCTGCAAGTGCTGCGAATGCTGCTCAAGGTGCAAAGACAGACCTATGGAAATTTTCTCTATATGCACACAAGCACAAAAGACGGCGCTAGAACTTACTCCATGATATGAATAATTTCCATGACGCGGACCGAACCAGTGGCGCGGCGGGGCTTCGGCAGTGACGGTACATTGAATGCTACATGACGACACGGGTGGCAGGTTACCGTCTCTTCTCTTGCTCACCGCAATGTAGTATAGACACAATCACAAAGTCTCGTATCTGCAAATCCCATCTCAGTATGCGAGCATGCTGAGATGAGGCATATCACACGTGTACCCACCTGGAATCCATCGCGCGCACCAACCTGAGTGTCTGCCATTGCCAACCTTTCCCTCGAGCTAGAATCTTAAGATATGGTTGTACGTATGGGCGTATCGTGTTCGGTAAGAGGATATAACATGTTTCAAATAAACGTGAAAATTTATTGCTACAATATCCAACGTTCCGTCAGCTGATTGAGACATCCGATATGAGGAAAAAATAGAACCCCTGATTCTTATAAGCTACTGAGTCGCTCCTACCCTCTCCATTTACTCAAAAACATCTGTAGCAAATCTCTCATTCCTCAGCTCTTCAAACCACGCCCTTGTCTTCGCATCATCCGCCTCCACGCCTTCCTTCTCCATGTGTTTCTCCTTTGCAATCCTGATGAGCGTCTCCTGCACACCATTGCCTACATTGCGCGACCCACAAACGAAGAGCTTGGCACCAGCTTCGAATAGCTTGGTCACGTCGGCGCGGTCATGGTATATGCGATCTTGGACATACTTGCAGCCATGAGATTCCTCAGGCTGTCGGGAAAAGGCAAAACGGATGGATACTGCGCCCATGTCTTCCCAGCGCTTGAGCAGGTCGCCGTACATGAGGTCAGTGGCAGATGTTCGGCAGCCGTAGAAGAGAATCGCTGGAGCAAGGTTGCGGCCAGCTGCTACCTGGGCGGCGCGCTCTTGAATGAAGCCGCGGAAGGGTGCAAGGCCTGTACCAGCTGCGATCATAATGATGGGTATCTTCTCCGAATCCTTTGGTAGGTGGAACGCTTTATGAGACTGGCGCACACTGACGTGTAGTCTGTCGCCTGTCGTCAGGCTAGCGAGGTAGTTGCTCGCAACACCCACGTGGCGTCCTTGGCCGCTCAGAGCTACCTCATTAACGACAGAGTATGTGAGCGTGACGTGCGAGGGATTCCACAGAGGCGACGACGAGATAGAGTACTGTCGTACGCGCATAGGTGGCAGCATCTTCAGAAAGACACCAAGAGGCAGTTTCGTGGATGGGAATCGCTCAAGGAGGTCGAGAATGGATACACGTTTCGCTGTAATCTCAGAACTAAAGGCTTCATCGGCGAGACGGATGAGTTCCTTCTTGTCTGACTCGTCGCGTGTAGTGTCAACAAGGGCTTGGACATTACGCTTGCTTGCGGGCTGAGCCAGTTCAACGTATGCGCCAAAGACGTCGTTGGCGCTGACGGGTACATCGGTTGGCAATGTGGTAGGCCCAGTCGTAGATATGGTCAGCATGGAATCCCATGTCAACCCAAAGTATCTCATGGCGCGCTGAATGTTTCCCTTGGGGTTCAAAGGTAGGACGGCCAGATAATCACCCGCCGAGTATGACATGCTTGAGGGAAGACTGATCTCTATATGTCTCTTCTCGCTCGCTTCGGTAGTCGAGAGAACTTGGACATCCTGTACACATGCCTCGTAGACATCTTGGCGGAGTGTAGACGACCTGGGTGCTGAAATTTCGACATCGAGATTAGTCTCTAATGAGCCTTCACCTGTAGCTTGCGCCGATCCATACTTGGCACGTAGGGCTGGCCACAGGATCTGGTCTTCCCACGTCTCGAATGCAGTAAAGATGTCACCATCTGCAGCATCAGCGCTACCCATGTCGGCTAGCTTTGTCGCACCACGTTCTCCCAAAGTGGCGTTGATGTACTTGGGAATTTTCTGGTATGTTTGGGCCCAATCACGGTGGCCGCATCCAAAAACTGCGTACGACACATTTTCCATCTCCTGTTCCTTTAGCGTGTCTAGCCAGCTGACAAAATGCGCCGCATTGTCGGCGGGAGCTCCTTCATAAGATGGTGTGACAATAATGACGGGCTTATCAGTCGGCAGATTCTCGCGCACGGTATCCAAAGTGTCTACCACCTCTGCAGTGAATCCATGTTGTGCGGCATCACTGGCAAGGCGATTAGCGAGAGCCTCGCAAGTACCCGTATTTGAACCATAGTATATGGCCATGGGCTTGCCCTTGTCGGCTTTCCCATTTGAGACTTTGAGGGTGACATTGGCATCATGGGCTGTCTTTGCTGAGTCAGGCCGGTTGGCAGTGGTTGATGCCAAAGATTTCTTGAGGCCTGTCGCTGTAATGCCACTACGGAGAGTTGCGCGCATGTAGAAGTCCTTTGGCTTGATAGTCAAACTCTGCTTGATTTGGAGTTGGTATGAAGGGTCGTCCATTGAGAAGTTCAAGTTTTGGAGGAGGAGAGCAAGGACCAGAAGAGCCTCTTGCCAGGCAAAAGCTCTCCCAATACACGCACGCATGCCGTTTCCAAAGGGCTTCCAGCAATTGGGAAACTCCTTGTTGCGTCGCTCAAACTCGTCGTCGAGCATCCTCTCTGGGCGGAATTCTTCAGCGTCTTCTCCATATACGGCTGGATCCCGATGAATCTAAAGCTAATATTAGAGGCTTTTCGTGTTGCTGTGTAAAGGTTGGGTGATGGGGACAACGTACCATAGGGAATAAGCAGATGATTGGCTGCCCAGCTTTGACTGCATATTTTCCGCCAAGGGTTGTGTCTTCCTTTGCAGTCATGTTGATTGCTGGTGCAGTCGGTTGGAGGCGAAGAGTCTCGCGAAGCACGGCTGTCAGATAAGGGACCTTTGACAGGTGGTCAACAGTGACTGAACCTTTGCCAATGACATTGTCGACCTCTTGTTGTGCCTTCTGGTACACCTCCGGGTTTCTCAGCAGGTAGTAAAATGCGAATGACAGCAATCCGGATGTTGTTTCGTGCCCGGCAATCAGGAACGTAATCATGTTGTCCATGACGCTTTCATCCTGTAGTTGTTTAGAAAAGACTCGTCAACAGAGGAGAATGCATTGGCTTACAGTCATCTTCTTCCCGGTTTTCGGATCGACGCCTTTCAGCATGCCGTTGAGCAAGTCTTTCTTATCCGTAGGGTTATTCTTCCTTGTCTCGATGACTTCAAGGCTAGTCTTGCGTAGTAAGTCGATATCCCTCCAGTATTTCTGGGTCTCGGCACTATAAAACATCTGCATGATGGGGTCCCTCCTTGCTCGGTCTCCGCTAGTCTTGAGAAAATCCACCATTGCATCGATGAAAGGATGCAGCTCATTCGTGTAATACGAGTTGAAACGGTAGTCCATGGCACATAGTGCAATGGTATCTAAGGTCAAGCGTGTAAAGTCATCGGTGACGTTGATCTGGTGTCCTGCTCCGTATCTCGCCCACTTCATGACCAGTTGAGAGGAAATATCGTGCATATCGTCAAACATGCCGCGGATAGCGAGCGGCCCGAGCGCGGGTAACAGCACGCGATGTGCAATGCCCCAGTTCTCTTCGTCGGCATGTGCGGTGAAGAGGCCATCGTGTACGCCGTTGCGCACCTCGACGAGTGCAGCTGCAACATTCTTCCTGAATCGTTCCTCATCGCAGACCTCGTTCATGAGTGCTTGGCTCGCAATCATGACACGTTCGCCGCCGGTACCAAGAGTGAATTTCCATATTGACCCTTGGCTGGTCAGTCTCCCATCTGCGAGTGCTCCATTCTTTCATGGTGGGGTCTGAACAGCTCACTCACCATATTTCAATGTTAGGTTACAAAAGGATAATATCGGAAGAGTCGGATCAATGTCTTTGATGTTTCCCAAGAGAGGCAGGCCGGGAGGGCCAGGAATTGGCTCGGTGGCGGTTGTCATGCCAAACGATTGCAAAGATGGCTGCTGTAAAAACAAAAGATGAAAGCTGTGTTTGCAGACGTCGCGGCGAGGATCTCTGGCTATATCTCTATCTGCCTGGCAAGATCTTCAGGCATGTGATACCGACATGGCATAGCCGGCTGAGACACAGTAGACTCGGTTGCGCGCCCCGAGTGCTGCATACTTGATGCATCGGGACCACTAATGAAGCTTGGAGATCAGATGCCTCGGTCGAGGTGGTGACTCTAAAGTGCGGTGATTGGCTGCTCCGGTCAGGGTGGTGGACCCGCGGAAGTTTTAGACATCGGAGGCTCCTGCGTAGTGTCGGCCGAAGCTGGCGCAGACCCAGCAGAGTGTTTGAAGGCATCATGGCGATCTGGGCTTGTTAATGCTATCCCCAAAGTTTTTAGTGGCACCGTAGGAGCGCGGAAAGGTGCCTCTCCCGTCTGATGGCGTCTGGCGGCATCTGGTTGGCCGGCAACATACAACCCAGTGGGGTACAGCGGGATGACCCTTGTGGCTCAAACGTTTGCTGTATCTGAGCATTGCTACGCGCGTCTTACCACGACTTTGGCTGGTAGAAATAAAATACCGCGGTGGATATTGGGATTGATGTGTGCTGACAAAGACCAGTAGAGGCGCTTCGAGAGATAGGGCCACCAGCTCGCTTTTCAAACGGACCGCAACTACAACTGGCCAAGCCTTCAGTTTCTTTTTCCTGGCCCTGGACCTCTGAGCCCACGTCTGATAGTCGTTTTCCATGGCTCTGGATTGGGTATCTGATCGGTCGATGGTGTCGATGATCAGCGACGCTCACTGTGGGGTCGGTCATAGGTATACGTAACAGTGTTGATGGCTTGTCGCCACTTCTTGCGGACGTATACTCG
>Ga0265797_10006090_pt1 | contig 17274 bp, 16 predicted proteins | sample P2T30metagenome_FD_192433 | JGI IMG/M metagenome (GOLD analysis project Ga0265797, IMG submission 192433) | Plant litter microbial communities from East Loma Ridge, Irvine, California - P2 T30 | ecosystem: Environmental > Terrestrial > Plant litter > Unclassified | place: USA: California...
AAGCCGGCCTCTTCCGCCTTCTGCCGGCTCTTCGAGCCCTCCTGCAGGCCGATCTTGACCTCGACGCCGGAGTCGCGGAGGTTGAGGGCGTGGGCGTGGCCCTGCGAGCCGTACCCGATGACGGCGACCTTCTTGCCCTGGATGAGCGTCAGGTCGGCGTCGGCGTCGTACACGATGTCAGTCACGGTGATGGTTCTCCTGTGGTCGGTTGGGAAGCGTTCGTTGCTGAGTCTGGTGGCGACGGACTGGAGGCGCGGTGCGGGTGGCGACCCGCGCCTCCAGTCCGTCTCGGGGCGCGGTCAGCGCACCCGGTCGGTGATGCTCTTCGGCCCGCGGCCCATGCCGAGGAGCCCCGCACGGGCGAGCTCCTTGATGCCGTAGGGCTCGAGCACGCGGAGGATCGCCTGGATCTTGCCGGGGTCGCCGGTCACCTCGACGATGAGCGAGTCGGTGGCCACGTCGACGACCTGGGCACGGAAGAGGTTCACCGCTTCGAGCACCGCCGAGCGCGTCTGGTTGTCGACACGCACCTTCACGAGCATGTGCTCGCGCTGGACGGACTGCGAGAAGTCCAGCTCGACGATCTTGATGACGTTGACCAGCTTGTTGAGCTGCTTCGTCACCTGTTCCAGCGGCAGGTCCTCGACGTCGACGACGACCGTGATGCGGGACAGGCCCTGCACCTCGGTGTTGCCCACGGCGAGGGACTCGATGTTGAACCCGCGGCGGGCGAAGAGGCCCGCGACACGGGTCAGCAGACCCGGCTTGTCCTCGACGAGGAGGGAGAGGACGTGGCTCATGCGGTTTCCCCCGTCATGTCGGCGTCCTCGTCGTCCCAGGTGGGCGCGAGGGCCTGGGCGTACTCGATGGACGAGTTGCTGACGCCCTGCGGGACCATCGGCCAGACCATCGAGTCGCGGCTCACGACGAAGTCGATCACCACGGGTCGGTCGTTCGTCTCGAGGGCGAGCTGGATCGCGGCGTCGACCTCGTCCGCCTTCTCGACGCGGATGCCGAGGGCACCGTACGCGTCGGCGAGCTTGACGAAGTCCGGGACCCGGCGGGTGCCGTGACCCGTCTGCAGGTCGGTGAACGAGTGGCGGCCGTCGTAGAACAGCGTCTGCCACTGCCGCACCATGCCGAGCGACGAGTTGTTGATGATCGCGACCTTGATCGGGATGTCGTTGATGACGCAGGTCGCGAGTTCCTGGTTGGTCATCTGGAAGCAGCCGTCGCCGTCGATCGCCCAGACGACACGGTCGGGCTGGGCCACCTTGGCGCCCATCGCGGCCGGGACCGAGTAGCCCATCGTGCCGGCACCACCGGAGTTGAGCCAGGCGTTCGGGCGCTCGTACTGGATGAACTGCGCTGACCACATCTGGTGCTGGCCGACCCCGGAGGCGAAGACGCCCTCGGGTCCGGTCATCTCGCCGATCCGCTTGATGATCGCCTGCGGGGCGAGGAGCCCGTCGGTCGGTTCGGTGTAGCCGAGCGGGAAGTCGGTCCGCAGCTGCTCGAGGTGTGCCCACCAGTCGGAGGTCGATGCACGGTCGTCGACCGGCACGTCGGCCCACGCCGCGGTGAGGTCGACCAGGACCTCCTTCGCGTCACCGACGATCGGGACGTCCGCGTACCGGATCTTCGAGATCTCGGCGGGGTCGATGTCGACGTGGACGACCTTGGCACCCGGGGCGAAGTCGTCGACCTTGCCCGTGACGCGGTCGTCGAACCGGGCACCGAGCGCGATGATCAGGTCGCTCTCCTGCAGCCCGAGCACCGCCGGCACCGTGCCGTGCATGCCCGGCATGCCGAGGTGCTGCGCGTGCGAGTCCGGGAAGGCACCGCGCGCCATCAGCGTCGTGACGACGGGGGCACCGGTGGCCTCGGCGAACGCGAGGAGCTCCTTGGACGCACCGGAGCGGATGACGCCGCCGCCGACGTAGAGCACCGGGCGGGAGGACGACGCGAGCAGCTGTGCCGCCGCGGTGATCTGCTTGCCGTGGGCCTTCGTGACCGGGCGGTAGCCGGGCAGGTCGACCTTGGGCGGCCAGACGTACGGAGCCGACTTCTGCTGGGCGTCCTTGGTGATGTCGACGAGCACCGGGCCGGGTCGGCCCGTCGTGGCGATCTGGTAGGCCGCCGCGATCGTCGCGGGGACGTCCTCGGGCTTCGTCACCAGGAACGAGTGCTTCGTGATCGGCATCGTGATGCCGACGATGTCGGCCTCCTGGAACGCGTCGGTGCCCATCAGCGTCGAGAACACCTGACCGGTGATCGCGATGAACGGCACCGAGTCCATGTAGGCGTCAGCGATGGCGGTGACGAGGTTCGTCGCACCGGGGCCGGACGTGGCGATGGCGACGCCGACCTTGCCGGACGAGGACGCGTAGCCCTCGGCGGCGTGCCCGGCGCCCTGCTCGTGCCGGACCAGGATGTGGCGGATCGTCCCCGACGCCATGAGCTCGTCGTAGAACGGGATGATCGCGCCGCCGGGCAGCCCGAAGACGTCGGTGATCCCGAGGTGCTCGAGGGACCGCAGGACGGCCCCCGAGCCGGTGAGGACCTCCGGCGTGCGACGCGCTCCGGTGGCCGCGGACAGCGGTGTTGCTTCCGTGGGCATGTGGGGTTTCCTGCCTGGAGAGGTGGCGGTGATGCGGGTGTCGACGCTAGCCCGTGACCGCGCCGGTGGCGGCGGACTGGACGAGCTTGGCGTACTTCGCGAGGACTCCGCGGGTGTAGCGCGGGGGCAGCGGCGCCCAGCCGTCACGGCGGGCCTCCAGCTCGGCGGCGTCGACCAGTAGGTCGAGCGTCCGAGCCGCGATGTCGACACGGATGCGGTCGCCATCGCGCACGAAGGCGACGGGACCTGCGTCCACTGCCTCCGGTGCGATGTGGCCGATGCAGAGGCCGGTTGTGCCGCCTGAGAATCGACCGTCGGTCAAGAGTAGTACATCCTTGCCGAGGCCCGCGCCCTTGATGGCCGCCGTGATGGCGAGCATCTCGCGCATGCCGGGGCCGCCCTTCGGGCCCTCGTAGCGGATGACGACGACGTCGCCCTTCTGGATCCGGCCCTCGGTCAGGGCGTCCATGGCGGAGCGCTCGCGGTCGAACACCCGCGCGGGACCCTCGAAGACCTCGGCGTCGAAGCCGGCCGTCTTCACGACCGCACCCTCGGGAGCGAACGAGCCCTGCAGGATCGTCAGGCCGCCGGTGGCGTGGATCGGGTTGTCGAGCGTGCGGAAGACCTTGCCGTCGAGCTCCGGCGGGTCGATCTCGGCGAGGTTCTCCGCGACGGTCTTGCCCGTCACGGTCATGCACTCGCCGTGCAGCAGGCCGGCGTCGAGCAGCGCCTTCATGATCACCGGGATGCCGCCGTTGCGGTCCACGTCGAGCATGACGTACTTGCCGAAGGGCTTCATGTCGGCCAGGTGCGGGACCTTCGAGCCGATGCGGTTGAAGTCGTCGAGGCTGAGCTCGACCTCGGCCTCGTGCGCGATCGCGAGCAGGTGCAGCACGACGTTGGTCGAGCCTCCGAGGGCCATGGCGACGGCGATGGCGTTCTCGAACGCCTCCTTCGTCAGGATCTGGCGCGCGGTGATGCCGAGCCGGAGCATGTTCACGACGGCCTCGCCGGAACGGTGCGCGTAGTAGTCACGGCGACGGTCGGCGCTGGGCGGCGCGGCCGAGCCGGGCAGCGACATCCCGAGGGCCTCGGCGACGGACGCCATCGTGTTGGCCGTGTACATCCCGCCGCAGGCGCCTTCGCCCGGGACGATCGCACACTCGATCTTCTTGAGCTCTTCTTCGCTCATGGTGCCGGCCTTGCACGCACCGACGCCCTCGAAGGAGTCGATGATCGTGACTTCCTTCATCGAGCCGTCGGCCTGCTTGACGTAGCCCGGCATGACCGAGCCGGCGTAGAGGAAGACGCTCGCGAGGTCGAGGCGGGCCGCGGCCATGAGCATGCCCGGCAGCGACTTGTCGCAGCCGGCGAGCAGCACGGTGCCGTCGAGGCGCTCGGCGTTGACGACGGTCTCGACGCTGTCCGCGATGACCTCACGCGAGACGAGGGAGAAGTGCATGCCCTCGTGGCCCATCGAGATGCCATCCGAGACGGAGATGGTCCCGAACTGCAGCGGGTAGCCGCCACCACCGTGGACGCCTTCCTTGGCGCCCTGGGCGAGTCGGTCGAGGGACAGGTTGCACGGGGTGATCTCGTTCCAGGACGAGGCGATGCCGATCTGCGGCTTCTCCCAGTCCTCGTCGCCCATCCCGACGGCCCGCAGCATGCCACGCGAGGTGGTTGCTTCGATCCCGTCGGTGACGACCCGGCTCCGCGGCTTCACGTCGATGTCAGGCATGCGCTGAGTCTAGGACGGATTGGGATACCAGCGGCGCACGTCCATGCATCCGCATGTTGCGACGGGCGGACGTGAGCTCGCGAAACACCGGTGTCCGGCGTTCGAACCGCGCCGACACGCGGCGTGGTCGCTGAACACCGGTGTCTTGCTGGAACGGCGGGCGGGGCAGGGCGGACGGGAGGCTCGGCTCGGCCTGGTCAGCGCACCGCACGCAGGCGCGCGAGCTGCTTCAGGACGTCGGTCAGCGCCGCCGGGTCGGCGACGCGGAAACCGGCGAGCGTGTCGCCCTCCCCCACCTTCACGCCGACGTCGCCGTCGCCGAGCACGCGGAAGGCGTCCTCGTCGGTGACGTCGTCGCCGGCGAAGAAGACGGCGTCCGATCCGCGGAGGTCGCGGAGCCGGGCGATCGCGTCGCCCTTCGTGACGTGCCGGACGGCGAACTCGAGGATGTCCTTGCCGCCGCGCTCGAGCACGTCGGCGTCGGCCTCGTGCGCAGCCGCACTCGCCGCCGCGTTCACCTCGGCGGCGACCTCGGCGCTGACCCGGCGTGTGTGCACGCCGTGCCCGGCGGGCTTGTGCTCGATGACGACGCCCGGGAACCGCTCGCCGACCCCGTCGAGCGCCGCACCGACCCGGGCGACCCGCTGCTGTTCGTCCTCGGTCAGGGCGTCCTCGGCGTGACCGTCGACCCGCCACTCGACGCCGTGCGAGCCGACGAGCGCCATGTCCGCCGGCGCCTGCGTGACCGCCGCGAGGCTGTCGAGCGGTCGACCGGAGACGAGCACCACCTCGGTGTCCTTCGCCCGCTGCAGGGTGAGCACGGCGGCCCAGCTGCCGGGCAGGGCCCCGACGTGGCCGGGGTCGTCGGCGAACGGCGCCAAGGTGCCGTCGAAGTCCAGGGCGACCAGCAGACGCGGAGCGTCGCCGAGGCCCGCCAGGGCCGCTGTGAGCGCCGACCCGTCGACGGTGGTGTCAGTGGTCTCGTCACGCATCACGGGCCTCCCGGGTGTCCTCTGCTGCACGCGCCTTCTGGGCGTCCTGGTCGAAGATCGACATGCCGTCGGTCTGGGCCTCGCGGTGGCGGTCGGCCGGCTCCGTCGCCGACGCGTCGATCCGCGCGTTGCGCGGGGCGTGCCGGTCGAGCGCCTCGAGGAACGACCGCGACCAGCGGGCCACGTCGTTGTCGCGGACCCGCTTGCGGAGCGCGCGCATGCGGGTGGAGCGCTCGCGGCGGGGCATCTCGATCGCCCGCTCGACGGCGTCCTTCATGGCGCCGATGTCGTGCGGGTTGATGATGACCGCCTGCTTCAGCTCGTCGGCGGCACCGGCGAACTCCGAGAGGATCAGCACGCCGTCGTTGTCGAAGCGCGTCGCGACGTACTCCTTGGCGACGAGGTTCATGCCGTCTCGGAGCGCGGTCACGAGCATGATGTCGGCGGCCAGGTAGAGCGCGACCATCTCCTCGCGGGGGTAGCCGTGGTGCAGGTACGAGATCGGCTGGTGGCCGATGGTGCCGAGGTCGCCGTTGATCCGGCCGACGCTCAGCTCGATCTCGTCGCGCAGGGTGCGGTACGTGTCGACGCGCTCGCGGCTCGGGCTGGCGACCTGCACGAGGGTGGCGTCCTCGACCCGGATGCGGCCGTCCTCGATCAGCTCGCCGAACGCCTTGATGCGGTGCCGGATGCCCTTGGTGTAGTCGAGGCGGTCGACCCCGAGCAGCACGGTCTTCGGGTTGCCGAGCCCGGCGCGGATCTCACGGGCGCGCTCCTGCACCTCGGGCTTCCTGGCGATGTCCTCGAAGCTCTCGGCGTCGATCGAGATCGGGAAGTGGCGGGCCTCGACGTGGCGCACGGTGATGCCCTTGCGGCTGCGGGGAGCCGCCGGGTCGTCCACGGGGACGTCGATCGTCGTGCCCTTGGTCGTGTAGCCCTTGATGTGGCGGACCGCACGGAGGAAGTCGCTGGCGTCGTCCTGGCGCTGGAACCCGATCACGTCGGCGCCGAGCAGGCCGTCGAGGATCTGGGCGCGCCACGGCAGCTGCGCGTAGATGCCGACGGGCGGGAACGGGATGTGGTTGAAGAACCCGATCGTGACGTCGGGGCGGAGCTCCCGCAGCAGCGCCGGCACGAGCTGCAGCTGGTAGTCCTGCACCCAGACGATGCCGTCCTGCTCGACGATGTCGGCGATCTGCTCCGCGAAGCGCTTGTTCACGCTCTTGTACGCGTTCCACCAGTCGCGGTGGTAGCTCGGGTGCTCGATGACGTCGTGGTAGAGCGGCCAGAGGGTGTCGTTGCTGAAGCCCTCGTAGTAGTCCTGCACGTCGCTCGCGCTGAGCGGGACGGGGACGATGTGGATGCCCTCGTTGTCGAAGGGGTCGACGTCGACGTCGGGCTGGCCGACCCAGCCGACCCAGGCGCCGTCGTTGGCGCGCATGACCGGCTCGAGCGCGGTGACGAGGCCACCGGGAGAGTGCCGCCAGCCCTCGTTGCCGTCCTCGTCGACGACGCGGTCCACGGGGAGACGGTTGCTGGCGACGACGAAGGAGTACTTGGTGGACGAAGGATGCGGAGCTGACACGCCACCGAAACTACCAGCGTGCCGGTCCCCCGCTCCCGGAAGCGGAACCTGAGCAGACTGCGCGGCAGGGCCGGTCGTCCCGGTCCCGGCGCGCAGTCGTCGCTCACTAGGCTCTGGCGCATGGTCAGCACTCGCTCGTGGCGGAACGGTTCGGACGCGGAGCGGGACTTCCCCGTCGACCGTGTCTCGGACCTGGTCGCCGACGAGGACGCCTTCGTCTGGATCGACTACACGGACCCGTCGGCGACCGACCTCCGCCAGGTCGAGGAGGAGCTCGGCATCCACGCGCTCGCCGTCGAGGACGCCGTCGAACACGGACAGCGTCCGAAGCTCGACCGGTACCGCGACAGCCTGTTCCTGGTCGTCTACGACGTGCACGGGCGGGACGCCGAGGGCGAGCTCGTCACGCGCGAGGTCAAGGCCTTCGTGACCAAGCGGGCCCTCGTGACGATCCACGGCGCGGACGTCGACATCGCCGCGGTCGAGCGCCGGCTCGCGTCGAACTCCGACATGGCCGAGCACGGGGTGCCGTGGCTCGTGTGGGCGCTCCTCGACGCCGTCGTCGACCACGCCACCGCCGTGGTCGAGCAGATCGAGCAGGACATCGACGCGCTCGAGGACGACCTGTTCGAGCACGGCGACCCCCGCGAGCAGCAGATCCAGCGCCGGTCGTTCCGGTTGCGCAAGGCGCTCGGGGTGCTGCGGCGGCAGGTCGTCCCGACGAAGGACAGCGTCGCGTCGCTCCTGCACGGGGACGCGGAGACCATCGTCAACGGCATCCGCCCGTACTTCCGCGACGTCGAGGACCACCTGGTCTCCATCGCGGACTCGGTCGACCAGCTCCGCGACGCCGTGGGCAGCGTGCTCGACACGAACCTCAACCTGGCGTCGAACCGGCAGAACACCGTGATGAAGAAGGTGACGAGCTGGGCGGCGATCATCGCCATCCCGACCGCGATCACCGGGTTCTTCGGGCAGAACGTGACGTTCCCCGGCGAGGGCCACTGGAGCGGGCTGTTCGCGTCCGTGGCGCTCATCATCGTGACGTCGCTGCTGCTGTACCGGTCGTTCAAGCACCGCGACTGGCTGTAGCCCGAGGCGCGCGCACGGGCACCCCCGCCGGCGCTACAGCCGCAGCGCGAGGATCCCGGCGACGACCGTGAGCGGCGCGACGACGCAGCCGAGCGCCATGTAGCGCCCCCACGACAGGTGCACGCCCTCGGCGCTGAGCCGCGCGTGCCACAGCAGCGTCGCCAGCGAGGCCCACGGCGTGATGAGGCAGCCCGCGTTCACGCCGATGAGGAGCGCGGCGTACCGCAGGGCCTCGTGCCCCGCCGAGGGTTCGAGCACCAGGTAGGCGGGCAGGTTGTCGATCACGTTGGCGGACACCGCGCCGGCACCGCCGAGCAGCAGCAGCGAGCCGGTGCCGGTGCCGCCGGAGACGGCCTGCACGAGCGGGTCGGTGATGCCCGTCGTGTGCAGGGTCTCGACGACGACGAACAGCCCGGCGGCGAACACGAGCGTCGACCACGGCACCCGCGAGGGCTTCAGCTCGGACGGCGCCCGGAAGGCGGCGACCACGACGAGCAGGACCGCCGCGGCCAGTGCGGCGACCCACACGGTCACGCCGACGGTCAGGGCGATGACGAGCGCCACGAGGACGGCCGACGCCGCCCCGAAGAACACCGGGTCAGCGGGACGGCGCACCTCGACCGGGGTGTACCGGCCGAAGAGCTTGCCGCGGAACACCACGAGCAGCACGGCGCACGGCACGACGACCCCGGCGAGCGCGGCCCAGACCATCAGGCCGGCGAAGGGCAGCGGGCCGTCGAGCCCGATGCGGTCGACGGCGAGCAGGTTCGTCAGGTTCGACACGGGCAGCAGGAGCGAGGCCGTGTTCGCCAGCCACACGGTGGTCAGCGCGAACGGCATCGGCGGGAGCCCCACCCGGCGGGCGAGCGCGATGACGATCGGCGTGAGGAGCACGGCGGTGGTGTCGATGGACAGGAACACGGTGCAGACCACGGCGAGGACGACGACCGCGCCCCACAGCCCGATGGTCCGGCCGCCGCCGATGCGCGCGGCGACGTCGGCCAGGCGGTCGAACACCCCGGCGTCCGCGGCGAGCTCCGAGACGATCGTGAGCCCGAGGACGAACCCGAGGACGGGCAGGACCCGGGCGGCGAGCTCCCCGAGGTCGGTGAGCGGCAGCAGCCCGAGGGCCACGCACACGGCCCCGGCGACGAGCAGGGCGGCTCCGATGACGGCTTGGCGCACGGTGGTTCTCCTCGCGGTGGTGAGCCGGAGGTGCCTGTGCGCCCGGCGGCGTTCCAATGTACCCACCGGTAGCGTTGACCCGACGACAACAGGAGGCATCTGTGCGCAAGTTCATGTTCAACGGTGCGGTGTGGAGTTCCCTCATCAGCGGCTACAGCGTTCTGCAGACCACCCGTCAGGGGCCCAGGGACTGGCGTCTCGCCCTGACCTGGGTGGCGTGGATCTCGACGACGATCGTCGCCATCGGCACGGTCGTCGAGGACGACCGCGCAGTGCGCTCGCGTCAGCCGTGAGCTGACGTCCCCACGGGACGCGACAGGAGGCCCGGTGCCAGCTGGCACCGGGCCTCCTGTGTGTCCGGGGTCGCCGCTACCGCTCCGGTGGGACGTCCGACGCCCGGATGTCCGAGGTCTGGATCGGGCCGGTGAAGAGCGCCGCGCGCTCGTCCCCCTCGCCGAAGAGCGACGCGTCGCCCTCCGACGACCGGCTGCGCCGCCTGGCGGGGGCGGCGGGCTCGGCGAGCTGCACGCGCTGGACCGGGAGCGCGTCCGGGTGGGTGCGCTGCAGCCAGTCGACCATCTCCTCGCGGACGTAGCAGCGCAGGTCGAACAGGCCACCGGCGTCCGGTGCGGTCACCAGGATGCGCACGCGCACCATCCCGCCGACCGCGTCCGTGACCTGGAGCACCTTGGTGCGGCGGTCCCAGATCGTCGACGTCTCGAGGATGCGGTCGAGCTCCGCCCGCATCTCCGCCGGGCTGACCCGCCAGTCCAGGTCGAACTCGACGGCGCCGAGGAGCTCGCTGCTCGTGCGGGTCCAGTTCTCGAAGGGCGTCGAGGTGAAGTACGTCGACGGCAGCACGAAGCGGCGGTCGTCCCAGAGGTGGACGACGACGTACGTCAGGGTGATCTCCTCGATGCGGCCCCACTGCTGCTCGACCACGACGACGTCGTCGACGCGGATCGCCCCGGAGAACGCCAGCTGCATGCCCGCGAAGACGTTCCCGAGGGTCGACTGCGCGGCGAGGCCGGCGATCACCGAGATGAGCCCGGCCGAGGCGAGGACGCTCGCGCCGGCGGCCTCGACCCCGGGGAACGTCAGGAGGACCGCGCCGACGCCGATGATGACGAGCACCGCGACGGTGAGCCGACGGAGGATCAGGACCTGGGTGCGGATCCGACGGGCGACCCGGTTGTCCGGGACGTCGACGCGGTACTTGTGCAGCCCGAGGCTCTCGAGGAACACCGCGAGCACGCACGCGAGCCACGTGCCGACGCCGATGGTGGCGACGAGGAAGACGTGGGCGACGGCGTCCCGCCAGGGGTACCCGTCGGTGTCGGGGATCGAGGAGGCGAACGCCACCCAGAGCAGGGCGACGAGCAGCATCGTCCTGGTGGCGTGGCGGGAGCGTCGGGACAGCGAGGCGGCCCAGCGCTCGCGACGACCGAGCGCCCGGAAGACCAGGTGCAGGACGAGCGCGACGACGGCGGTCACGACGAGTGCGGACCCGACCGCGACCAGGAGGCGGATGAGGATGTCCATCGCACCATCGTGGCAACGTCGTCCGCGCACCGTCCAGGAGACGGACAGACCCGGCGAGGGGTCGCGTGCGGTGTCGGCAGACCGGTGGACAGAACCCAGCCCGTTCGGAGGTGGATGTGCAGCAACGGGCCGATCCGCATGTAGCGTATCGGCCATGACAGCGCAGAACGACACCGGGGTGGACCGTGCGCCCGCCAACGACTTCTCGCACGAGCAGGAGGGCTACCAGCACGGACTGAAGCCCAGGCAGCTCCAGATGATCGCGATCGGCGGGGCGATCGGCACCGGGCTCTTCCTGGGTGCCGGTGGACGGCTGCACACCGCCGGGCCCGCCCTGGCCGTGGTGTACCTGATCGCCGGCGTGTTCGCGTTCTTCATCCTCCGGGCCCTCGGCGAGCTCGTCCTGCACCGCCCGTCCTCCGGGTCGTTCATCTCCTACGCCCGCGAGTTCTACGGCGAGAAGTTCGCCTACGCCGCCGGCTGGATGTACTTCCTCAACTGGGCGATGACCTCGATCGTCGACACCACCGCCGTCGCCCTGTACCTGCAGTACTGGCGGGCCTTCACCGCGGCACCGCAGTGGTTGCTGGCACTCATCGCGCTGATCGTCGTCCTGGCGGCGAACATGGTGGCGGTCAAGGTCTTCGGTGAGCTGGAGTTCTGGTTCGCCATCATCAAGGTCGTCGCCCTGGTCGCGTTCCTCGTCGTGGCACTGGTCTGGCTGATCTTCGCGTTCCCGGTCGAGACCGGCGGCGAGGCGGTCCGCACCGGGTTCTCGATCTGGCAGGACAACGGCGGTCTGATCCCGAACGGCCTGCTGCCCGCCGTGCTGGTGGTGCAGGGCGTCGTCTTCGCGTACGCCGCGATCGAGCTCGTCGGCACCGCGTCCGGCGAGACCCAGGACACCGAGAAGGTCATCCCCCGCGCCATCAACTCCGTCGTCCTCCGCATCGCCGTGTTCTACGTCGGCTCGGTCGTGCTCCTCTCGCTCCTGCTCCCGTACACGTCGTACAAGGAGGGCCAGAGCCCGTTCGTGACGTTCTTCTCGTCGCTCGGCAACCCGCAGGTCGGGGTGGTCGTCGGCTCGATCATGAACTTCGTCGTCCTGACCGCCGCGCTGTCCTCGCTCAACGCCGGGCTGTACTCGACCGGACGCGCCCTGCACTCGATGGGCATGAACGGGTCGGCGCCGAAGTGGACGACGAAGATGACCAAGGGCGGCGTGCCGTTCGCGGGCATCCTGCTGACGGCCGCGTTCACGGTCGCCGGCGTGGCCCTGAACTACTTCGTCCCGAGCCAGGCGTTCGAGATCGCCCTGAACATCGCCAGCCTCGGGATCATCACCGCGTGGGGCACGATCATCCTCTGCCAGATGAAGCTGCGGCAGTGGGCGAAGCAGGGCCTGGCGAAGGAACCGTCGTTCAAGCTGCCCGGTGCACCAGTCACCTCGTGGCTGACCCTGGCGTTCCTGGTGTCGGTGCTCGTGCTGATGGCGATCGACTGGCCGGTCGGCACCCTCACCATCGCCTCGCTCGTGATCATCATCCCGCTGCTCGTCGTCGGGTGGTTCCTGCAGCGCGACCGGATCCTCCGCATCGCCTCGCTCCGCGAGGGCGTCACCGGCCCCTACCCGATCACCGGCCGCGACCCAGCGAACCAGGTCCGCCGCGGCGACACCGACACGGACGGGGACGACTCCCACTCCTGATGCTTGTCCGCGCAACGCGACGAGCATCCTCGTGACACCGAGAGGTCCGGCACCCGCCGCTACGATCAGCGGGTGCCGGACCTCTCTGCTTCCCCGACGCTCGACCTCCAGCTCTCGTGGCGTGGCACCTTCGGCCGTGTCCGCGTGTTCCCCGACCGGGTGCACGCCGAGACGAGCTACGAGCGTGACGGCCTGACGGCGGTGCCGATGGAGCACGTCCAGGGCTGGCGCATCGAGCCGTGCGACTTCGACGCCGTCTGCGTGGAGTTCGTGACCCCCGAGGACACCTACCGAGTCCTGCTCGACACCTCCGACCGGGGCGTCGCGGCCCTGGCGCTGCAGCGGGTCCTCGGCGAACCGGCTCCGACCGAGTCCTGACGCACCACGGCCGCCGACCAGCAGGTCGGCGGCCGTGGTGCGCGCGTGGGGGTCGGACGGGTCAGTCGTCCGTGTCGACCGTGTTCGTCACCGTCGCACCGGAACCGGCGTCGATGCGGATGCTGTGCTTCGTGCCGGCGTCGTCGCGCACGTCGCCCTCCCAGACGACCTTCCCGAGGTGGTCGTCGAGCCCGAGCTCGGTGACCGTCCCGGCGACGACGTCCTGGAGCTTCCCGGCGGCATCGGCGACGTCGAGCTCCGCAGCGGCCACGAAGCGCTCGTTCTCCCGCACGTCGTCGGCGTCGGAGTCGTCCACGGTCGGGGTGCCCTCGACGGCGGACCCGGCGGCGTTCGTGTGCACCTCGTGCTCCTGGCCGTCCGACGTCACGACGAGGACCTGCCAGGTGGTGCCGCCGCGCTCCTGCTCGACGCCGACGACGGTGGGGGTGCCGGAGTCGACGGCGTCACGGGCGGTCGCAGCGGCGGACACCAGGGCGTCGTTCGACGCGGCGGCCGAGGTGGCGGCGCCGCTGGTCGAGCCGGCGACCGCGCCCGAGGACTGCGCGGTACCGGTGCCGGCAGCGGTGTCGTCGTCGTCGCGGTCGTCGCTCGCGCAGCCGGTCACGACGAGGGCCCCGGCGAGGAGCACGGAGGCGGAGAGGGCGATGCGGCGGGTGCGGGTCATGTCGATGATGTCCATGGGCACCACCCTCGGGGTCAGGTGCTGAAGCAGGCCTGAAGCCGTCTGGACAGCCGCCTGGTCAGTCGCAGGGACAGCCGTGTCACCCTGGTCAGCCGCCGAGCGGCAGTCGCACCACGAACCGCGCGCCCCCGAGCGGCGACGTCACGACCTCGACGGACCCGCCGTGCGCCCGCACCGCGTCCCGCACGATGGCCAGCCCGAGGCCCGACCCGCCGGCGTCGCGGCTGCGGGACTCGTCGAGGCGGACGAAGCGGTCGAACACCCGCTCACGCTCGGCCTCGGGCACGCCGCTGCCGTCGTCGTCGACGGTCAGCTCCGCCGCTCCCCCGACCTCGCGCACGGCGACGGCGATCCGCTCGCGCGCGTGCCGGCAGGCGTTGTCCACGAGGTTCCGGACGACCCGGCTGAGCACCCGCTCGTCGCCGAGCACCCGGGCGGCACTGATCCCCGAGCCGTCGACGGTGCAGCCACCAGCGGCCCGGGTCCGCGACACCTCGGCCAGCGCCAGGTCGTCGAGGTCCACCGCACGCCGCTCCCCGATCCCGCGCTCGTCGAGCCGGGAGAGCTCGAGCAGCCCGTCGACGAGGCCGGCGAGGCGGTCGTTCTCCGCGAGGACGACCTCGGTCAGCTCGTCGACGTCGATCCGGTCGGGATGGGCCCTGGCGACGGAGGCGTGCTGCCGCACCGACGCGATCGGCGACCGCAGTTCGTGCGACGCGTCGGCGACGAACCGCCGCTGCGCCACCGCGGCCCGCTCGAGCCGGTCGAGCATGTCGTTCATGGTGTCCGCCAGCCGGGCGACCTCGTCCCCGGTCTCCGGCACCGCGACCCGCACGCCGTGCGACGCCGCGCCGACCGTGGCGACCTCGCGTCGGATCCGCTCGACGGGCCGGAGCGACCGGCCGACGACGATCCACGTCCCGATGCCCATCAGCGTCACGAGGAGCGGGACACCGATCGCGAGCAGGGTCACCACCGCGGTCGTCGCCGTGTCGGCGGCGTCGAGCGACGCACCGTAGACGATGGTCGCCTCGGACCCGCCGGGCAGGTCGACGTCGTCGGCGACGAGCAGCCACCGCTCCCCGTCGAGCGTGACCCGCGACTCGTCCGCCGTCGGGAGCGCCGGCGGGTCGGCATCGTCACCGTGGGCGAGGACGCGGCCGCCGTCACCGACGACCTGCACGAGGACCTCGTCGTAGCCGTCCACCGCCGAGGCGCCGTCGGCCTCGACCCGCGCGGCGGCCTGCTCGAGACCGCTCTCGGCACCGGCACGCACGCCGTCCACGAGCACGAGCCGCAGCACGGTGACGAACGCCACGGACCCGATGACCAGGGCCCCCAGCACCACGAGCACCGCGGCGAGGGTCGTCCGCGCCCGGAGGCTGCGCGGGCGGTGGACCCGCCCCCGCTCAGGCACCGTCGTCCGCCAGCCGGTAGCCGGCACCCCGCACCGTCTCGATCGTGGCGCGTCCGAACGGCCGGTCGACCTTGCGACGGAGGTGCCCGACGTAGACCTCCACGATGTTCGGGTCGCCGTCGAAGTCGACGTCCCACACGTTCTCGATCACCTCGCGCTTCGAGCAGACCTGCCCGGCCCGGCGGACGAGGAACTCCAGCACCGCGAACTCGCGGCTCGTCAGGTCGAGGGGCGTGTCACCGCGGGCAGCCGTCCGCGCTGCCGGGTCGACGCGCAGGTCCCCCACGGTCAGGACGGCGGGCCGCTCCCGCGCACCACGGCGCACCAGGGCGCGGAGACGGGCGACGAGCACCGGGTGCGAGAACGGCTTCGTCACGTAGTCGTCGGCACCGGCGTCGAGCGCCTCGACCTGGTCCCACTCGCCGTCCTTCGCCGTGAGCATGAGCACCGGCGTCCAGTTGCCCTCGGCCCGCAGCTGCCCGCAGACCGCCCAGCCGCTCAGGCCCGGCATCATCAGGTCGAGCACGACGGCGTCGTAGCGGAACTCGCGCGCGTGCCACAGGCCGTCGATGCCGTCGTGGGCGACGTCGACCGCCCAGCCCTCGGCTTCGAGCCCGCGGCGCACACCGTCGGCGAGTCGGACCTCGTCATCGACCACCAGGACACGCATGGCCGCCATTGTCCTCGGGCCGCGCTGAAGCGCGCCTGAAGCGGTGGTGGTGACCACCCACGGTCCGGAGGCTCGGGGCGGGCCGGTCCCGCGCCTCCCGTCCGGTGGTCGGCCGGGTGGGCGCTCCGGCGACCGCGCGGGACGGGCCTCAGACGAGCAGCAGGATCCCGGCGACGATCGAGGCGGCGGTGATCGCCAGGGCGATCAGCAGCAGGACCAGGTGCACCCGGTAGAAGGTCGTCGGGCGGCCGGCTGCGTCACGCGCGCGGGTGTCCTTCGCGACCCGCTGGAAGAAGCGGGGCCAGGCGACCAGGTTGAACAGGGCACCGATGAACAGGACGACTGCGGCGAAGACGAGCACCTCGGGAGTCTACCGACGGCGTCCGAGGTGCTCGGGCCTGCGTCGCTCTGGTCCGGGGTGCTCGGCCGCCCCCAACGCGGCCGAGTCCCACCGGCGATCACCACACGAAGTGTAGCAATGGCTACGAACATACACTCCGTGGCGTCCCACGTCGACCCGTGCCCGCTCCGGACGGGTCAGGAGGCGTCGAGCGCGGCCTCGGCCCGGGCGAGGGTGGTGCGCTCGTGGTCGTCGAGCGAGGACCGTGAGCTGCGGACGCCGTCGTTGATCTCGACGATCAGTCGGCTGAGCCGCGTGGCGGGGTCGGCGGTGGCCGGGTACTCGTTGTCGCTGCCCATGCGGGCGTGCAGCGGCGTGAGGGTCGCGATCGCGGTCTCCACGGCGCGGGCCCGCCGGGCACGGGCGGTGCGGTGCCCGATGACGAGCAGGAGCATGCCCGACGCGACGCAGAGGACCGCGCCCGGGGTGGCGATGTCGTACGGCAGCGAGAGCCGCCGGGTCAGGACGACGTCCCCGAACACGTGTGCGAGGTCCATCACGATGACGACCACCATCCGCACGACCCCGGCCACACCGCCGAGCACGAGGACCCAGAGCCCGACGAGGTCCGTGCGAGTGCGGGCCTCGCGGACGTGCAGCACGCAGATCCACCCGGTCGCGGCGAGGGCCACCCCGAGGTAGACCGTCTGCGCGATCGAGTAGACCGCCGCTGCCGGTTCGGCCCCGGCGACGAGCATGAAGGTCGTCGTCGTCGGGGGCTTGTCGAGCACGACGAACGCGGTGACGATCACGACCCCGACGACGGCGCAGGACACGATGATCGCGGTCCGCAGCCACCGACTGTCAGCACCGACGGCCTTCGCGACGCCCCAGAGCAGCGTGCTCGTGCCGGCGATCATCAGGCAGTCGCTGACCACGGTCACGACGTTCCGGCCGCCGACCAGGGGGTCGAGCCAGCGGTAGAGCGGGTCGACGTTCGTGACGATCGTGGCGGAGAACAGCAGGAACGTCACGGCCAACGTGCGGTCCTGCCCGCGCTGCAGGACGAACAGGACGACCGCGCCCGCGACGAGCAGGACGGCCTGGGCGACGGCGAGGATCATCGCGGGTGTCCGCTCAGCCGAAGACGCCGCGGAAGGCGCTCGGCCGGCTGCGGTGGTCGCGGGTGAGCTGCGCGAGGCGGTCGGCGAAGTGCTCGGCCTCGCGTTCGAAGGCGTTCTCGAACAAGCCGCGCGCCATGGCCCGCTCGACCTTGTATTCGGGCAGGTCCGGGATGACGT
>Ga0265797_10006091_pt1 | contig 17269 bp, 17 predicted proteins | sample P2T30metagenome_FD_192433 | JGI IMG/M metagenome (GOLD analysis project Ga0265797, IMG submission 192433) | Plant litter microbial communities from East Loma Ridge, Irvine, California - P2 T30 | ecosystem: Environmental > Terrestrial > Plant litter > Unclassified | place: USA: California...
ATACTATATATTGCCCGGCGACCCAATTCCTCTCCTCCCGACACACATGCCTAGAGATGGCGACCGCGTCAGCCATACTGCATCCGCGGGCGCCAGCGTGTCGCGTGTATGCCACCCCTCACATTTGCTTATGTGGGAATACTGTTGGGCAAAAGCTGTCCCAAGTGCCAATTTTACAGTCTGATTGGCAGAGGTGTAGGTGTGGTAGACTCTCGCGACAGCATTGTGTCGCAAGCCATGTGGATGGCACTGCCAGGAATGACACAACACAGTTCTGCCAGAAGACTTGACGACCAGTCACAAGATCACAAGTACATTCTTGACACTTTCTACCTTCGCACCATAGGCTTTCCTGTAATTAAGATGTCGCTGCGACGCAAATAGTCCACGCACATGACGGCGGTTGCCAAACACCTTCAAGCTCTTGCAGTATGTCCACTGACGAAGGGCAGGACTTTGTGGAGTTATTCATAGACTAGCTCACACGGTATAGATTGCGGCACAGCACTAAACGGCGCTTAGAGAAAGCCCAGCAACTCCAGCGCAGCTTCTTCGCTTAGACGACAGGCCCTCGTCGCATGCTGTCCACGATGCTCTAATTTGAGGATGTCGCATCTTCACAGATAGAAACAGAGGATACTGTTCTCGCATAACATAAACATTTCTTGCTTCGCAAGAGACTGCGCAGGACACCAGAGCCTGTCCCTCGCACACCTCGAACCGCAGCATAAGCACCTCTGCGGCGTACTGCAATACTGCATGCTGCCTGAGGCGGAGCAGCTCTCCTGCGTACGCGATGTAGGCAGTGCGAGAGCTCTGGTGCCTGGCACAATTGCTCAAGAGCATACTTATATCTTGTGTACAGAGACGAGTAGTGTGCATCTACTCACCATTTGCCAGTAGCATCTCACAATCATCATGTCTTCCGTCAGCTCAACATCCACTCTCGCCTCATGGGATCCCATGGAATTGTTCCAGCTAGTCAATCCTGATAAATCGTCCATCACCTGCGTCGGCTATGCGCCGTCCTGTGGAAGACGATGTCGCAACCCAATAGCTTACCACAACGTCCAGGCGGCGAAAGCGTTGATGAGACGAGTCGTCCGCCCTGGAGTCAGCAATACTGATCTCAAGGAGATGCTGTTCGATCTTGCAGAGTACACCCTCTGCCGAAGATACCATCAGGATCAAGCCAAGAATGTGTCGAACCGTTGGTTTGCCCTGGTCCAAAGACATCGCGATGATGAAGACGATCATGGTAGCGATACGAGCGACGACGACGACAACGACAGCTACGACGGGGCTAGCAGCACCAGCAGTAGCAGCGACGACAGCAACGACGACGACAATGATAACGCAGAAGAACTCAGGCGCAGGTTCGATGAGCTCGAGACTCTCCAGCAAGAGTTTGAGGAGCTGCTCCAGCGACAGCGGCAATCTCTTCAAGACCGCATGTCTCGATCAACCCTCACCGCACAGAGACGACGATCGCAAGAAGACCGACGACTAGCCAGCGAACCCAGTCACTCTCGCACCACCCAAGAGCGCAGAGACAACGAAGAAGCTCTCCGTAACGCCGAGGTGGTCCGTCAAGAAACAGACTTCCTCGCAGCACAGCGCGCCAGAGAGGCTGCGCGCGAGCAGCTTCGTTGCGATCGAGCAGAACGAGCCAAACAGGAGGAAGCGCGACGACAGGCCCAAGCTAAACGCGAAGCAGAAGCAAAGGCAAACGCAAAAGTAAAAGCAGAAGCTGAAGCAGAAGCAGAAGCAGAGCGCCTCAGAAAGGAAGAACAAGAAGCCGAAAGAGCCCGTCTCGACCACGAACGCCAGGCGAAAGAACAGAAAGAGCAGCAGCAGTCACGCCTCTCCTCCTGGGAAATCGCCTGGCTGCGCTACGAAGCAGCCTGGGCCGACATCACTCCCAAAGGCGACACTGCGGCCATCGACACGGACATCCGCACCAGCCAGATCTGGCCTACGAAGAGTGGCTTGTTCGCTTCTTGCTGCGAAGAAGATGTCAGAGCGTTTTTCCGCTGCCAGCCTGGAGATGTGAGTCGCCGAATCTTGCGCAGGCGGGCTTTTCGTTGGCATCCGGATCACGCTGCGAGGCTTTTCGCGTACGTGGCGGATGAGGTAGTTGTTGGAGAATTGTTGAAGACGGTGACTATGATTTCGCAGGTTGTTATTGGGATTATGGGGGTTGCAGTGCAGTGAGTTTGTGACTTTTACAGTATTTGGATTCTTGGGTTTGCGTCTCTGGGCAATCTAGTGGGATGTAATGGGTACCAACGAAGGTAGGCTGGTATCACATTCCATCAAGCTCCGAGTCGTGTTATTTACTGCACTTGTACATAGGCTGGCTCACTGGATGGCTTTGCATTCTGCTACATCTAGTCTGGACGTCCATCGCTGCGCTTTACGAAGCACTGACCATTGAGGCGAAGTGAGACGATACTGTAACCATCGCAGTTGTAACTATGCTGATGTAATCTACTCGTCAAGCCTTTGCTTCCCTTCTAATCCACCTGAGTCCAGTATTCCATGTCCGCCATCTCCGCTCCATGCAAACCGCAACTCAGTGATTTTTTCCGATGTGTCCTTTTTTGATTCTCTGTGCTATCGTTGTATTGATCTTTCAACATGCTGGAGGTACCATTGCTGCATGTATCATATGCGAATGATAGTACTTGCAGGCGCGAAAAATTCCGGACCAGACCACAATCTCATCGAGATTTCTTCGTTCCGTCCCTCTTGTCGAAGTCGATATCGAAAAGACTGAAATCGGTCACCTGGCCGCCGTGCTGTTTCTGCACATAATTGATAGTGGTCTTGGTCTGATCGTCCAAGGACTTGAGGCATCGGATGTCGTGCCATCCTCTGCTCTGAGTGAACTCCTCCAGATTCTCGACGTTCTTGTAGAATGACGTTGCCAGGAAGGGCAGCTGTGAGATACTGCACTGATCAAAGGGCAAGTGCTCCGCCGAGACGATGGCTTCCTGGTCAGGGTTGCGCTTGAGAATCTCGAGATCATAAGCCTGATGCGGAAATCTACTGCAGATCTGGAACTGGCCCACTTCGTGGGCCACGGTTCCATGAGGTACCTTGCTCGCCTCGCGTATGCCGTCTGGGCAGTAGAGCGACCTCCATATGCCGAGACTGTGGTGGTAGTGTCTGATGCCATCAGGAACTTCCCAGCCACGTCCCAGCCTCTCATACAGGCGGTCCAGCATGCTGCCAGCGTTGTGGAACCAATCATCAACTGCATCGAAGTCGCGTAACTTCAATCTTCCGCACCCGATGTTGATCGAGACCTCAAAAAACATCGTTTCCACCAGATCGATGGATCTTGGCACAGCTTCCAAAATCTTTTCTTTCTGTACCATGAGCATGCAGAGATATCCAGCAATGTGCTCATATAGATGAAGCACAAAAGCCAACTCGTCATGCCCAACAGCGGCGTTGGCGATGTCTTTTGCTATCACCAACGTTTGGAGTTCATGAAGAACTGTAGCCTCGGTGCAGATCAGACTCGGACTCATCAGTTGCTTCAAATGATCGACCTCGCTTGGGTTGCAGACTGCACCCCTGATCATCACTCGCTGATTTATGCATGACATCGAGGCAAGCGGTGTCAGAAGCCGGTGCTGGAAGGTCTCATCCATTGGGCGGTGCTTAGTGTTCCTAAGGTCGCACAAACATTTCATGTCTGGTCGGCGATATATGCCGACCTCGGGGTCGTCGTACAAGCCGATGATTGTGCGTCCCGGGGCGAACGCTAGTGGTACACCGGCACCCACGCGCTCTGCGGTAGACATACGGACAGCAAGGCAGAAAGCTTCGAGGTCATCGGCCAGGATGATGCACGACTGGAGTTGGATGTATCGCGATTGCAACGATCCGAAGTTATGATGGATGCGCAAGGAATGCAGCTGCATCCAGCCGACATGCTTCATACTGACAACCGGCAACCACAACAAGCCTCCATGGCTCATGTCACGTTGCTCGCACTGGTAGCTGAGCAAAATGAAGACGTTGCGCTTGTACATGAGTTTCTCTGCTTCGTCGTGGATAGCACGGTTGACACCCAAGATGGCGGTTTGAAACTTGTAAGCGACAACTCCGCTGTTTCGGCTCTTGATGGTGTCATGGTCTCTGGTGACTTCCCTCCGCACTCGGGTCCACTCGCTATCAAGCAGGTAGCCGTAGATCCTGAAGACAGGGTTAGCTATACTTCGAGTATAATAGCGGCTGAGAAACTCACTGGTCGCGTAGCTCCCTCGGGAGTGGGAAGTTTGGCAGCTTCGGCGACAGCTCACTGAGCGACATGCCAGAGAGCGCCGCGGCGACATGCTCTCCTGCCATTCTGCCGGTGTCAGGGTTATAGATCAGCAAGGTTGCGGTGTGGTTGCGTTGCCGCCCTAGAGAATGCAGTTGAATGGTAGCCAAGTTGTGCGTAGACGTGGAAGCGCATCAGAAGCGCGACTGCAGAAGAAAAATGGTTGTTTGGCAAACGGCGGCAACGACGTCAACATCGGCACATCCCGCGGAGTGTCATGTGACGATGTGAAAGTGAGTTAATTGCAGGTCTGAGCTCAGGGCAAGGTGAGAAAGTGAAAGGGCACGCTGGGTTTGGAGAGGAGCATTGGGGATTGAGAGATTGCCTACCGCTCTTGCGCATCGTTCGTTATTGCACCAAGCTATCACTTCTTCCTTGCTCAACTGATACTGCGAATCTAGCTCACTCGGATCGAGAGTTAATAGCCCGCCGACCGATCGTTTCTCATGCAGCTTGCGCCACTGCTTCTTGAGGTTCTTCTCCAACAGGCTGCAACTCCACCTCCCTCTGCTCCTTCTCAAACCGATTCGCCAAAACTCTCAATTTGCTCATGAATGGATCCTTGTCCAAGTACGCGCCCCGCAACCATCTCTCCTTGCCTGCATCGGCAACCTCAAATGCCTTCCGAGCGTGCAGCACCCTTCGGTTGTCAAACAGGACACACTCACCAGGCTTCATCATGCGCTCATGGATGTTCTCCTCCCTGTGGATGATATCGTTGAACTTCCGTGCAGCCTGGTGCCAGATGCGCACATGGTCCTCCATCTGCGTGGTCAAATTCTGCCATGGGGCGTACAGGTGGGAATTCGCGGTTTGGAAAGGTGCCTGGAATGGTGGTGCCCACGAGACGGCTTCTAGGTAGTCTTCGAGTTTGAACATCCCTCGTAGACACGGGTCGACACGGTTGCGAGTCGCATGCGATCGGAAGCTCTTGTAGTTGGTGAAGTTGGTGCTACCGAAGCTCAGTGGTGCAAGCTCAATTAGTGGGCGGGATTGCTGGTAGTAGTGGGATTCGATGTGATCGTAGTGGAACGTAATGAGGCGCCTCTCTAGCTCGCAGAACGCGTCTTCGTCTGTGTGGAACAGCTCTGACACAGCTTTGAAGCTATCGGTGAAGAGGCTCGCGCCACCAACAGCGGAGGAGCGAATGCAGTGCAGGAACTGGAGATGCGGCGGTTGCTCCATGTACATGAGATCCATGTGGAAGCCCAAATCTTGGCTGGTGTAAGCGACGTTCTTTGCTTTGGGGACGGAGCGCACGTCCCAAGTCTCGCCGTAAAAGGTATTCTTGAGAGGTCCGATGCGCTGCACGATGCGTGACACGGAGTCAGGCGACTCAGGGACGTCTTTGAGGAACAGCAGACCATGAGAGTGAAGTTGCTGCAGAGCTTTGTAAAGAACAGTGTCGTCTTCCATGTACGCTTCGTAGGTGAGGTCTGGGACTTCTTCACGGAATTGCGAGTCTGTCCAGAGTCTGCGGGCTGGAAGCGAAGGCAGCGTCTTGGAAGAGCCACGGGCAGCCATTGCATCGAAAATCTCTTTCGTGAAAACGCTCTTGTGTGATTCGTCAAATCCTGGGAGGTCGTTGCTCCATTCAATCTCGACACCATTGGGTAGCTCTGTGACATTCCTCAATATAATGTCTGGTGGGATTTCAACAGTCGAGAAGAGCTTCTGGCGGGTAGATTGATCGACACACCGAGGACATGTGCACATGTCTCGAAGAGTCCATACCGGCACAACATAATCTGTATCCTCGGGTTGTTGTCTTGGAAGTTGCTCGGTAAGGCGCTGGCGGCCAGCTCGAAGGCGTTGTCTTTCTGGTTGAAAGTTGAAGGGGGTTTCTTCACGTTCTAATCGGAACGGATCTGAAAACTCATCCTTGTGTTGATCTATAGTTTTCTGTTTCCTGCCGTCGTGGAATGTGATTCGTGGTCCCCGTGTGCTGAGAGGGCGACCTGTGCTGAGAAGGCGACCATGATTGATACTGAGCTTGACCTGACGCGTTGGGCGTATTAGGCGACTGACGACTCTGCGTGATGCAAACATTGTTATGTGTTAGTCATACGTGTATATGTACAAACTGTAAGTTCGCTAGGCAGAGTGTCGTTCGAATGTTTATATCGTGGCGCGTGAAGTGGAGACTCCGTCGGCGTTCGAAAGCCAGGCCTCGGCTCATCGGAGGAAGGCGCGAACCCTGACCCTAATCTTAAATTAGCATCAAGCTCAAATGTTCCTATTGCGGCTCTGCAAACAAATGTAAGGTTGAAGCTCATCCAAACTCTCTCTCATTTCCAAACACCAGGACTACTTTCCGTGACTTTCGGACACTCCAGGCTGGTGACTGATGGATGTCTCCTACCGCAGAGCCTCTCCGCGATGAGGTATGCTATGATCAACAAGCTCTAATTCAACAGTCTAGCTGACAATTACCAGGGAACTCGATCACAAGTCGTTGTTGCCGGCGCAATAGCAGGCCTGGTCTCTCGCTTCTGCATTGCGCCTCTCGATGTCCTCAAAATCCGTCTTCAGCTTCAATACCATTCTCTCGCCGACCCGCTAGCCACGAACACTCCTTTCCGGAAACCACTGGGCGTCTCGCAAGTCGCACGCAACATTCTCTACCATGAAGGCATAACCGGATTCTGGAAGGGAAACATCCCAGCTGAAGGCTTATACCTCAGCTATGGCGCCGCCCAATTTCTTGCCTACAGGAGTGCAACGCAAGCCATTGATGCTTTGAACACCGATAAGAATGGCGAAAAGAGATGGGCCATACCTGGTGCAGCGAAATCTTTCGTTGCAGGAGCTGTAGCTGGCACAGCGGCCACCACCGTGACATACCCACTGGACCTTCTGCGCACGCGCTTCGCCGCTCAAGGAACTGAGAAGGTCTACGAAGGCCTTATTTCCAGTATCCGCGACATCAAGCGTAACGAGGGATTCGGAGGCTATTTCCGCGGCCTGGGCGCAGGCATCGGTCAGATTGTACCTTACATGGGTCTTTTCTTCGCATTCTACGAAGGTCTGAAGCCCGCTCTCGCAGGCGTCTCGCTTCCGTTTGGCTCAGGGGACGCTGTGGCTGGCATCACAGCCAGTGTGCTGTCGAAAAGCATGGTATTCCCACTGGATACTGTGAGGAAGAGGTTGCAAGTACAAGGTCCTTCGAGGCACAAATACGTTGGTGGACACAAAACGCCGGTTTATGACAGTGGCGTCGTCGGTACATTGAAGATGATTGTGAGAAAAGAGGGAACCATGGGACTTTACAGAGGGTTGAGCGTGAGTCTGGTCAAGGCGGCGCCGGCGAGCGCGATCACGATGTGGACATATGAGCGAGCGTTAGATGTGATCAAGAAGATACAGGAAGATGACGAGTAGAAATCAGATATTCCTGCCTACTGGGGGTACCTGGCAGCTCACTCCTTCATTTTTGCAAGCAACAATCAAATCATTACGCTCACGCCGAAGCACCTGACAGGTAACCCTAGCATCGTGAACGTGATCGAAGATCATTAACAACTTCAAGTTTTCATGGGCGATTGCCTCTCGGTGGTCGATGTGCCCTAGAAAGTGTGACATGAGTGCGCTACCACGCATTTTTGATCAAGAATGAACACTGGATCACGGCGAACGACGTGCTTACATGCATCTGCATGCTCGTCACAAATATATCCAATGACGAACAACATGACTGGAATCTGGACCAGATTTGTTCTTCCAGGGTTAGGGTTGTCACCCTAAGCTCCTTTCACACATGCACATGCATTCAATGTTATTGATTGGAACTTGAACGATGGAAATCTTGTATATCATTGTTAGGCTACTATAATATTCTCCAGATCCAAATCATCAATCAGTTGGCCGTCAAGAGACTCGCATCCCAGCCTGCTGGTACATCGTCCATTTGAGAAAGCCCGAAATCACGACATGGTTTAACAGCAGACGAATTGTAAGCAACGGGATCACCACACGTCAGCGGACGATCTTTACTCTCCAAAATTACTGCTCGTCCAACCATCGAGTCCATCCATTGTTACACGACATTACTCTGACCTACTTGATGACTGATTTGTCAATGCCGAAGCTACAGCCGTTGATCGTAGTATTGTTTTGTAAGCTGGCTCAGTGAGCATGATTACAGCCGCATAAATATCAATGATGGTGGACGTCAAGGTCCCACGAGCGGTGGAGATGCTATAATGTAGGGCTGTCCTCGAGAGGATAACGACGAGCAACAACTGAAACACTACCAAGATGTTTCCCAACATGCAATCATTCATCTCCACATTCCTCCTCTCCTACGGAGCAACGACCCTCGTCCAAGCCTCTAGTCCGCTTCCCAACATACGAACTGGACGCCCGGCGAGATCATCACATGGTCGCTCATGTATAAGATCCAGGGTCCTCTTGGCGGATTTCGCATGTATAGAGGGATGTTCCAGGAGAATGACTTCGAAGGCACTGGCTTTGGCACGCTGCCTTTTGTCACACAGCCTGTTGGCGTTACTCAGCGACCTTACGACTTTGGGGTCGGATTGCCGCTGGAGTGGATGCAGAGAGATGGAAATGTCAAGGCGGTCTATAAGCATGACCACGGAGGACATTTCGCAGCGTATAGGAGTCCGAACTCGCTGGTGGACGATATTTACCGGTGGTTCGGCGATCGGGAGCTCTCGGGGACCAGTGTGTTCTATTGATCGTCCTTAGAATGAGCATGCAGTGCCGCAAGGTTGGAGTGGCGTAGGCATCTGCCTAGCACAAGGATCGATGGATCGTCGCGAGTGAATTTACTATGTATCTTGACCTTGGTGGAAAGGTGGTGAGACCATAGCATGAGCTAGCTCCAGCGTGTCTGTTGATCTTCGATCGAGTCAATGGCACCGAATCATCTGGCTTCTGTATGATTAGTATCTGACAAATTCGTTCATATGCTCAGATCGTTGCCTATCGTATCCATTGTTGGACCCTGTTGGCTCCTGCTCGCAGGCGCGAAGTGGGCAAGCATTTGCAAGGCTGCGATACTTCGGCCATCGAAGCATATTTGACTTGGCATACAGCTTCGCAGAGTCTTCAGCATCCCCACCTATCCACGCTGTATGCACAGTCTGGACAGTGTTGGCCGCCTATCGTGCTGCAGATTGATGTCCCTGGGGATTTTGCTGCATGCAAAGTAGATCTGGAACTCAGTCGATCATCAGAAAAGCAATGCCCAGGATCATTCAGCCAATGGGAATCCCCGGTCCAGGCATGCGAAATGATCAGCGGAGCATCTCGCCTACCTCTCTCTGTCAGGAAATGAGTGGACCTGGTTATAGGCGTAGCGTGGCGCACGGAAGGCAGTTGGAACGAGCCGTTGCATGCGAAAATGCAACTGAAATAATGTTCTCGAAGCAGGGTCGCCCGGTCATGGTTCGCCACGGGTGCTTATTTGGTATTGCTGTGTAGATCCGTAACTGCTATCGTGAGTGTTTTTCCCTCTTCATTTTTCGTTTTCTGCGGATTGATGATGGCATGATCTTGGCAGACTGCAGAGAATTAGAGTGCTGTGCATGCGTGCATGGCCAGTCTACATGACCGTGGTCGGAGAGATGAGCGGTCCTCTTGCTCAGTGACATCCTTACCAACAGGCAAGCGGAGAATGCGCCGTGAAGTGCCGACACGAGATCGGATCCGAACGGAGATGAAGGGGTCGCGTGCCTGAGCGCTCGTTTCCCCAGGGCTCAGCCAGAAAACACGTGGACGCTCACGGCTGTACCACATGGGGTCGGAGGTTCCACAAAACGGCGGCGTTCATCAGAGCAAAAGGTGGTGTGGGGCTGACAGCGTATAGCATACAGCACGACGTCGAAGATCACGTGCCCGTTGAGACACCTCTTACGGAGGCGTGGGAGGCCAAGTGGATCTGAGTCTTGACGATACCTTGGACGTCCTCAAGCTATTAGCCGGTGTTGGCATCGGTGGCAAGCGACGATGCCCAGAAGCTGGGCTTGCTTGTGTGCATCGAAGCATCCGTATTTGCAGCGTCAATTGGGTTCTGCTCGCGTGACCATTTCGATAGATTCAATTATTACGCTCGTTGACCTGCAGCGGGAGCGTTGCCCTGGGCGAGCAGAGTGCATACCAGGGTCAACGATATGCCTGAGACGACAGCAATTGGTGGATGTAAGGTGGCACTCGCTCTCGGCGGGCTTCCTGAAGTGATCGGATGAGTTGCGATGAACGCCACCGGGAGAGTGTCGAGAGCGTCTGCTGCGGTCGAGGGATGTCGAGGGATGGAAGTTCTGACCCCACGTGTTAAAGTGATTGGTCCACCTCTCTAGCGCCAAGCTAGCCAAGAGAGCCAAGATGGCTTGCGAGAAGTCAAGTCTCCGTCGACGCTTGATTCCACGCGAAGAAGTGCAATGAGGGCTCAAGCTAACGCTTCCTAAACCTTCGCTGAGTCGTTAATGTCAAGTCGAGACCGTAGCGAGTCGATAGTTGTAGGCCGCAGAGACCATGGCTGTCCTTCCAGTATGTAGCCCCGACGGCGAATCACAGCCCTCCGTTCATCAGCGTGGCTACCATTCCTCAGCCTTTCACTTCACACGCGTCTGCTTCTCTCGGTGTTGTCCGCAGGGCCAAGCAGACGCCACTTGATCCCGTCGATTGTACAAATAATCTATATAGCCCGATTCTCTCCCAAGATAGTCCATCTCATCACTCAGATCAAACTCACCATCACCAACCTCCATTGACCACAGATCGTCGTCAAGATGGTGCTCTCCGAATACACCTACATCTTCGCCATTGGCACTTTCTTTGCCATGTTGGATGCCTACAACAACGGTGCCAACGATGTCGCTAACGCCTGGGCCACCAGTGTCTCCTCCAGGAGTATCTCCTACAGACAAGCCATGGTCTTTGGCACATGCTTCGAACTTCTTGGAGCTATCACCGTCGGAGCCCGTACCGCCGACACAATCAAGAACGGTATCATTCCCAACAGTGCCTTCGAAGGCAATGCCGGCGTTCAGATGCTGGCTTTCACCTGTGCTCTCGCCGCCGCATCCTCATGGGTCATGTGGTGCACTCGCCACTCTGCCCACGTCTCATCTACCTACTCGCTTATCTCGGCTGTTGCTGGTGTCGGTGTCGCTCTCGCTGGTGCTGACAAGGTCCAATGGGGATGGAACAACGGCAAGGGCCTTGGTGCTATCTTCGCTGGTCTCGGAATGGCCCCAGCCATTTCTGCCGGTTTTGGTGCGACCATCTTCATGCTGATCAAGTTGGTTGTTCACCTCCGCAAGAACCCCGTTCCCTGGGCTGTCTGGACTTCGCCATTCTTCTTCCTCATCGCCGGAACCATCTGCACTCTCTCCATCGTCTACAAGGGCTCTCCTAACCTTGGTCTCGGCAAGAAGCCCGCTTGGTACATCGCCGCCGTTACCATGGGCACTGGCGGAGGTCTCGCTATCTTGGCTGCGATCTTCTTTGTGCCTTTCGTGCACGCAAGAATCATCAAGCGCGATGCGAGTGTCAAGTGGTACATGTTCATCCAGGGCCCTCTTCTCTTCCGTCGCCCTTGGCCTCAGGACAGCGAGCGTGCTGTCGTCCCCAACTACGCAGTTGTTCAGCACGACGAGGATGAGACTGTCGTCGACTTTGCCTCTTCTGAGACCGACGTTCCCATTAGCAAGCAAGTTGTTGACAACGAGAAGGCTTTCGATCAGATTGCACGGGAAATTAGCGGCAAGCAGCTTACCACCAAGGAGTTGAACGAATTGTCGGAAAAGCGAATGAACGAGAAGCTGATGAAGGGTAAGGGACCTCTCGCCTGGGCTCTTCGTACTCTTCGCGACAACCCAATGGGCGCTGGCCAGATCTACGAGTTCCACAACATGAAGATTGTCGCCAAGCGTATCCCTGCTTACGTCGTCTGCGGCGCTCTCTACGGTCTGCACTACGACATCCATGCTGCTCAGTCTGGCACCGCCGGTACCCCTGAAGGTGCCCGTATGGCTCGTGTCTACGAGCATGCGCCTAAGTATAGCGACGAAGTTGAGCATTCGTACTCCTTTGTCCAGGTTCTCACTGCCTGCACTGCCTCTTTCGCTCACGGAGCTAACGATATCGTAAGTCAGCCAATTTCCCAGTCTTTATACAAGCACTAAAATCTTTACAGGGTAACTCCGTTGGACCCTGGGCTGTCATCTACTCTGCCTGGTCGACTGGCAACGCCGCAGCAGCCAAGGCTCCCGTGCCCGTTTGGCAGCTCGCCGTTCTCGCTCTCGTCATCTCACTGGGTCTTGTCACCTATGGCTACAACATCATGAAGGGTAAGCGCTGATTTGGTACGTACAAGCGAAGAAACCACACTAACGAGTCCTCACAGTCATGGGTAACAAAATCACTTACCACTCGCCTTCCCGCGGCTGCAGCATGGAAATGGGCGCCGCCATCACCGTCCTCGTCTTCTCGCAATTCTCTCTGCCCGTCTCGACCTCCATGTGCATCACTGGTGCTACTGTTGGCGTCGGTCTCTGCAACGGCACCTACAAGGCTGTCAACTGGCAGCGTATTGGCCTGCTCGTCACTGCCTGGATCATGACGATCCCTATCGCTGGTACTCTTGGCGGTGTGCTTATGGGTCTCTTCCTCAACGCACCTCACTTCAGCTAGACGATTTGAGTTTGTTTTGAGGTTGTTGGAAAAAAAGTTCTATGGGAGCAGGTGCTGCATATATGATGAGTGGCTTCATGATGGTGTTTTTGGGTTCTTCCTTTTGAGATGTCTAGTTGATTATATACCCCCGACAGCTCGTTAAAATTGCATGATATATTTACTTCAATCAATCCAATCCCAAATTCGATCAAACGGTGTAGTGAGATGGTGAGTAGTTATTTGAAGTAGGAGAACCACAAATCCAGACACGAATTTCACCCCATCCGGCTAGCGCGAAAGTCAGCCCCACTCTACCTTAATAAGCACCCAAACAACAACACCACCAATTGATCAACAGGACCACTCAAAGCAGTTCTCTCTAGCCTAGCGGCAGTGACGAAGGAATTTAGCGAAGGCTGCGACTAGTTTCCCGTTTGAATCACAGTTGAGACTGTCATAGGAGTATTCGGATTCCGGATGGGCTTGAGGACACTGGGTGCGCCGAATTGAGGAAACTCATATCGACAGCTTCGCTATTCCCATTGCTGAGACGATTGTTATGTAATAGCTGATGTTGATCAATCATTCTCTTCTTTTTTGTTTGTGGAGGTGTTTCCTAACGACTGCATGTTGCCGCACGACTTGGATCTCTCCTACCCCTCACATAGCAACTACCTTGACGAAGCAAGACATGGTGGGACGAGTGAAGGACTTCGTATACTTGCTAGGGAGAGATCATGGGGATCTCATTGAGGCAGTTGTTCGCTTGAGAACTTGTCGACGTAACCAAACAGGAAGTCCAGTAATGCTTGCCACTGAGATATCATTAGCGTCTCACCATTGTAGCGACCTCACTGAGGACTCATCGACCGCGCGAAGCTGGAAAATTTGTGATGCTTGCCTCTGAGAAATAATCAGTATCTCTTTAGTCTGTCAACGCCACTGCATATGCGCTGTCGAAGCTGAGCGAACAGCACGATGTTCATTGCCACTGAAACATCATCAGAGCCTCATTGACCTCATGGATATATCGAGGCTTCATCAAACGAGCAGAGCAGGGAGACTTCCACGTCACTTCCGGCGAAGGGACCGTCGCACTCATAAATTCAACATTTGTTTCGTTACGTCTTCGATGAGCACAGTAGTTCGGTCAGGGGTATCATCGAGAGATTGTCGTCTTCGCTGGGCATCTCGGCGGTATGGCCGGTGCGGCACGCATGCTGATGCCGGAACTCTTGAGGTCTGATGTGTTTGCGTCGTTGATCGGTTTAGGTGCAAGTGAAGGCTGACGAAATTTCGAAAAGTGAGCGGCACTCTTCTGTGTTCACATGCCAACAATCTGCTCCTATCACGTGCAACAAGTTGTCACATGTCAAAACAATGGCTAATCGTGTCAAGCTCAATCGCACAAATGTGACAACCTCATTGCCTTGGTACGAACCCGACAGGCGTGGAAACAACATCTTCGATCGGGCATTTCCGACGCAAAGTGACTTGCCGCATTGTCAGTGAAGTCCACGGCGTCACCAGATGTCTTACAACTGGTGACAAGCGAGTGTCGTGCTACAAGTGAACCACTGCAGCGCTCTCAACAGGAAACCTATATCAGTCCAACAAATTCCAAACACGACTCACCACTTTACGATCACAACACCAAACGCGACACCAACGAAACCATGCACCACCCAACGAGCAAACTCGGCTCCAGCCCACTCAAGATCACAACCCCAATTCAAGATCCCTTCTCTCGCCTTGACAGCCACCATGAAGACATCCACTCGCCCCTCTCCAGCACCTGCGTCCGCAGCACCAGCAGCCAAGACCCAGTCCTCAGTCGCAGCGAGCTCATCAACATCATGTCGACAATCTCCAATTTCGCCCTCCACTACGCCGCCATCTACTACGCTATCGGCGTCAACTACCACACCTTGCCGTTCTCAGCCCGCCGCAGCGAATGGGTCGTCAGCGACATGCGCTGCATCGTCGACCTCGCCCTGAACGCTTCGCACTACAAGCAGCTGCCGGACCTGGTGTATATCTTCAGCGAGATCAGCCTTCGCCTTTACGAATCGCAGTACTTGCTCGGCGACTCTCAAGGCAACTGGCAGGTTTCGGAGAGGCTGCTGAGGCGCTGCGATGCGTTGATGCAAGAGGCGGAGGTGCGCTTGAACTTCCTGCAGAACGGGGTGTGGAACATGTGGTTTGTCGCGGAGAGGGATGAGATGGTCTGCTTTGACGAAGGCGTGGATTGCGAGAGGGCGAGGGCGGCGTTCAGGGATAGGTGGTTGAGTGTGCTGCCGCAGATTTGCTTTGCGGGACTGAAGAGGGAGAATGAGTTGCGGGATGAGAAAAGGGAGTTGCAGGCTGAGGAGAGAGAGGTTCAGAGCATGAGCGGACGGAGGTGGGTGTCTTGGAGTGGCTGATGGAAGTTGCTTGGACACGCCTCGCCTTCGTACACGAGGACCTTTGGAGACACAATTGTGCCAGATCGAGATGTCAAGCTTGCTGCTATTGTCTTGATTGGACAAACGAATCCTGGGCGAGACAACTCCAAGGAACCAAATGAGCAGAGTACTTGAACATTACCTAGCGAGATTATTCAACCAGCAATTGAAGTTGTACAATGCTTCAACGTAAACTAGATGCCGCATGCCAATGCAATGTGGGCGATGGCAAGCTCAATGCAAAGGCACCATCAAATAAGACACATGGTAATTAAAGACAAGGATTGAAGTTATTCTTGTATATTGTTGCTCAGCAACTGATCACAGCAGCAGATGCAATGCTCAAGAAAGGAGTCAGGCTTGGGTGCTTGGACGAGATGGAGTCGGAACGTTGAAAGCCAATCAAAGTGTCGGGGCAGCGGAAATGCCCGCCGGACGAATCGAATGCGGGCCCGGTAATTCATCGAGTCGTGTCTTCAGCACACAAGTGTGAGTGACTGTCGCTCCCACTCCCCTGCTACATCGCTAACATTGCAGGGAAGCACCAGAAATGTGAGTATTTCTACTATCGACGCTGGATGGCTACACTGGAGCTTCCGACAGCAGCCCGCCTCCGAACCAGCTTACTAACGCAATTGGCAGTGCATTTTGTTTGACTGAGCCACTTGAGGCATCTTGGATATAAGTGGTACCTTTTAGGGACCACGACTTGGATAGAGTGGAGGAGACCTATTCAGGAGGGGGAGCAGAGATGGCGACAGCTACGGGTACGTTCAGCTTGGAGGAGAAATGAAGAGGCGGTATGGAGATCATGTCTTGGTCATGATGGAGGACACTCGTACAAACGGTCACTTCCGGCATCAGGACTTTCACTGACGATTGTCACCTGTCCAACAGAAGGCTATGCCTACTCTCGCTCTTCATCCTTTTCCGCTGCCAGGTCGCCAGACACGGCATCACCCATATACCCCGAGCGGGCGATACGACCTCTTCCAAATCGCCGCCTGAAATCGAGGCTCTCTCCCGAACAGCAGAGCTCAATAATATATCCGCCGGATCCGCCACCGATGAGTCCAACGCTCAACTTTCATGCGCAGGAAAATGGAGGAAGAGGAATGACAAACGGAGATTTGGAGCACGACCACGATCATGACCACGATCACGACCATGATCACGAGCACGACCACCACCATCACCACCACCACCACGATGCGATAGCGGTTCACGACCATTGTACTTGCAACCATGATGAGGGAGACAGCGGCGATGACGAGGTGGAGTTTGATCATCCGGATCACCGCTATGCTACGATGGGACCGATGGCAGTTAATGGCAAGGCACCGCTTGACTCCGTGCAGCGACGCTTGATGGAGGCGTCAAGGGGTGGCAAACAGGTGGGAGCGCCGGGCTCGGTGACATCAAGTGCAGACGGATACGAGAGCTTTGAGAACACGAGCAACAAGAAGAAGAGGAAGATACCGCTCTCGAGCGCATCATCAATGCACCAGAGCAGTTTGAGTGCTGAGATGGCGAGCATGGGGATTAGTAATATGGATGGCGCTGCAGACGAATACAGCCATGCGCAACGACCACATCATGCCGGTCCAGGCTCATCTCCTTCGGGCACTGGCATTAGTGGCGCTGGACGTGGCAGGTATGGGCGTCAAAATGGCAGGGACACCAGGAGACCGCTTGGAAACAACACAATGAATGCAAACGGATACGGCCCAAGAGCGCCTGCTCGCTCTGTCAGTGGTGGCGAAGTCAGGAGCATCGGTAAGTCAGATCTTGAGCTTCTCAGCCAAAGAGATCATCACAACACTCAAAAAGAACATTCCACTGACAC
>Ga0265797_10006092_pt1 | contig 17267 bp, 15 predicted proteins | sample P2T30metagenome_FD_192433 | JGI IMG/M metagenome (GOLD analysis project Ga0265797, IMG submission 192433) | Plant litter microbial communities from East Loma Ridge, Irvine, California - P2 T30 | ecosystem: Environmental > Terrestrial > Plant litter > Unclassified | place: USA: California...
AGGGATACGTGGCAGACCACTACGACGTCCTCGGCGTCCAGCGAGACGCCTCCGATGCCGACATCAAGAAGGCCTACCGCCGCCTGGCGCGTGAGCTCCACCCGGACGTGAACCCGGCACCCGACGCTGCTGAGCGCTTCAAGGACGTGACGCACGCGTACGACGTGCTGAGCGACCCCGAGCAGCGACGCCGGTACGACGCCGGGCCGCAGGCCGACAGCCCCTTCGGCGGTGGCGCCGGCGGCTTCAGCGACATCTTCGACGCCTTCTTCGGCGGCGGCGGTGGCGGCGGCCGTGGGTCGGGCCCGCGCAGCCGTGCCGAGCGCGGTCAGGACGCCCTGCTCCGCATCGAGGTCGACCTCGACGAGGTCGTCTTCGGCACCCACAAGGACGTCGAGGTCGACACGGCGGTGCTGTGCGAGACCTGCCACGGTTCCTGCTGCGCACCGGGCACCAGCCCGCGCACGTGCGACATCTGCGGCGGCTCGGGGCACATCCAGCGCCAGGTCCGTTCGCTCCTGGGCAACGTGGTGACGAGCGCCCCGTGCGGCACCTGCCGCGGGTACGGCACCGTCATCCCGAGCCCCTGCCCGACCTGCCAGGGTCAGGGCCGCGTCCGCGCACGTCGCACCGTGCCGGTGGACGTCCCCGCCGGCGTCGACTCCGGCCTGCGCCTGCAGATGCCCGGCCAGGGTGAGGTCGGCCCGGCCGGCGGCCCGTCCGGCGACCTGTACCTCGAGATCCGTGTGCGCCACGACGACGTCTTCAGCCGTGACGGCGACGACCTGCTGGCGACGCTCGAGGTCGGCATGACCGACGCCGTCCTCGGCACGACCACCACGATCGACGGCCTCGACGGTCCGGTCGAGCTGGAGATCCGGCCCGGCGTGCAGAGTGCCGACGTCCTCGTCATCAAGGACCGCGGCATCACGAAGCTGCGCGGGAACGGCCGCGGTGACCTGCGGGTCGGCGTGCAGGTCGTCACCCCGACCAAGCTGTCCCACAAGGAACGGCAGCTGGTCGAGCAGCTCGCGAAGTCGCACAAGACCACCGCCCCGCAGCTCGCCCGGTTCCAGCAGGGCATGTTCGGCAAGCTCCGCGACCGGTTCTTCAACCACTGATGGCGTCGCTGTACCTCGTCGACTCGCTGGACGGCGTCGCCGTCGGTGACCCGGTGTCGCTCGACGGCGCCGAGGGCCGGCACGCGGTCTCCGTCGCGCGCGTCCGGGTCGGCGAGGTCCTGCGGATCGCCGACGGTCGGGGCACCGTGGTGTCCGGGCCGGTCACCACGCTCGGCAAGGACACGCTGGAGCTCGCGGTCGAGACCGTCGCGCACCAGGATGCACCGCGCCCGTCGCTGACCCTCGTGCAGGCCCTGGCGAAGGGCGGCCGTGACGAGATGGCGGTGCAGGCGGCGACCGAGATCGGCGTCGACCGGGTCGTGCCGTGGTCAGCCGCGCGCAGCGTCTCCCGGTGGGACGGCGCGAAGGTCGAGAAGGGCCGTGCCCGGTGGGCAGCGATCGCGCACGAGGCCGCGAAGCAGGCGATCCGTCCGCGCGTGCCCGTGGTCGCGCCGCTGGTGACGACCGGACAGCTCGTGTCCGCGCTCGGAGCGGGGACCGCCCTCGTCCTGCTCGACCCGACCGCGACCGTGCGACTCGCCACCTGGGCACCCCCGACGGACGCCGAGGACATCGCACTCGTCGTCGGCCCCGAAGGCGGCATCGACGGCGCGGAGCTCGACCGGCTCGAGGCCGCGGGTGCCGTGCGGGTCCGACTCGGTGACAGCGTGCTCCGCACGTCCACCGCCGGACCGGCGGCACTCGCTGTCCTGCAGGCGCGACTGGGCCGCTGGTGAGCCGGACCACGCCGTCGGGCGCGTCCTACGATGGAGCCATGAGCAGCAGCACGCCCAGCGTCTTCTCCAAGATCATCGCGCGCGAGATCCCGGCGACCATCGTCGCCGAGGACGACCGCGTGATCGCGATCGAGGACATCGCCCCGAAGGCTCCCGTCCACGTGCTCGTCGTCCCCAAGACCGAGCAGTACGCGAACGTCGGCGAACTCGCAGCGGGCGACCCCGACCTGCTGGCCCACGTCGTCGCCACCGCGCAGCGCATCGCCGACGAGCGCGCCGACGGCCAGTTCCGACTCGTCTTCAACACCGGCGAAGCCGCCGGTCAGACCGTGTTCCACGTGCACGCGCACGTACTCGCAGGTGAACTGCAGGAAGGCACCCTTGCCGGTTAACGAACCAGTACAGCCCACCGCCGCCGACGACGAGCCCGTCTCGGTCTCGCTCCAGGTCGACGGCATCGCCATGGTGCAGCTGCTCGGCCCCCAGGACCGTCTGCTCAAGACGGTCGAGCGCCAGTACCCGGGCGTCCGGGTCGTCGTCCGTGGCAACGAGGTCACGCTGACCGGGCCCGAGCGCGACGTCGCCCGCGCGAAGGCGCTCGTCGACGAGCTCGTCGGCATGGTCCGGCGCGGGCAGGAGATCGGCCCGGCCGACATCCCGATGTCGGCACGGATCCTCGACGACGACCGCAAGCCGTCCGACACCTTCGGCACCCCGATCGTGTCGAGCCGCGGCAAGTCCGTCCGCCCGAAGACGGACGGGCAGCGTGCCTACGTCGACGCGATCGACGAGCACACCATCACGTTCGGCATCGGTCCGGCCGGTACCGGCAAGACGTACCTGGCGATGGCCAAGGCCGTGCAGGCACTGCAGCGGCGCGAGGTCAACCGGATCATCCTCACCCGTCCCGCGGTCGAGGCCGGCGAGCGGCTCGGCTTCCTGCCGGGCACGCTGACCGACAAGATCGACCCGTACCTGCGCCCGCTGTACGACGCGCTCAACGAGATGATGGACCCGGAGCTGGTCCCGAAGCTCCTGGCGGCCGGCACCGTCGAGGTCGCCCCGCTGGCGTACATGCGCGGCCGGACGCTCAACGACTCCTTCGTGGTGCTCGACGAGGCGCAGAACACCACGCCCGAGCAGATGAAGATGTTCCTGACCCGGCTCGGGTTCGGTTCGAAGATGGTCATCACGGGTGACATCACCCAGGTCGACCTGCCGGGGAACGTCTCCGGTCTCCGGCTCGTGACCCGCATCCTCGACCAGGTCGAGGACATCCACTTCGCCCGTCTCGGCAGCGAGGACGTGGTCCGCCACACCCTCGTCGGCCGGATCGTCGACGCGTACACGGTCTACGACGAGGAGCGCCTCGCCGAGCAGGCCGGGCAGCGTCCCGGTGGCCGTGGCACCGCCCCGGTCGGCAACCCCGACGGAGCGAACCGCGCCGAACGCCGTGGGCGCCCGCCGCAGGATCGCGCACGACACCCGTACCCCCAGAACGACGCCCGAGGAGGCACCCGGTGAGCATCGAGCTCAACAACGAGTCCGGCGTCGAGGTGGACGAGGCCGCGATCCAGCGGCTCGCCGCGTTCGCCCTGGACGCGATGCACGTCCACGCCGATGCCGAGCTCGCGATCGTGCTGGTCGACGAGGGTGCGATGGAGCAGCTGCACGTCCGGTGGATGGACGAGCCCGGACCGACGGACGTCCTGAGCTTCCCGATGGACGAACTGCGTCCCGGCACCGAGGACGACCCCACGCCGGCCGGGCTGCTGGGCGACATCGTGCTCTGCCCGCAGGTGGCCGAGGAGCAGGCGAAGACCGCCGGGCACTCGAGCACCGACGAGATGCTGCTGCTCACCTGCCACGGCATCCTGCACCTGCTCGGCTTCGACCACGCCGAGCCCGACGAGAAGGCCGAGATGTTCGGCATCCAGGGCGAGATCCTGACCGCCTTCGCCGCCCATCACCGAGGGCGGTAGCCGGTGGTCGTCGTCGCCGGGCTCCTCGCGGTGGCGCTGGGGCTCGTCGTGCTCGGCGGACTCCTCGCCGCGAGCGACGCCGCGCTCTCCGTGGTCTCCCGTGCCGACCTCGAGGAGATCGCCAGGGGCAACAAACGCCGCCGCGCCATCGAGGCGATCGCGGACGACGTCGGGGCGCACGTCAACGCGCTGAACTTCTTCCGCGTCCTCGCCGAGACCGCGGCCGCGGTGCTCGTGACGATCGCCCTCGTGCGCGCCTTCGACAGCTGGTGGCTCGCACTCGTGCTCTCCGCCGCGATCATGACCGCGGTGTCGTTCGTGCTGGTCGGGTCGAGCCCCCGCAGCGTCGGACGCGCCCACGCCGAGCGGCTGATCGGTGCGACCGGCGGCATCGTCCGCGGGGTCCGCATCGTGCTCGGTCCGCTGGCCGGGCTGCTCGTCAGGATCGGCGACCGGGTCACTCCCGGCCGCGGCCGGAGCGCCTCCACCGTGTCGAGCGAGGAGCAGCTGCTCTCGCTCGTCGACGAGGCCACCGAGAGCAACGTGCTCGAGGACGAGGACCGCGAACTCATCCACTCGGTGTTCGAGTTCAGCGACACCCTGGTGCGCGAGGTCATGGTGCCCCGCACGGACATGCTCACCGTCGACGGTGCAGAGACGCTGGCCGCGGCCATGGAGCAGTTCCTGGCCGCCGGAGTGTCCCGGATGCCGGTGACGGGCAAGGACAGCGACGACGTGCGGGGCGTGCTCTACCTGCGCGACGTCGCGCGGTCGCTGTACGAACGACCGGCGTCCCGCAGCGAGCGGGTCAGCCGGCTGCTGCGGCCCGCCGAGTTCGTGCCGGAGTCGAAGCACGCCGACGACACCCTGCGGCACATGCAGGTCGCCAAGAACCACCTGGTGCTGGTGGTCGACGAGTACGGCGGAGTCGCCGGGCTCGTGACCATGGAGGACCTCATCGAAGAACTCGTCGGCGACATCTCCGACGAGTACGACCGCGCCGTCGTCGACCGGACCGAGGTCGAACCGGGCATCTGGCGGATCTCCGCCCGACTGCCGATCGACGAGCTCGGCGACCTGTTCGGCATCGAGCTCGACGACGACGACGTCGACACCGCCGGTGGCCTGCTCACCAAGGAGCTCGGACACCTGGCCGTCTCCGGCGACACCGTCACCGTGTCCGGGGTCGTCCTGACCGCCGACCGGGTCGAGGGCAAGCGCCGCCACCTCATCACCGTGCTCGCCGAGCGCACCCACGCCCTGGCCGACGTCGAGGACGCCTTCGACGACGCCGAACCCACCACGACGGGAACCACGCACGCATGACCGACCGCGACACCACCCAGGCCGGCTCGGAGAAGCCCTACCGCGCGGGCTTCGTCTCGTTCGTCGGCCGTCCGAACGTCGGCAAGTCGACGCTGACCAACGCCCTGGTGGGTGAGAAGGTCGCCATCACCTCGTCGAAGCCGCAGACCACCCGGCGCGCCATCCGCGGGATCGTGCACCGGCCCGACGGCCAGGTGATCATCGTCGACACCCCGGGCGTGCACCGTCCGCGCACCCTGCTCGGCGAACGGCTCAACGACCTCGTGCAGTCCACCCTCGGCGACGTCGACGTGATCGGGTTCTGCGTGCCGGCGAACGAGCCCGTCGGTCCCGGCGACCGGTTCATCAACGACACGCTCGACCAGTACCCGCGCGCCAAGAAGATCGCGATCGTCACGAAGATCGACAGCGCCTCGAAGGACCGCGTCGGTGAGCAGCTGCTGGCCGTCTCGAAGCTCCGCGACTGGGACGCCGTGGTGCCGACCTCGGGCACCCGGGGCATGCAGCTCGAAGACCTGCTGGGCGTCGTCACGAGCCTGCTGCCCGAGTCGCCGCAGCTGTACGACTCGAGCGCCGTGACCGAGGAGACCGACGAGGAACGCATCGGGGAGCTCATCCGCGAAGCCGCGCTCGAGGGCGTCCGCGACGAGCTGCCGCACTCGCTCGCCGTGGTCATCGAGGACATCGTCGAGCCCGACGCCGACGAGGACGCCGACGGCCCCCTGCGCATCTTCGCGAACCTGTTCGTCGAGCGGGACAGCCAGAAGGCGATCGTCATCGGACACAAGGGCGAGCGCCTGAAGGACGTCGGTTCGCGGGCCCGCATCGAGATCGAGTCGCTGCTCGGGGGCCGGCACGTCTACCTGAACATCCGCGTGAAGGTGGCGAAGGAGTGGCAGCGTGACCCGAAGCAGCTCGGACGCCTCGGCTTCTGACCGTCCGCCGCTCGCACCCCGGGTCATCCGACCGAGGGACGCGGGGACGAGCGGCCCGCCGTACCGTGGACGGGTGTTCCGTCCCATGCTGCGCGCGCAGGTCATCACCGACCTGCTGATCGCCGTGCTGCTCGGCGGCCTCGTGCTGGTCGCCAGCGGGCGCGGGCTCGACGGGCCGCTGTCGGTGATCACGGTGGTCGGGATGACCGCCGCCCTGGCACTCCGGCGTCTGTCACCCGGACTCGCCCTGGCCGTGGCGTGGGTGTTCGCGGTCTTCGAGATGGCCACCCTGCAGGTGCCGGACGTGTCGAACGCGTTCATCGCCGGCGTCATGTACACGACGAGTGCGTACGGCAGCCGCCGTGTGCGGCTGGCCGGGCTCGTGTCGGCGATCGTCGGCTCCGTGGCCGCGGCCGCCTACATGGGCTTCGACGACTACCAGAACCGACTCACCTACGAGACCGCGTCGACGCCGCTGCAGGAGTCGCTGCAGGTCACCCTGTCGTTCTTCGCCGTCGTCCTGCTCCTGCTGCTGTTGCCGTGGCTCGCCGGACTCGTGGTCCGGACCCGTCGCTCGGCGAGCATGAGTCGCGAGGCCCAGCTGCTCGCCGAACGTGATGCGGCGCGGGCCGACCGGGCCGTCGCGGTCGAGCAGGAGCGCGTTCGGATCGCCCGCGACATGCACGACATCGTCGCGCACTCGCTCGCGGTCGTCATCGCGCAGTCCGACGGTGCCCGGTACGCCCTGAAGGCCGACCCCGCCGTCGCCGACCAGGCACTCAGCACCATCTCGGCCACCGCCCGGCGGGCGCTCGGCGACGTGCGCGAACTCCTCGGCGCGCTCCGGCACGAGCAGGGGACCGCGCCGACGCCCGAGATCGACGACATCGACCGGCTCGTCGACGAGATGCGGCAGCTCGGGCTCGACGTGCGCGTTGAACGCGAGGGCGACCCCGCCGGACTGCCCACCACCACGCAGCTCGCGGTCTACCGGATCGTGCAGGAGAGCCTGACGAACGCGTACAAGCACGGAGAGCCCGGCAGCCCGGTGCGTGCCGCTCTGACCTACCGGCCGGACACCGTCGAGATCGCCGTCGTGAACCGCCGTGCCGACGACGGCGTCCGCGGCCCCGGCACGGGCCACGGCCTGGTCGGCATGCGCGAGCGCGCCGTGATGACCGGCGGCACCATGACCGCCGGGGCCCGAGGAGACGACTTCGCGGTCGCCGTCCGGATGCCGACCGTCCCGGCCAGCGGGCAGATGCCCCGCGGCCGGATCACCCCGACCGAGCAGGAGCGCACCGCCCGATGACCACGATCCCGACCGACGAGCACTCGATCCGCGTCGCCCTCGTCGATGACCAGGCGCTGTTCCGCACCGGCATCCGGATGCTCATCGACTCGCAGCCCGACCTGCGGTTCGTCGGCGAGGCGGGCGACGGTGCCGAGGGGGTCGAACTCGTCCGACGGACCCGTCCCGACGTGGTGCTGATGGACGTCCGGATGCCCGTGATGGACGGCATCACGGCGACCGGTCACATCGTCGAGCAGTCCGGCACCGACGGCGCGAAGGTCCTCGTGCTGACCACGTTCGACTTCGACGAGGCCGCCGCCAAGGCCATCCGCGCCGGTGCGAGCGGCTTCGTGCTCAAGGACGCCGACCCCGAGTTCCTGCTCGCGGCGGTCCGGACCGTGCACGCCGGCACCGCGGTGTTCGCTGCTTCGGCCACGCGGGAGCTCCTGCGGCGGTACGACGACTCGGTCGGACGCGCTGCCGCCGTCCCCGCGGCGTTCGCCGACCTCACGCCGCGTGAGCGCGAGATCTTCGACCTGGCCGCCCGGGGGTTCAGCAACAGCGAGATCGCCCAGCACGAGTACGTCAGCGAGGCGACCGTGAAGACGCACATCTCGCGGGTCCTGACGAAGCTCGAGCTCCGCGACCGGGTGCGGCTCGTCGTCTTCGCCCACGAACACGGGCTCGTCACCAAGGCCGACTGACGCCGGGTCATCCGCGGGGATGACCCCTCCACAGGCAACCGAGCCGAGCGGACGATCCACAGGAGCCGACCGGGCGACGCGGGACAGGACCGCTGACCGCCATCGTGGATGCATGACCACGAGCCACGCCCCGATCATCCGCCTCGACCACGTGTCCAAGCACTACGGCGACGACGCCCGACGTGTGACCGCGCTCGACGACGTCAGCGTCGACATCGGCGCGGGGGAGTTCACCGCGGTGATGGGCCCGTCCGGGTCCGGCAAGTCGACGCTCATGCACGTCGCGGCCGGCCTCGACGCCGTGTCCACCGGCCGGATCCAGATCGACGGCGTCGACATCACGGCCCTGGGCGACAAGGACCTCACCGAGCTGCGTCGTCGTCGGCTGGGCTTCGTGTTCCAGTCGTTCAACCTCGTCCCGACGCTCGACGTCAGCGAGAACATCCGGCTGCCGTTCCTGCTCGGCGGGCACAAGCCCTCGCGCGAGGAGACCGCCTGGATCGACCGGCTGGTCGAGATGCTCGGGCTCGGCAACCGGCTGACGCACCGTCCGCACCAGCTCTCCGGCGGGCAGCAGCAGCGCGTCGCCATCGCACGGGCGCTCGCTTCGCGGCCGGCGGTGGTCGTCGCCGACGAACCGACCGGCGCGCTCGACTCCCGCACGGGGCGCGACGTGCTCGCGATCCTCCGCGGTGCCGTCCAGGAGTGGGGCCAGAGCGTCGTCATGGTCACGCACGACCCGGTGGCCGCCGCGAACGCCGACCGCATCCTGTTCCTGGCCGACGGCCGGATCGTCGCCGACCGCCCCGCGATGGACGCCGGCGCGATCTCCACGACGATGCTCGGGATGGAGGCAGCAGCGTGAACGGCGTCCGCTCCTTCGCCCCCACCGTCCTGGTCGCCGCCCTCGGCACCACGTTCGGTTCCGCCCTCGTCATCGCACCTGGGATCGTGACCGAGGCGCTCCGTGCCGCCGGGGTCGCCGACCTCGGCCCGATCAAGGCGATCCTGTCGGTGGTCGGGTGGCTGTTCCTCGGCATCGCGCTCTACGTCGGCGCGATCGTCACCGCGAACACCTGCGCCACCCTGATCGCCGGGCAGACCCGGATCATCGCCCTGCAGCGGTTGGTCGGCGCGACCGGTGCGACCCTGCGGGCGCGGATCACGCGCACCGGCCTGGTGGTCGGTGTGCTCGGCGGGGTCATCGGCGCCGTCGTGGGGACCGCGCTCTCGGCCCTGTTCGTCATCGTCCTGCGGGGCAACGGGGTCCTGCCCGAGACCGAGTACACGTACGTGCCGTGGGAGCTCGTCCTGCCGGTCGTGGCCGTCGTCCTCGCCACCTGGGGTGCCTTCGCCGCCGGGTCGCGCCGCGTGCTCACCGTCACCCCGCTCGAAGCGCTGTCGTCGTCCGTCGAGCCGAGCCACGACGACGTCCGGTCCGGTACGGCCCGCAAGGTCTGGGCGATCGTGCTCATGGCCGGCGGTGCCGTGCTGATGCTGCTCGGGCTCGCGGTGAGCTCGCTGTCCCCGGTCGCGGTCCTGCCGGCGGCGCTCGGCGGGTTCGTGTCCTTCGCGGGGGTCGCCGTGGGGGCGACGATCGTGATGCCGCCGGTGCTGCAGCTCATCGGCCGCATCGGCTCGCACGACCCCGTCGTCCTGCTCGCCGGACGGAACGCGATGCGGGCGCCGGGACGGTCCTCGCGGGCGACCATCGGGCTCGTCATCGGCGTCACCCTGCTCGTCACCTTCGCGGTCGCGCTCGGCATCATGCAGCACGTGCTCGAGACCGAGATGCGGGCCATGAGCGCGGGGAGCGCCACCCCGCAGATGATCGAGGCGCAGCGCGACCTCTTCGTGCAGATCAACGCCGTCGTCAGCGTGGTCGTCGGGTTCTCCGCCGTGATCGCCGCCGTCGGGGTCGTGAACGCCCTGGCCCTCGGGGTGCTCCAGCGTCGACGCGAGCTCGGACTGCTGCGGGTGCTCGGCCTCACCGGTGCGCAGGTCCGACGGATGATCGTGACCGAGGCCGTGCAGATGGTCGTCGCGGCCGTCGTCGCGGGGCTCGCGCTCGGCACGCTGTACGGCTGGGTCGGCGGGCAGACGCTGCTCGGCTCGCTCGGGACGCCCGTGGCACCGGTGCTGCCGCCGCTGACCATCGGCATCGTCGTGATCGGCGCACTGGTCCTGGCGGTCGTCGCCACCATCGCCCCGGTGCGGCGCGCGATGCGCGTCCCGCCGACCGAGGCCCTCGCGGTCGACTGACCCGTCGCCCTGGTCGCACCACGCGATGACACGGGAGGCCCGGTGCCAGCTGGCACCGGGCCTCCCGTCCGTCGTGGGGTCGCGCCGACGTGCCCTGCCCGGCCCCGCCACGCCGCTCACGTCCGCCGAGGTGTCACGAACCGTCGTCTGGACGCGGCCCGGGCGACACAACGTGACCACTCGGCGACCGGCCCGCAGCACGTCTCGACCACTCGGCACCCCGTTCGGAAGCAGCGGGCAGTCCCGCGTCACACGCTTGCGCCAGCCCGCTGCTCCGGTGCTACCGTGGGTCTCGATGTACTCGGCACTCCTCCTCCTTCGCTGCCGCGACGAGGCCTGACACTCCGGCCCACCTCGTCGCGGAGTCCGTCGTGGCCGCACCACAAGAGCTCACGAACACGCGACGAAAGCGAAGAACGATGCAGAACACCCAGCAGCCCTCCGGGATGCCGATCCACAAGTACGTCCCGTTCCACGAGCAGATCAGCGTCGACCTGCCGGACCGGACCTGGCCCACGAAGCGCATCGACAAGGCGCCGCGCTGGTGCGCGGTCGACCTGCGTGACGGAAACCAGGCACTCATCGACCCGATGGACGCCGAGCGCAAGCGGGCGATGTTCGACCTCCTCGTCCGGATGGGCTACAAGGAGATCGAGGTCGGGTTCCCGAGCGCCTCGCAGACCGACTTCGACTTCGTCCGGTCGCTGATCGACGAGGGCGCGATCCCCGACGACGTCACCATCCAGGTCCTGACCCAGGCGCGCGAACACCTCATCCAGCGCACCTACGAGGCGATCGACGGCGCGAAGCAGGCCATCGTCCACCTGTACAACTCCACGAGCATCGTGCAGCGCGAGGTCGTCTTCCGCACCGACGTGCAGGGCGTGGTGGACATCGCGGTCACCGGTGCGAAGCTCTGCAAGGCGGCCGAAGCCACGCTGCAGCACGACACGACGATCTACTACGAGTACTCGCCGGAGTCCTACACGGGCACCGAACTCGAGGTCGCACTGGAGATCTGCAACGCCGTCCTCGAGGTCTTCGAGCCGACGCCCGAGCGCAAGGTCATCATCAACCTGCCCGCGACCGTCGAGATGGCCACGCCGAACGTCTACGCCGACTCGATCGAGTGGATGTCCCGCCGCCTCGCGCACCGCGAGGACGTCATCCTGTCGCTGCACCCGCACAACGACCGCGGCACCGCGGTCGCGGCCGCCGAGCTCGGCTACATGGCCGGCGCCGACCGCATCGAGGGCTGCCTGTTCGGCAACGGTGAGCGCACCGGCAACGTGGACCTGGTCGCCCTCGGGATGAACCTGTTCACGCAGGGGATCGACCCGGAGATCTCGTTCGCCGACATCGACCAGGTGAAGCGCACGGTCGAGTACTGCAACCAGCTGCCGGTGCCCGAGCGCCAGCCGTGGGCGGGCGACCTCGTGTACACGGCGTTCAGCGGCTCGCACCAGGACGCCATCAACAAGGGCTTCGAGGCGATGAAGGCCAAGGCCGCCGCCGCGGGCAAGGACATCGACGAGATCGAGTGGGCGGTGCCGTACCTGCCCGTCGACCCGAAGGACATCGGCCGCTCGTACGAGGCCGTCATCCGTGTCAACTCGCAGTCCGGCAAGGGCGGCGTCGCCTACCTGCTCAAGACCGACCACGCCCTCGACCTGCCCCGCAAGCTGCAGATCGAGTTCTCCGGAGTCGTGCAGCGGCACACCGACACCGAGGGCGGCGAGTTCTCGTCGCAGCGCATCTGGGACGTGTTCCAGGACGAGTACCTGCCCGCGTCGATCGACGACGAGAAGTGGGGCCGGTACGAGCTCACCAAGACCGCGACGTCGAGCGACTTCGAGGGAACGACCTCGCTGTCCGTGGCACTCCGGGTCGACGAGGGTGCGGTCACGGCCGAGGCCGTCGGCACCGGTCCCATCGACGCGTTCCTGAAGGTGCTCGCCGAGCAGGGCGTCCAGGTCACGCTGTACGACTACTCGGAGCACACCATGAGCGCCTCTGGTGACGCGAAGGCCGCGTCCTACGTCGAGCTCGACGTCGACGGCGTGCGCCTGTGGGGCGTCGGCATCGACGCCGACATCTCGACGGCGTCGCTCAAGGCGATCGTGTCCGCGGTGAACCGCGCGGTGCGCGCGGGTGCCGCGGCCGGCACCGACGCGCCGGAGCTCGTCTCCGCCTGAGACGCAACCAGGCCGGGAGGCGCGGTGCGGGTCCGTCCCGCACCGCGCCTCCCGGCTGTGCGCACGTTCACTGCCTGACGCAAGACGCCGTCGTGTTGCCGAGGCGCCTCCGAAAATCGCGGCGTCTCGACGAGTGCGCGGCGTCCGGCGAAGACGACGGCGTCTTGTCGCAGCGCCCCGACCCCGGACCGCACGCGGCTGTCGGCGGGGCGGGGGATACTGGGGGCATGCCGCTGTACCGGGACGAGTGCGTCGTGTTGCGCACCCACAAGCTCGGTGAAGCCGACCGCATCGTCACGATGCTCTCGCGGCAGCACGGCAAGATCCGCGCCGTGGCGAAGGGCGTGCGGCGGACGGCGTCGAAGTTCGGCAGCCGCCTCGAGCCGTTCATGGTCGTCGACGCCCAGTTCTACGAGGGCCGGTCGCTCGACATCGTCACCCAGGCGGAGTCCCTCGGCGCGTACGGGGCCCAGATCGTCGCCGACTACGGTGCGTACACCGCGGCCAGCGCCATGGTCGAGACCGCCGACCGACTGAGCGAGGCCGACGCCGGGCTGCAGCAGTACCTGTTGCTCGTCGGGGCGCTCCGGTCGTTGTCGCGCGGTGAGCACCAGTCCAGCGCGACCCTCGACTCGTACCTGCTCCGCGCGATGAGCATCGCGGGGTGGGCCCCCTCGTTCAGCGACTGTGCGGTGACGGGGGAGCCCGGCCCGCACTCGGCGTTCGTGGTGCAGCTCGGAGGTGTCGTCGCCGACCGTGCGGCACCACCGGGGACCCCGCGGCTCGACCCGGCGACGCTCGGGGTGCTCGGCTCCCTGCTCGCCGGTGACTGGGCGACAGTCGACGCCACCGACGAGCGGACGCGTTCGCGGGCCTCCGGCGTGGTCGCGGCCTACGCCCAGTGGCACCTGGAACGATCGCTCCGGTCCCTGCCGCACGTCGACCGCTCCGAGCACCCGGTGCCGGTGCCGCAGACCCACGGCGGACCCGAGGCGACAGCACGTGCGGTGGCCTCGACCCCGGCACCCGCCGTGCCCGAGCCCGACCCTGATCCCGCTGTCGAAGGAGCCCCCACCGCATGAGCCCCCGCCGCCCCGACGACGTCGAACCGTTCCGCCCGATCGACTGGACCGGCGAGACGCCCCCGGCGATCCCGGCCCGGTTCGTGCCGGAGCACGTGGCCATCGTCATGGACGGCAACGGCCGGTGGGCGAACGGCCGCGGCCTGACCCGGATCGAGGGGCACAAGGCGGGCGAGGCCTCGCTGCTCGACGTCGTAGCGGGCGCGATCCAGATCGGTGTCGGGCACGTGTCGGCGTACGCGTTCTCGACGGAGAACTGGAAGCGCTCCCCGGAAGAGGTCCGGTTCCTGATGGGCTTCAACCGCGACGTCATCCGCCGGCGCCGTGACCAGCTGCACCAGTGGGGCGTCAAGGTGCGGTGGGCCGGTCGGCGTCCGCGGCTGTGGCGGAGCGTCATCGACGAGCTCGAGACCGCCGAGCGGATGACGGCGGGCAACGACGTCCTCACGCTGACGATGTGCGTGAACTACGGCGGCCGGAACGAGATCGTCGACGCCGTGCGGGGCATGGCCGAGGACGTCGCAGCCGGACGCCTGAAGCCGAGCCAGGTCACCGAGAAGGCACTCGCGAAGCGGCTGTACGTGCCCGAGATGCCCGACGTCGACCTGTTCCTCCGGAGCTCGGGGGAGCAGCGCACGAGCAACTTCCTGCTGTGGCAGTCCGCCTACGCCGAGATGGTGTTCCTCGACCGGCTCTGGCCGGACTTCCGTCGCACCGACCTGTGGGGTGCGATCGAGGAGTACGCCAGCCGCGACCGACGCTACGGCGGCGCGGTCGACGCCCCGACGGCCTAGCCCGAGCCCAAGCCCGAGCCCAAGCCCCCGAGCCCGGCCCTTCAGCCCGGCAGCGGCCCCTCGAGCAGGTGGCCGGCCGAGCGCACCGCGTCGAGCGCCGCACGGACGCTCGGCACCCGGTCGGCACCACGGGCGACGACCACCTCGACACGCCGGGCCAGCTCGTCGTCCACGGGGTCGATCGCGACACCGGCGGGGATGACCGTCGTCGCGAGTGCCAGCCGGGGGAGCAGCGCCACCCCGAGCCCGGCGGCGACGAGTCCCACCACCGCGGCCGCGTTGTCCGTCTCCAGCACGATGTCCGGCGTGAACCCCGCGCTCGCGCACGACGCGAGCAGGTGCCCACGGCAACGCGGGCAGCCCCCGATCCACCGGGCGTCGTGGTGGGACGCGAGGTCCACGACGGTTGAGCCGGCGGGGCGGAGTCGCTCAGAGCCTCCTGGCTCGACCGGCGTCACCAGCGCGAGCGGGTCGCGACCGAGTGCCCGGGTGACGAGGCCCGGGTCCGGGGTGGTCCCGACCTCGTCGCCGACGTAGGTGAAGGTCAGGGCGACGTCGACCTCGCCGCCGCGCAGCAGGTCGAGTGCCTCGGGTGGCTCGACCTCGACGTACGAGGTCGTCACGCCGGGCGCCGTCGCGGCGAGCCGGGCGAGCACCGCGGGCACGAGGGCGGAGGACGCGCTCGGGAACCCGGCCAGTCGCACCCGGCCACGGCTGAGCCCGCCGACCGCGTCGAGGTCCTCGCGCGCCGCGGTCAGCGCGGCCTGCACGTGCAGGGCGTGGTCGGCGAGCACCTGCCCGGCGTGTGTGAGGGTCGCGCCCCGTCCGCCGCGCAGCACCAGCGCGTGCCCGAGACGCTGCTCGGCCCGGGCCAGCAGCTGGCTGACGGCCGGCTGGCTCGACCCGAGGGCGGCGGCAGCGCGGGTGATCGACCCGCCGTCGGCCACGGCGCGGAGGACCCGGAGCAACTGGGGATCGATCTCGTCCATCACCCGATGTTATCGGTGGTACAACGAACCGGCTCTGGTGTGATGGGACGGGAACGAGGACGCTGTCCGCATGGACTCCTTCCCCGCCGGCCGCGGCTACCTGGCGGCGTGCACCGCGGGCCTGCCCACCCACGGCACCCTCGCCGCCCAGCGCGACGACCTCGACGCGTGGTCCCGGGCCGAGACGTCGCCCGCCCGGTACGGCGCGCTGGTCGAACAGGGACGTGCGCTCTTCGCCGCGCTGGTCGGCGTCCCCGCGGAGCGCGTCGCGACGGGATCGCAGACCTCGGTGATGGCCGCGGTCGTCGCCGACGCGCTGCCGGACGGCGCCGAGGTGGTCGTCCCCGACGGCGACTTCAGCTCGGTCGTCTTCCCGTTCCTCGCCCAGGCACACCGCGGCGTCCGGGTCCGGAGCGTCCCGCTCGAGTGGCTCGCCGGATCGGTCGGGCCCGAGACCGCCCTGGTCGCGTGGTCCGCGGTGCAGTCCGCCACCGGCGTGGTCACCGACCCCGACCCGGTCGTGACCGCCGCCCGACGTGTCGGCGCCCTGACCCTCTGCGACCTCACGCAGGCCGCCGGCGTCCTGCCCGTCGACGCCGCGCCGTTCGACGTGACCCTCACGCACACCTACAAGTGGCTCTGCGCGCCGCGCGGCGTCGCCTTCATGACGCTCTCCGACACCGCCCTCGGCCGGCTCCGCCCCGTGCAGGCCGGCTGGTACGCGGGAGCGGACGTGTGGTCCTCCTGCTACGGCCCAGCCATGCACCTGGCCGACGACGCGCGTCGCTTCGACGTCTCGCCGGCCTGGCAGGCGTGGCCCGGTGCCGTGGCCGCGCTCGAGCACGCGGTCGCGCTCGACCAGCAGGCGGTCTGGAGGCACGCCACCGGTCTCGCGGATCGGCTGTGCGACGCCCTCGGGTCGCCTCGGCAGGGTGACGGGCAGGCGATCGTGACGTTCGCGGACGCCGACGGGTCGGCCCTCCGGGCCCTCACCGCCGCGGGGCTCACCGCCTCGGGGCGTGCCGGCCGACTGCGCATCGCGTTCCACCTGTGGAACGACGAGTCCGACGTGACCGACGTCGTGGCCGCACTGGGCGGGGTGGGGCCGACCACGTCGGCGAGGTGAGCGTGGAGGGCGGATCCGGGGCGGGCCTCCCGGGTCAGGATCGCCGGTAGTCTTGCCCGGACCGTTTCCGCACCGAGCACCCAGCTCGGCGACCTCTGGAGCACCCTTTGGCACAGCCCTCCCGTCTCGACAGCGTCATCGCCCTGGCCAAGCGCCGCGGCTTCGTCTTCCAGTCGGGTGAGATCTACGGAGGCTCCCGCTCCGCATGGGACTACGGGCCCCTCGGTGTGGAGCTCAAGGAGAACATCAAGCGCCAGTGGTGGCAGCGGTTCGTCCGCGGCCGCGGGGACATGGTCGGCCTCGACTCCGCGGTGATCCTGCCCCGCAAGGTGTGGGAGGCCTCCGGCCACGTCGCGACCTTCACCGACCCGCTGGTGGAGTGCCTGCACTGCCACCACCGGTTCCGCGAGGACCACCTGATCGAGGCGTTCGTCGCCAAGAAGGGCCGCGACCCCGAGGGCCGCATGGCCGAGATCGCCTGCCCGAACTGCGGCACCCGCGGCGAGTGGACCGAGCCCCGCGAGTTCTCCGGGATGCTCAAGACCTACCTCGGCCCGGTCGAGTCCGAAGAGGGCCTGAACTTCCTGCGCCCCGAGACCGCCCAGGGCATCTTCGTCGACTTCGCGCAGGTCGTCACGACCAGCCGCATGAAGCCCCCGTTCGGCATCGGCCAGGTCGGCAAGGCGTTCCGCAACGAGATCACGCCCGGCAACTTCATCT
>Ga0265797_10006095_pt1 | contig 17257 bp, 11 predicted proteins | sample P2T30metagenome_FD_192433 | JGI IMG/M metagenome (GOLD analysis project Ga0265797, IMG submission 192433) | Plant litter microbial communities from East Loma Ridge, Irvine, California - P2 T30 | ecosystem: Environmental > Terrestrial > Plant litter > Unclassified | place: USA: California...
AAGAGCACGATCATGGTAAAGTAGATGGGTGATCGAAAGAATATGGTCATAAAAGTCGTTTGTAATCAGATCCTAAGGATCCCTAACATCTAATTCTAGATCTCCTCCATCCGGGAAACCCTGCTCTTAGGAACTTTTGTTGGAAGGAAAACTGGGATAATCGCTCATAGGAAGGGTAAGAAAATTGCGCGGGAAAAAAAACAAGAACAAGAACGCTCGCTCGCTAGCTCGCTGCTTATGCATAAGACTCAGCGCTGCAGGTGAACGGGCTACGAACGCCACTACCGCTCGAGTACGAGTCCGCAATGTCAGCGGCAGACGCGTAGGTGCCGAGACCGAGGATCGCGATTCCGATGACGAAGATGGTGGCGTTGAGGATGGAGAGGGCGATGTTCTTCTTGGAGGCGTTCCACTTGCCCTCCTTGATGAGCTGGAACCAGAAGAGCGCGGGCCAGTAGAAGGTGAAGCCGGAGATGAAGAGAGATGATATCAGACCCAGCAGGGCGTTGAAGAAGGGGATGGCTTCTGCGATGATCCAGGCGACAACGGTGATGGCGGCGATCAGGGAGAGCCAGACGGCCCAGCCCGCCTTGGTGTTGATGTACTTGATCGGGCTGTTGGGGAAGACGCGACCCATGATATAACGGCCGACGACGACGCTGTTGATCGATCCGGAGATGAAGATGACGGGAAGCGCGACGCCGAAAGCAATGCGCGACATCTTGAAGCCGGCGGACAGGAGGGCGGGGCTGTTGACATCGACACCGACAAAGGCGTAGACAAGAGCGCCAGTAAGCTGGAAAAATTGTCAGTAAAATGTTGTGGTGGGGGAGAGATTCAGTCTCGCGCAAAGACTCGTGGGTAAGACGTACAGTGTAGATGAAGATTTCGATAAGACCGAGGGCCCAGATGGACTTCACATAGTCGGTGGGGGTGTGCATCTCAGACATGAAGCTGAACTGGCACACGGCGAAAGAGTAGGCGAAGATGATGTTGGTGGTCGACAGGAAAGCAGACTTGAGAGTCATGTCCGCAGGAGGCCAGGCGGACCAGGGGACAGCGGCCATGCCACCAGCGGAGTCGGTAGCGACAACTCCAGTCGCGATAATGGTGATTCCAATGGCGATAACAATGGAGACGAAATCGATGTATCCAAGAATGGCAAACTCGGAGAAGCTGGGAGGCACGGCGAGCGCGAAGAGGATGATGGCGGAGATGGCAGCCCAGACCAGTGCGCAGATCGTAGGATCGTCCACAATACGGATAAATGCGATGGTGCCTGTCAGGGTGTGCGAACCGACAAGGAGGATGAGGAACAGTGCGAACATGACACCAGTCAACTCGTATCCGAAGCGTCCCCAGATGAGCTTGACGGCATCGGCGTAGTGCTCAATGTGAGGGTACTTCAGCTTGACCTGGCCAATAACGTAGGACGTGTAGATGGCGATGAGACCGATGCCAACACAGAGGATGACACCGGCGACCATTCCGACGGAAGCGAAAGCGCTGGGCACACTGAGGGAGCCGAGCGCGATGGCCTCGACGATCAAGAGGGTGGTGAGCTTCATCCATCCCAGGCGGTTGTACTTTTGCTCGCCCTCGTGGACGGTGGTGGAGCGCTCGAGGTCGCCATCATATTCCTTCTTGGCGGAGAAGCCGGAGCCGGTCTTGCTGCCTTCCTTGGACAAGGCGGGAGAGTTGTTGTTGGAATCGTGGTGGTCGATGGCTTCGGTCAAGGGACCGGGCGCCTGGACGACGCGATCGGGGTAGGTGGACATGTCGTGTGGGTGGGTGTTGCGCGGATGGGTGTGGATGTGGATGTGTTGGCGACTGAGGCCTGAGATGAGTTGGATCGGCGTCGCACGACAGTGGTGACGATGACCGGGTTAGAGGATGTTGATGGAAGAGATGTCGGTGTGGGAAGAGGAAAGAGGAGTGTGAGAAGAAGAGCGGTATTCGTGGGAAGAGCAGGACGAGAAGGTGTCTTTGAACACTTTCAGCAGGTCGTGGTGCGGCGGGGGAGGAAGGCGCGGCAGGTGTGCAGCAGCCAACTAGGCCGACTCGAGATGCGTTGACACATGGTCGGCGGCCGGTTCAGCAAGTCTAGCAGCCAGCTCGAGCCTCGACGACGGCAATTCCTTGGGGTTTTAGGTAATGGCAAGCAGGCAAAGACCTCGCGTCAGCCAGTGCGTACTCCACCGTGTCGCGTGTGTTCCAGAAGACGTGGAGTATTGGGAGTCCGACCCTTCCCGTCACGTCGTCCCCGTATATGGCATGATGCACTCGAATGCGGAGGTGATTCTCGTTGGAGGCATGATTGACTGGTGGTTTGGAAGAGTTTGTCGCACATGACGAAAGCGGCTCTGATGTGCAGGATCTTCGCGGAAGGCTTGCCTTAAGCTTTGCCTAGAGATCGGGAACTGCTTATGCTTATTATCTTCCTCAGCCTCGTCGCCTCGCACGCCGAACTCCGACGCTTCCCGGCATGGCCACTCGTCTTATCTCTCGACAAGCCGTGTTTGGTCAAGACTCGCCAATCTGTTGGCCACCCCAAGAAATTGGCCCAGGCCGGTATTGGCGTGTAATCTGCCGTCTAGCGCGATTGCGGGAAAGCCGCTGACCGGGATCCTCACACTTCTTATCGGCCGCTAAAAGCTTGGGGAGTGTAAATTCATCCTCAAATCGTTACCCCGATCTCGTGTGTGTGCAGGTGTGCAGCCTCCACTTGTGCCGTCATTCGCCTCTTGCTGATCGTCTATGCCGAGTCTTGATATTGTAAGCATACAGTATGTCTTCAATACCGTACTTTCTGATGAAGACCATATCGCTATACCGACTGGTGAAACCTAATTAGTCAGATTGTCCGGTAGCATCACATATCTCGAGACACGCCTATCCCGACTCCGATTCCGACTCGACTCGTTCGGCACAACTGAGACTCTCGCCACCCTTCCGTAGTTCACCAAGACCAGACCCCGAAATTCAATCTATCAAAGCCGAGACCATCAGATGCCACCAACACCCCAATCAACACCAATCGTCATATCCCCGGTATCTGCCAGCAATTGCCATCTGTGCACCTTGGAGACGTGGCAGCCTAGGGTTCTCCTGGTTTCAATCCATGCACAACTTCCATTCGTGGTTCGTCCATGCGGTTGGGCTTGATATCAACACGAACTCATTTCTCTGCCCAGCCTCTCGCTGTGCTTGATCTGATTTTCAATCTTCATCTTATCAGCGCTGTGACCTCTTGGAGATCTGCGAATAATGTCGCCAAGTATACTGAGTATTAAATTATTTTGAGGTTGTCGCCGGAGCTCGCGCGACTTTCAGTCGACTCCGCATGTCTTTCGCATCGATCGAAAACAGATTCCCATACGGGGACAAGAGGCGAGACCGCAATTCTCGAAGCGTAAATGTGAATGCGATCCGGCAAGCGTATCATCATCAGTATCACGTTGCAGTAGTTCTTCAAAGACAGACTGATTGTGCTGAGTTTTACTTTCCAATACTCCTCAGCCAAAGCCATTCACAAGAGATATTTAGACGGGTATCGTCTTATTCTCGAACCATGATCAACCTGTCACAATCACAGATGCTCATTCGAGTGAGCTCGTCAAAAAGGGCCGATACCAAATCTACCTGGTTCACCTTATCACGGTCGGGCGTACGCACCGGATATGCAGACATGCCCAATCTCAACCATCGAGACGCTTCATTATTAGCATCCATCATCAACTACTGAATAAAATGTCCTCCTCACTTCCAACAACAAAAGAAGTCACAACGCACATCCACTTTTAGCAAAGCAGAGCCAACACCCCCGAAACTCAACAGTAGTTCCCCTCCACCTCCCGTAAACTCACGCCTCACACTTGACGCCGTCTCAACTCAAAAATCCCCAGGCTTGGGGAAAAAAAGCCCATTCACCTAAACGATCATCGCCTGGAAACAGATCAGTCATGTGGCAGACAGACGGTGTGAAACGGGATATGAACCGTCAACATCGCTGACCAGCGAAGGAGAAAGAAAAACGTAAGACTCCGCACTTCGACGGCATCAACAACGTGTCGCCCCATGGGGGCGCGGCGGAGAAAGAAGTGTCGCCTTCCGTGTGTTTGCCAAAGTTTGTTGAAGAAGAAACACGTACATATAGTAGTGTTGACTATCTCACTGGTACCAGCACACTTACGACATGACATGACAAAGCTGCCGTCACCACTGGGGGCGGAGTGTCCTGGTCCATTGAAACAACACCATCCGGAGACTGCACTCTTCACTGGCATAGAAAATGCGTTTGGACATACGAATAGTCGTTCGGTACAAGCATATATGGTCTAACTACAAATTTTAGCATACTCGAGGGGGTGGACATTTACTGCTGTGCACTTTCGTTACATAATGCAAGCAAGGCAACTTCCGGGGGTGGCTCTAGTCTAGACCACCGTCTTCCAAAAGCTCGCTAAGAGGGTAAGTTAATGGAAACTACTGTCGGAAAAAATGTCCCAAGGCTTTCAAATCCCGAATTCCCATTACCCCTTCATTACCCCATCGCAACTTGCTCTCCGCAGAAACTCCAGACTGGGGATGGGGGATGGAGAATTGGGGGGGTTGCACTCGATTTCTCCATCCAGTCATCAAGCCTTCAGACTCTCGCCAATGTCGGACGCATACTTCTGCTTAACCATGCCTACGCGACCACTCCGGGAGAATAATCAACGTTGGCCAGTTTTTACGACCTCCCACCATCGTCTTCCATCGTGGCATCCATCGCCCCGCTCCCCGCCTGAGGCGCGAAACCCTCGCGCTTCGTCTCCACCATCTCCTGGTGCTCTTGAGGCGGTGAGAGGTGGATTTCGGTAACATCTTCCGACTCGTGATGTTCCACATGCTGCGCGGTAGAAGACGAAGAAAGGTTGGTAGAATCAGGCGGCAAGCCCGAATTGGCGAGCCCGCCATCGCTGTAACCATTGTTGAAAACCGACGCATCCTCAAAACTGCCGCGCCTGCTGTTGCCGCCGCTGAGGTTGGCGCACGTGCTGTCCATGCTGCCACGGCGGATGGGCGTGGGCTCGATGGACTGGCGGGGGATCTCGCTGTCGTGGGCGTTGTAGTCATCGTAAGCCGGCGGGGGGTTATTCCGCGTCGCGTCGTGGAGTTCGATGTTGAAGAAGAGGTTGTCGTCTTCGACAAATTTCTGCAGGGCGGACGGGAGTTCATGGTCAAAGCTGGAAAAGTCGACGGCGCTGTCGCTGGCGTAGACGAGCAGGGCAGAGGTGTGTTCTACTTCGATCGCTTGGATGACCATGTCGCCTTGGACTGGGACTTTTGAGATGTGAGGGTGCGTGCCGTTGACGGCGTACTCGATGCGCCACCATTGCATGCCGTCGGGAGTGGCTTCGTCTTGGCTGTCGGTCGACATGATGTCGTCGTCTCCACCTGCTTTGGGTCGGAGGAGGTATGTGATGTTGGGCTTGGTGGCGACGCCCATCAACGTGTAGCGCTCTTTGAGGCCCTCTTCTTCGAGTTGTGAGGGTGACGAGTTGGAGAGCGCTGAAATAGTCTTGCGGATTTCCTCTTTCTGCTCTTGAAGTTTCGCGATCTTCTTGTCAACGCTGAGTGAAATCGCCTCGAGCTTTGCGGCGATGTCGGCGTAGTGTGGTTGTTCAGGCTCACTCGTGCCGTTGACCACAATCCCGTTCTCGATGTCTTCCTTGCTCGCATCCGCCATGTTCTTTCCGGAAAAGTGTCCCAGTGTGTGTTTCAGCATCACCCTCGCGTCAAGTTTGGTGTCTCTCTGCGTGGGGTGCGGCCACTCGGTCAGCTTGCTGATGACCGTGTTTAGTTTGGTGAAGCGCCGTCTCTGCTCTGCAATCTCCAGGCGAAGTGGCTTGGACACGCTGACATTCTTTTCGAGATACTTGTCGATGTACAACGTCGACGGCGCCTCGAGCTGCAACTTTTCCACTTTGGGGTTCTCCTGTTTTGCGCTCAGGACAAGAACTTCGGCGCCCTGTTCGATATAGTTGTCTCTATCCTCACAGTCCTTCGATCTTGTATCCCACAGAAGAGAGTCCAAGGCCTCCAGGAGGCCCACTTTGTCGTCCTTTCCGGTGGTCTCGAAAGACACGTCCAAAGTTTCCGCGAATGCTTCATTCATGCCTTGCGAGCTCCCTATCTTTGTGCAAAAGATAGACCTCATATCCTCCATATCATTAGTCCTGGCGTCTGACGCAGCAAGGAATAGCTTGATGAACGAGGTGACCATGTCGTCCCTCTGAGCGTTGCTCATGACCTCGCTTTGCGTCAACGCGTTTACGCTGGCATATGATCTGTCGCTTGCGTCCAGAGCGGCCATCAAGCGCTGCGTCTCTGCAATGAACTCGTCCCATCTGTCAATCTCGGCGTCTGCAGGAGCGCCGCTCCCCGCGTGCACGATTTTCGGCAGTGCGATTTGATGACCTTTCCACCACTCGGCGTCCGCTCCGTACTGATCCATCGTGTAATCTGTCAGTAGGAGAGCCTTTCTCATCGCCGGTATTGAGTGTCCAATGGTCAAGAAGTTTGGCAAATAGCCGCCCATAGGTAGGTTCTTTAAGAATCGTGGCTCGCCCTCAATGTTCTTTCGGTCCTCGGGTCGCTCGACATCTGGTACGATTTCACTGCTGGCTCCGTGTGATGAGATAGGTACCATGCCCCATTGCTTGTCATGCGCGCTCTGGTCTTTCGTCACAGGGCCGTACGACTGCTGTGTCCCATCTGCATGAACGACACCCGATTCTTGCTGGAAAGCCATCGAAGACCCGTTCTGACTCTCAGCTATTGCTCGCGCAAGTTGAGCGTCCTCGTCATCCCTATTTGCGGGAACGCTCATGTTACCTGAGGGAGAGGGCACTCTCGTAGGCGCAGTGCTAGTGCCGCCTAGAGGTCGCAGGTTGCTATCGCCGGTGTTCATGTTCCCTTCTCGGTCTGTGTTCCAGACATCCTCTGTCCATACTGACGACGACTCCTCTTTTGAAATGTCCTCTCCGTCCAGGATTGCGTTGAGGGCAGCCTCGGTAGTCTTCTTGACTCTGAGATACCGCAACGCATGATCCTGTGCACAGCCTGTGACAGCCATGACGGTCTGCACATCCTCCTCGCTCGGCTCCATGGCCATGGTCGTTGTTTTGCCTGGGCTCGTCTCGGTGGTCGGCTCCGCGGTTTGACTTGATCGTAGAGGTGTTGCAGCCAAGGCCTTTTTCGTATGGCTCGTGAATGAATTCGCGTTTGTAATTTTGTTTGGGGCTGTGTCACAGTCTAATCGATCGTCGTTAGCAGCGAAGAGGTCATGAATCCTCTGAGCGTGGTTTGCGTTGCTGTTCCTGCGACCGTATGTTGAAGGCAGTTTGCGTTGGCGCTTCTTGCTTATGGCCATCGGACAAACGATGACGGAGCTTTGCCTCGCCTTGCTTCACGGGCGATCTGCGGTGTTTCGCCCTATGCGACGGGATGTTGTGCAGTGAGTGACTGCATGGGTAGGTCAGGCTATGTTTGGTCAGAAGCAAACATCGACTGTTCCGAATGCACAGATGAGTGAGAGCATGTCGCAAATGTAGGTTGATGTGTGAGAAGGAATGGAACTCAGACAGCTCATGTCGAAGCTGTCACATGCACGAGAGCTTTCAGCTTCCCTCCCGTCTGTCAGACTTCATTTCACTTTATGGAGAGTGTAAAGCAGGATATCAGATAAAGTAGAAGTATTCACAATCAACAAGTACAGTTTCATAGGGCCAGCGTCCCAGTGAACTCATGCAAGAGATGAAAAAGCAAGCTCCGTTTCCCATCATTAATGCTCCTACCACGCCAACCGAGATACAAGAACCCACCCACACCATACATTTGCAGGTCCAGAATAACCGTTTCCATCCCCAGACATGAAATCCATAACCATGTTCAGTAATCATCATATAGAAACACAATCTCAGCCGCTTGCATGTCGCCGCGTAACTCCCAGTCAGACCACTCAGCTAGTGACTCCGCCAAGACCACCAGTAACAGTGCCCGTCGTGCTGCCGACAGCATTCTGTGCTCCACCAGTCGCGTCTGTGGCCTTCTTCACATTGTCGGTAGCCGCACTTGTCGTATCAGTCGCAGTCTTCTCATTGAATTGAGCAGGCGTGTTCTCGTCGTTGTAGCCAGAGATATTCTTCTTCGACTCCTCGGCTCTGGCAGCAGACATGAAACCTGAGAGACGGCCGCCGGAGAGCGAGTTGAGCCTGTCGCCAATGGTAGGACCGCTGTCGTCGGACTTCTTGGAGTCTCCTTCGCTGTTCGCCCACTTGAGGATATAGTAGCCTCCGAGACCCCAGAGGAAGAGGAACGTCGCGCCCATAGTGGTGAAGAAGACGGTTGGTAGGACGATCATCAATGCGAGACCAACGGCGAACAGGGTGAAAGCTACTGCGGCTAAGACACCCACCAATAATCCCACGACTAGCGCGAATATAAAGACCGTGAGTGAGAACAGAATGAAGAGGAACAGTGGCACTCCTGTAATGGCAAGGTTCATTCCCAAGAAAGTCTGCAGGGCAACGTTAGCGACGGCTTGGAAGTGCAATACAAGTGCGTGCGATGACAAGCCAACATGGACACTACTTACCGAAAGCTTCGGGTTTTTCAACATGAAGGCCTGCAGCTTCGACAGGAACGCCGCACGCTTCTCAGGCGGGAAGATCTTGTCCAGCATGCCTTGGCCCTTTGCTACTATCCAGTTCCCCCATCCTTCAATCGATCCGAGAACGCCTGATGTTGCACTTTGGACCTTGTCCTGGGCACCCTTGGCGATGCCATTGGCCTGGTCTGCCATGTTTCCTGAAGAGTCGCGGTACTGTGAACCTGCGAATGTTTCTTTCCTTGCTCTGTTTGGCGAAGGGCTCGCCGAGTTGCCGTTGCGGATCTCAAGCTTTCGCGGGCGGGAGTGGTGTTTGCGGTCAGAATCTGTTTTCATATGCCACACCGGCGGGAGGGACTTGAAGATGCTGGTGGTATAGACCTGACAGGTTGTGCGTGTATTGCAGGATGAGGTGTGACGTGAGAGATCAGGGAGAAGGCAGCAGGGCGGATATATGAGACAAGACGACGAATTGATTTGGAAGTGGAAGTATATGTCAAACAAGTAACGCGGTACCGTGCACGGCAGGGCATTATTCTGCCTTGGTTTCCAGGTTTCGTCACCGCAGCACATGGCTTAGTCCTCGCGCTACAAATCTTGCTTTAACGGCGCAGCGTGGACACGAAAGACGGTTGGCTGCTGGCTGTTCAAATCAGACGCGTGTGCCGTGTCTGTTTTGCTTCCATTTGCTGCCGTGTTTATGCCTCTGACGTCGCTGCCAAAGCTAAGACGCGAGCAAGAATATCGCATACAGGGATGTTGATGGTAATGTTAGGTACTGTAGTGACCATCATGGAATTTCCTTTTCGGCAGCAAATCGTCAGATGAATTCCACAATTTCGTATTTACAACAAAACATCAGTCTATTTTTTAGATCGTCGAAACGGCATAGTCGACTAAAGATCTATGGCAGTGACCACCTGCACCTGCAAGGCAGATCATATCACGTGACCTCGAGTTCCTTCCCGATATGGACGGGACGCTTTCTCCGCGATACAAACTTCCAAATCCCGAGCTTTCAATTTTTTGACGAAACAACAAATTCACAATTCCAACATGGCTGAAAAGGACGGCAAGAAGCGCAAGAGGCAGAGCAATGGCGCGCCTGCGCCCAGCAAAAAATTACACATTGATGGCACCGCAAAAGTCGAGATCTCGGAAAATGGCATGCCTCCAGTGATCGCTTCGGCACCTGGTCTTACCGTGCCCTCCATCTCATTCAAGGCCTACTCAAAGGCATCTTCAAGGGCAAAGGACAACTCATTGCCGAAGCCGGAGACACACAGCGTCCTCCTCCACTCGACAAAACACCCGCGACTGGACTACACAGCAACACCATCCTCCAATGCGTCGCAAACTGCGCATTATGTTGCTGTCTACGACCCTCAGACCCAGAAACTGCAGGTCGTACCCTCACACCACCTCAGCCTCAGGAGTACGCTGCGCTCAGAAACGCAGGCAGTAAAGGAAAACCAGGCCAAGAAGACCATGGCACAACAGAGGGAGATGCTCGGACAGGAATTCGGTACCAAAAAGTCGAAGAAAGCGATCGCAAGCAAGACTCTCAACGCAATCACAAAGGGCAACGAGGACGGGAAATCCGCCGAGGTGCAGACTGCCATTCTGGACACTATGGCCGACACCACAGCCAACGATCAGAACCAAGCAGAGCTGGCAGAGGCCGCACTTGCTGCGAAGCCAATCCCGAAACCCAACATGGATGCCGAGAGTGTGGAAGATGTCTACCCGCTCAGCACACTTATTCCCGCTGGAGATCTGCGCTTGTTGCAAGTCAAGGAGTGGCAGGACAAGGCACGCGCCGAGGAGGCCATCAACTTCAACAACCGCTTCACAGCTTTCCGTCTTGGTCCTATTGGCAAAGCCGACGATGTCGACAAACTCAAAGCACTACGCTATCTCAACTTGCTCTTGGACTTCAACACTGCACTGGGAGCTGCCGGCCGGTCTGGCAAGAAGGTTCCCAAGAAGGATGTTCTCTCCCAGAAGCTGGCCGACTACCCCGACAACCTTGTCGACTCCGTTCGCAGGCGATTCAGCGAAGGCAACGAGCTCAACAAGTGGCACCAGGATTACCTGTACACACACATGTGCGCTCTATCCTTGTACATCGATCATTACGTCACGGATATCAGCAACCTCAAGGATGATCTGAGGCTGGAGAACAAGCAGGTTGGCCAGTACTTCCACGAGCTGGGCTGCAGGGTCGGCCCGCCTACTGAGAAGGAGAGGGAGAACCGTGGTATGAGCAAGGCCCAGGCTGCGGCGACGAGGATCGCGAAGCTGAAGCTTCCTCTCGACTTCCCCAAGCCTAGGATGATGCGCAAGCGGTAGATCAGTGGGATGTATGTGTAAAGTTAATGCAAGCAAAGACGCGCGAACAGCGAGCGCACCCTTTATCGATATTGAACTCTTATCAATTGATCACGCTCTTCGACACAACATCTTCATATGTCGAGTATCCTTTGCTGACATCTACAACTTCTCCCGCACAAACTCCTCCATCGACGTCGCCTTCACCTTGGGGAAACGATCATTCTCAAGATCTTTGAGGTTCCACACTCCGTTCACGCAACTCTCCATGAACACATGTCGATGCCACTCCCAGAAGCGTCTCAACCCCAGCTTCCTGCCCTGCCTCACAAGCTCCCCCAACTCTTCAATCGAGCCCTTCGCTTCCCATCCCACATGCGTCTCCTTGACCCTTTCATAGCAGGCCTTGACCTCTTTCAAACTCGCCGTCCACGAGCACACAGTAACAAAACCGCCCTCCTCAGCCCCATCAGTAGTCACGACTTCCACGCCCCACCGCCCAGCATCCTCCTCGGTAGTGAAATTCCACTCCTCGTCCCCAGAACCCCAAACCTCCATCCTCTTCCCCCGCGGATCCCAAACCCCTCCATCACGAGGAGTGAACCCATCCTGGCCATCCACGCCAAAGAAAACCTCGGCCAGCATGCCGGAGAAGATATGGCAAGGCTTGATGGTAGACGTCAACGCCACTTGTTGATGGAACATCATCGCCGCATCGTAGACCGGCTCGTCGCCCAGTTTCAACACTCGCCAGTCGTAGTTCCATCCCGCCGCCAGATATCGCTTGACGCCGGCGCGCTCACACGCTCGCAAGAGTAGGAGCTGGGCGTCGAGGTGCAGCTCTGGCATTCCGGCGTAGGCGCATATCACTGCGTCAACGCCTGCTACCGCGCGGTCGAGAGCGGCGATGTCGTAGTAGGTTGTGCTTGTGACGAATGAGTCCAGCTGGGAGGATGTCTTTTCGGGCAGTTTGCTGGGGTTGCGGCCGAGACCGCGGACTTTGTGGTTTTGGGAGAGGGCGTGTGCGGCGGCGTGGGCGCCGATGTTGCCTGTTATGCCTGCGATGAGGATGAGCATGTTTGGGGTTGATGGGGATTGGTGTGGGAGTGGTGGTGGCGGCTTTGGGTAGGTGTGCTGGTGTCAATTTGAGGTCTTGGGATGCCTCGATTTTTATTGATTTTTGAACGATTGGTGCGCTGAGGCATTTCAATCACTCATCAATGCTCATCGCAGGCCTGTTATTGCAATGAACGCGCGAACCAAACGTCGAAGGCCCAATCTGGACGGCGGTGTTCGACAACAGAGACACCGCATACTATGAAGGTCAATGGCCATGGATTGATCAATTCAGGAACAGCGATAGTCAGACCATGGTCTGATCGATGGAACTGAAGTCTAGTTGATGACCCAAAGTCTTGCAAGTGATCTAGCTGGTGAAGTGATTGCTCGTATCTCGATGGTGGTTTACGATGGATGCAACGCTCTCATTGGTCTAGACCTCAAGGGTCAGGGTTGGGGTTATACTTTTCCAACTCTCCGACATATATATCGATGTTATCTAGCACAAACAACACCAAATCTTGACTTCACGTGGAGCAGACTCATCGGGTGCTTGAGCGCGCGATCTATGGTGGACCATGTCTGATTAACAAGGGTTGAATGCACTGGGTGGTCTGATTGATGATTTGATGAGAACTTTCGTTGACCATGTCTCCAGAACTGTGATGGCGGTAATGCTAGGTAACTCGTAACTTACAAATTTAAGACCGCTTGGGGATTTACGTGTTTCCACCCTTCTCATTTCAAGATTATCGGCCCAGATCTCATGATTTCGAATTGTACAAAATTCACGACCTAAGTCCAAGCGAATGCGAGAAGAATAGCGAGTCGCCGCATCTGCCTACTGCCTAATCAGAGTCCGCTTGCCAACCGAGCAAGGACGCCGCCCCTAATCGCATCTCGCTTACGGCTCATAGTGTACGAGTTTGAGGGGACTGTCCAGGAGAACAGACCGACTGGTACCAGTATGCCGCAGAAGTACGCGTACGTTTCGACATACTGTGATGTCTGAGTAGGGCATCTTCCTACCAAAGTGAAAAAGAACGGCGGCGAGACCACTTCTAGAAGGCGTCGGAGACCCTTCTGCATAACGCAATCGGCAGGAACACGTGCCGGGAGGAACAAGGTTCGGCACTATGTTGAAAGCTCGGATTCGAGATCGGACTCGTAAGTCGTAAAGACTCCACAACGTATTCGCTTTCTCGCTTAGCGGCAACATTCCCCGGCACCCCGAACAGCCCTAGAAAGATACAATATATGAGGCTGGAGGTACGGCTTTCACAAGCTTTGATATGCAGTGGTGTATTGATGGTTTGGACGACAACACCCCCTCTTCTTTCAACGTCAGTCACTCATTGGATGATGGTGTCGTCGATTTTGATACCTGCTGATCGAATAGCGTGTATGGATGGAGGTGAGAAAACGAATCCTCGATGTAAGTGTCTCAACGAAACCAGTAGTTTGATCACGAGGTATAGGAACCGTAGTTGTTATTTTCTGGCTAGGACAATCTGCTCTAGGAAATCTCCCTCACTCGAGATACAGTAGTGTCATAGACTTCGGCACATTCTTGTCGAACAAGTACCAGCGAGAGAACGTTCCTTGTACACCAGTCCCAAACCGAATGCGAATTCCGTGAGATGGCAAAGGCATTGAACTTGAGGATAATGATGTTGATGATGTACGCATATCTGATGATAGTACAGTTCTTTGTCTCACGTTGTTGTGCTTTTTGTACAACGAGCCGTTGCGCTAAAGAGCGCCACTAACGAGAAGATCGGATGTGGCATGCTCCGACGCTAATCTTGCCCATCTCGCCAAACAATCCGCCGCCCGTGAACTAGACACCGAGTACTCTATGCGGCAGGCGGCTACATAGTCACCGCCGTGACAACACAGGTCTAGGTACACGTACCCTTTCATTTCTCCTCACCTCACCCCGCCACTTTCTCTTCACTCTCCCCTTCTGTTGTAGGACTCGCCACAACGCGCTTCTTGAACCTTTGACAACGACACCATACAAAGCCACTGGAGTTTGACCTCGGCGCATAGCAATTTACCCGGACACACCTAGGCCTCGTGCCTGTTTGCTACACCATCTAATAGCAAGGCCTCTGGGCCAATCGAAGCCAATATGGCTGTAATCGGCACCGGCGACGTCGAGAAACAGATCTCCGACACCTCCAGCCACACTTCGAACAACGATGTGATCACCGCCGATCAAGAGAAGGCCGCTCTAGGACAGACGCCCTTTCCCAACCCTATTGCTGAACAACCTGCGCCTCTCACACGATTGGACTCGAAACCGCCCAGGTCTAGCAAGGAAAAGGAGCAAGGAAAGAAAGATGCCGACGAAGGTGACGATGCTGCCTTTGCACATCTGCCGGAGCATGAGGCGGAGGTCTTGAGACGTCAATTGGCAACACCACCTGTCAAGGTCACATATTTCCGCCTGTATCGTTACGCGACCACCAACGACAAGATCATCATTGCCATAAGTGCCATCGCCGCCATCATTGCTGGTGCGGTGCTGCCGCTTATGACTGTTGTGTTCGGACAACTCACTGGATCGATCGGCGAATTCAGTGCAGGAAGTAGTGCAGACCTCTCCGGATTCAGCAATACTGTCAACCGCTTGACGATCTACTACATCTACCTGGCAATCGGAGAGTTTGTGACCGTCTACATCGCGACTGTCGGATTCATCTACACAGGTGAGCACATGGCTGCTAAGATCCGAGAGGAATACCTTGCGGCAATCTTGCGCCAAAACATCGCGTACTTCGACGTTCGAGGAGCCGGTGAGATTACTACTCGCATTACTGCAGACACGAATCTGGTCCAGGATGGCATATCGGAGAAGGTTGGTCTGACTCTGACTGCTCTGGCTACTTTCGTCACGGCCTACATCATTGGATTCGTCAAGTACTGGAAACTTACTCTGATCCTTACGTCGACCATTGTCGCGATTGTGGTGACCATGGGAGCGTTGGGCCAGATGATCGTCAAGTATCAGAAGAAGTCGCTTGCCGCATATGCCGAAGGTGGCACTGTCGCTGAGGAGGTACTCTCCTCGATACGAAATGCGGTCGCATTCGGCACTCAGGATAAGCTCGCTACGGAGTACGCCAAACATCTTACAGAGGCTGAGAAATCTGGATTCAAGATGAAAGGTAAGAATTCCCCAAGCTAGTTTTCTTTTGAGCCAGAACTAACAGAACCGTAAGCGATCCTGAGCTCGATGATTGGCTTCCTTATGACATTCGTGTACTTGAACTACTCTCTCAGCTTTTGGCAAGGTTCACGATACCTGGTGTGGGGCGAAATGAGCCTCAACGAGGTCGTAACAGTACTTCTGTGAGTGAACGTCAAAATTTCAAGATTAGACCGTATGATATGCTAACGCATGAACAGAGCAATCATGATAGGCGCCTTTAGCTTGGGGAACGTCGCACCGAACATAGGCTCGGTGACAACGGCTACTGCTGCTGGAGTCAAGATTTTCTCGACCATCGATCGCGTCTCCCCCTTGGACCCGAAATTGGAAACAGGCAAGAAACTGGACAGCGTTGACGGCAACGTCGAACTTCGTAACATTCGCCACATCTACCCATCGCGCCCTGAAGTCTTGGTCATGGAGGATGTCAGCTTGTTGATTCCTGCTGGAAAGACTACGGCTTTGGTGGGCGAGTCTGGAAGCGGCAAGAGCACAATCGTTGGCCTTGTGGAACGATTCTACGACCCTGTAGGAGGCACAGTGCATCTCGATGGTCACAACGTACAGGATCTGAACCTCCGATGGTTGAGGCATAACATAAGTCTGGTATCCCAGGAGCCGACCCTCTTCGCCACCACAATCGCAGGCAACATCCGCCATGGACTTATCGGAACGGAGCATGAACACGCATCAGAGAAGATACTCCAAGATCTAGTGGAGAACGCAGCACGCATGTCGAACGCCCACGATTTCATTTCGCAACTCCCGGAAGGCTACGATACCAACGTTGGAGAACGCGGCTTTTTGCTCAGTGGTGGACAAAAGCAACGCATTGCGATCGCTAGAGCCATTGTCAGCGATCCTAAGATCCTTCTTCTCGATGAAGCCACATCCGCGCTCGATACCAAGAGTGAGGGCGTCGTTCAAGCGGCGCTGGACAGAGCTGCTAAGGGTAGGACCACTATCGTGATCGCTCACCGTCTCAGCACAATCAAGACTGCCGACAACATTGTCGTCATGTCCAAGGGTCGTATCATCGAACAAGGCACACACGACGCACTCCTGGAGAAGCGTGCGGCCTACTTCAATCTTGTTGAAGCGCAACGTATCGCCCAGGAGACTGAGCGCCAGGAAGATGACGAAATCGCTGCTCTCAGCGGACAAGATGCCAATATTGAGACAGTCGAATTAGAGAAGAGCGCAGGCGATTTCGAGGTTGATCCTAACGACCTCACACTGGGCCGCACCAAGACTGGAAGATCCGAATCAAGCAAGATCCTGGAAAACCGCAGCGAAGAGACAGCACACAAGTATTCACTCTGGACTTTGGTCAAGCTTGTTGCCTCTTTCAACAAGCCCGAGATGCTGATCATGGTCTTTGGACTTTTCTGGGCCATTATTTGTGGAGGCGGCAATCCTGTGCAGTCTGTTTTCTTCGCCAAAGCTGTCATGGCACTCGCTTTGCCCAAATCGCGTTATGGCGAACTACGCTCTGAAGCGAACTTCTGGTCTTGGATGTACTTCATGCTGGCCCTAGTGCAGCTTGTATCCTACATGGCTCAAGGTACTGCCTTCGCCTACTGTAGTGAACGCCTGATTCATCGCGCGAGAGATCGATCTTTCCGCGCTATGCTTAGGCAAGACATTGAGTTCTTCGATCGCGAAGAAAACACTGCGGGAGCTTTGACTTCCTTCTTGAGCACTGAAAGCACTCATTTGGCTGGTATGTCTGGTACCACGCTCGGAACGATTCTTTTAGTTGTCACTACACTGGTAGCCTGCTGCGTCATCTCACTGGCCGTCGGATGGAAGCTGGCACTTGTCTGCATCGCCACCATCCCTATCTTGCTTGGCTGTGGTTTCTTCCGTTTCTGGATGCTTTCTCGATTCCAGTCTACTGCCAAGAAGGCCTATGAGAAATCAGCTTCTTACGCTTGCGAAGCAACTTCTGCTATCCGCACCGTTGCTTCTCTCTGCCGAGAAGACGATGTCTGGCA
>Ga0265797_10006096_pt1 | contig 17252 bp, 15 predicted proteins | sample P2T30metagenome_FD_192433 | JGI IMG/M metagenome (GOLD analysis project Ga0265797, IMG submission 192433) | Plant litter microbial communities from East Loma Ridge, Irvine, California - P2 T30 | ecosystem: Environmental > Terrestrial > Plant litter > Unclassified | place: USA: California...
CAGTCAAATTCGACCCTACAGGTAAGTGTTTCCTTGCGATTGGCTTCGTCCGGAAATTGACATGGCCTAGTTACTGACGAACTCATCCTCGCATACGTCAAAACACGCGACGGCAACGACAAAGCAGGTGGCTACGGCATCCAGTCTGGCGGATCCATACTCATCGAGCGCATAGAAGGAGCGTATGATAATGTCGTTGGTCTACCGCTACGGGCTACCTTGAAGCTCATTGAGAAGGTCATGGTGCCTGAGGAAGACGAAGGGGACGACTTCTTCGTGGACAGCAGAGAGGGCGACGAATGATTTTCATTCATGGCTGCTCTTCCCAAGCTCATTGAACAAAGTGGAAGATTTGTTTTCATGGAATATGAAGCGTTCTGCTGGCGCATTAGATAGGGTCTGTTCGGATAAAGCATATACAAATACACCAAGAAGCAATACATGGGTAGTTGAGTTAGACAAGTCGGCCGAAGGTGTTGGCGTACCATTTAGGGCCGATTAGGACGGAGGTGCCGAAGCCCCCGAATGGATTACAAATACCATGTCGACCAGACCAGCGTTTTCACTGTCGCGTCAAGCCTTCCATGCCCAGCGCTGTACTGTACCGTAGCATGGCCAGCGCTGAGAGGTGTATAGTAAACTTACGGCTACCCCGATGCACCCCTCCATTACCAATTCTACCCCACTTGCCTCGGCATGGTTTCAGCTTGGCGGACACCTTGCCCGATTCGGCCGAGTTCCGGTGCAAACCTCGTCATAGCTTCGTGTCGCTCAACGTTGTCTCGAAGATTCTTCATTTGCTACGAGATTTCTGCTCCGTGTTGAGATATGCGACCGAAGCATGGCTTCCATTGCATTCCAGAACCGGACGAATTACACTGCCTGCCGGTTGTTGCCCGACATGCAGCGTTACAGCTAGCTTCTCTCTAACGCCTCCTCCGCCCCTTCTGGATGATGCAATCAGGGTCTTTCTCTCGGCGGTGAAATCACATTTTTTTAACGTAGTTGCTTGCTACATGCTGGAGTATATGTAGGTGCTCTTTACCGCCAGGTTTCAGCCTTCATCAATCCAGTTCCTCTACCTTTGCAATATTGTCTTTTGATACCCAAACACACCAAGCACATACTTCGCCATGGTTCAGAACAAGGGTCTTATTTTCAAGAAAGTCCCAGAGGGATGGCCAAAGCCGGGACAGGACCTCGCCATTGAGGACCGACCTATCGAACTCGACCAGAGCCTGCCAGAAGGTAGTTTGCTAGTAAAGAACTTTTATGCCTCTTTCGACCCCTACCAGCGTGGACGCATGCGTGCTCCGGGAACGAAATCTTACACTCCTCCCTTTGAGCTGGGCAAGCCCATTACCAACCGATCCATCTTCAAGGTTGTCAAGTCCAACAGCGACAAGTTCAAGGAAGGCGAGACCCTCATCTCAGCTGGCGTCACCCCAATTGAGGAGTACTCCGTTTTCAACAAGGACATGGTAGCAGCATGCCGGAAACTCGAGAACCCGTACAACCTCGACCCCAAGTACTTCCTTGGCCCCCTAGGAATGCCCGGCCTTACCGCCTGGTCATCATTCTACGAAATCGGTCAACCCAAGAAGGGCGAGACCATCTTCGTCTCCGCTGCCTCGGGAGCCGTCGGCCAGCTTGTTGGCCAACTTGCAAAGCACGAGGGCCTCACTGTCATCGGCAGTGTCGGCGACGACAAGAAGCTCGACTTCATCAAGAACGAACTCAACTTTGACGCCGGCTTCAACTACAAGAAGGAGAAGCCTGCTGATGCCCTTGCCCGCCTTGCCCCTAACGGCATCGACATTTACTACGAGAACGTCGGCGGCGAGCAGCTCGAAGCCGCTATCAATGCCATGAACAACTTCGGTCGCATCATTGCCTGCGGCATGATCTCCCAGTACAACGCTAAGCCCGACGAGCTATACCCCATCCGAAATCTCATGAATGTCGTTGCCAAGCGCCTCACTATCCGCGGCTTCATCGTCGGCGACGAGAACATGGGCCCCAAGCATGCCAAGGAGCACCAGGAGAAGCTGCAGAAGTGGCTGGCCGATGGTACCTTCAAGGCTAAGCTTAGCGTTACCGAGGGCATTGACAACGCTATTGATGGCTTCTTGGGCATGCTGGAGGGAAAGAACTTTGGCAAGGCTGTGTTGCAGATAGCCGACCTAAGTAAGGAATAGATGTTTGTTTGGAAAGCTTTCCAGCTATATAGTTTAGCAATTACTTTCTAGGAATCAAATAATAATACAGCGCCATCGATCCCGTGATTCTTTCATCGCAATTCCAAGTCATCAAACAGACGCTGTTAAAGCCTTTCAATTTAATCTAGGGTCCCATGCCACAATCACTGGAATTGTGAAAACAACTTCGTATCGATCACTGACTTGACCATGTACGAATCAAAATCAAGATTCCTATTCATGGCCTGCTCGTATTTGGTGAGCATTTTCTGCGGCCTTGGCGTCGTGGCATAGCCTCCACCAACATCCAAGCATGCATACTTCCAAATGACGTCACCGACATCTGACTGCAGGTATACCGAATTTGAATATTCGGCGCATGTCGCCAAAACTACTGCAACTGCGGGAAGGTTAGTGGCAATTCTTAGAGAAGAGAAAATGGACCACGTGATGCGCATGCTTGGCGCTTCTATCAAATTGGTAGGCTCGTTAGTCAGCATAGGCTGTGAAGTGGCGTAGCGTCGGAGGGTATCTTCTTTCCTTTTCACATTACAATACGATTCTTTATAAATCCTCTCAATTTGCTGTCTAATGCACACCCACCATAGAAACATGAGCATATTAATAATCACTAAACAAGCGTAGGCTGTGAAGCAATTCAGGCTCATCCGATTGGACGATGGTTTTTTGGTGGCACTGTGCGCATGCAGTTCAGCTCTTCGACGTGTTGGTTTGACGAGGCTGAGACGCCCCATATACAACTCAAAAGTATCGCTGCGAGCAGTGGTAACCGCCGACGTCTGTTGCATGCAAGGATATTGATGATGTAGTTTATGCACGATGGACACGTACTAGCAGCTCCACTTGCGGCTTCATGTTTTACTCGGTCTTCATCCCAGATTCACAGTACTAAGGTTCCCCCGTAGTTACCAATCAACGCCTCTCGTTGCCTAGCCATATGTCTTGAGCTGTTTTTGTAAACGCTGGCTTATGGGGCTTATGCTGGGGCCAAAAAGCTGTCGGTGTTCCTTGTCGACTGCCGATGCGAGATAAGAAGGCAGACATCAGCTTCTCATACTGCCTGTTCTTCCCAACTTGGCATACAAAAGCAAGAATGGGTAACTGTGGAAGCTCACTCAACTGTAACAAGTGTTACGCGAACGAACCGATCAAAGGCTGCGATACCGAAATCGAAATTAATCCAGATATTGCAGGCATCGGGGTAAGTGCGTCTTATCGAATTACACACATCCTATAAATTAAGCCTTTATGATAGGTCCTTGTCGCTTTCCTGGTTTCTGCTATCGGGCTCTTTATCGTCGTTATCTGGGGCTACTTTCACCAAGGCCTACCCCTTGATGATTTGACACCAACTGATCACTACGTACTGCAACTTTTCAAGAAGCGTCGCAAACCTTTTATCGAAACAGATCTCCTGGTCAGGCCAAGCACGAAGCAGAAGAGGAGAACGCAGATCATTACCGGCTTTGCCACTGTCTTAGGCGACCAACAGCTTGTGACTGGCATCGCAATCCTGATCGCGGGCCTTGCCAGTCGCTGTCACATATCCATGTACGAGTTTAACATTGTTACCTACCTCGCCTATTTTGCTGTGGGAACACATGCGCTTTCGCTAAGGGTACTACGAGGTTACCTCGCAAACCATAAGCTTGTTCGAAACTGCCGAGTTGCCCTAACTATCGTCTTCCTGGTCATCTTCAGCTTCTCCTTTGTTGTAAATACTTCTTCAAACTATTTTGGAGATGTCGTAGATGAGGAGACACTGAATGTAGGAAATGCCCTACAGTGCATTTTCGAGGCGCCGCACATAGGCAAGGAGGTCAAATTTAATGTTGCAGACTCGGTTTTGGTTCTAGGGGCAACACTCTTCCAACACGCTCAAGCTATTGTGTACTTATACTCTAGTTCTGAGAACGGGCCCTTTTCAAGTGCCAGAGCCTCCCTGTTCGTTCGTTACCTTCGGATAAAAGGCACCTCAGAGGACGAGGCTCGCGCGATCGTTACTGCTGCAGAAGAACGGTACTACGCTCGGCCCAAACATCGAAGACAAAAAAACGGAAAACCGCGTATCTTGCCACTGTTTGCGTTTTTGGATTACTATGACGCTTTTCTAAACGTTATCCCTCGCATGTTCATGGTTATGGGTTACGGGACGAGCAGTATCATCATAGCTGTATGGTTTGGCGGGTTAAAACCAGCAAATGGTCTCCAGATCCTGGGATTTGGACAGATTGTCGCGATAGGACTGTTGAGTCTAACGTTTTTGACAGCCGTGGAAATATTGGATGGTAAGCAAAATGTCGGATTTAACATGTTGTAGCACTCATACTAATACCACTATCTTACAGAACAGAACTTGCAAGACAGCTATGATGTTGGGAATGAGACGGTATCCGTCTGCGACATCGATGAACAGAATGACAACAATGAAGAGACGGAGAGTGTTGACGAGCATGTGTTTGATGAGCGCCAATCGAACCGAACAGTAACAGAAGAAGAATCTTCTTCTGTGCATACCACATCAGCCTCACGGACGTCAAACTCGAGAAGCAAAAGATGTTCCAATTCACTAGACTCCAACCTGCTATCACACTCCCAAGGCTCCGACACTGCGTTCCTATATGAGCCTGACACAGAAACAGCAAGACGAATAGCCAAACACGCATCTATCTACTGCCTGATAGAGACTTGCCTATTCACCTTCATGGGTGTTGGCTTGAATATCTCGGCCGTCAGCACTGCTGCGTACGTCATGTTCCTTCTCTACATATTTTTTCGCTTGCTCAGTTTCATCATGGCTACGACCAATGGGATCATCTACTTTTACAGGGACGTTGTGACGACAAGACGCGAACGGCTCCGACGAGACTCGTTCGTATCACCATTGGCGAGCAGCGACACCATTCCACTATCTTCCGGCCGACGAGGCTCTCCTACCATATCATTCCACACAATTCCCAGCCGACCTGGGAGCCCTGGCGCCGAGACTCGGTTCAATGCAATACAAGAGCAGCCCCAGTTCGGTCCGCCAGCCAGAATGGATACCGAAGCAGATATTGGGCTCGTCTGGTCAGTGAAAAGGAAGACGTTCCCGTCGACGAACCCTTGAGGAGAGATGGAAGGCACTTCAAAGTTAGTCTCGTGGCGATTCTCGCGGAGCAGATACACAATCACGATCAATGGAGTTTTAGCCAGCACTAAAGTAGACTCTCATACCGTCTTTACTACTATCTTAAATCTCTGTTACAACAATACCGCGTCGTGAAAGAAATACTGTCAAGCATCGATATCATTTGTAAATTCACTACCTAGTCACGTTGAATTCCAAGACCCTTTGGATTCAGGCTTCGGTCGCGCGGTCGGGCCAGTAGCGTCCATAGGGACAGGGAGTAAGGCAATGTGCCTCAGCGCACCGATTGGAGAATCGCAACGTCCGTATGATTCCATTATCAAACCAAGACCATCAACTTATACATATCAATCCACCAGCTCATTGCACCACAGGTCACAATATTGCATGGCCGAGGAAAGAAATGCGCCAACCCAGTAATCTGCCATTGCACAGAAAGAAAAAGGTACGCCAGTAGGCAATCTATGACTACAATCGATAATGAAATGTCCCCGCTCAGCGAGCTATTTCAGCCCATCCATGCATCAACTGTAACGCCAAAACAGAATAGTCTCCTACACATGACAAAGAGAAAAGAGGCCAGATGCCTTGCTTTTTGAAAAGGGTTGAACTCAAACGCCATGCCATGCAATGCAGAAAAGTACAAAGGAGAGGATTTCTAAACGAATGGACATCGCAATGTGAGCGGTGATTACATCGTGCTTTGGTCGGCGCAGCAGTAAAATGAGGAGCCGTTTGGGATGCATAGCAACACACGCGTCTCGGAGCGCTTGCTGTGTATTCACCGCACCCTCTAACAATCATCTAGCATGGCAGAGTATACTGACAGCCTGTATTAGTCTATGTTGTGATGGTACAACAGCGTTACTTACTCTCCATGAACCCCGTCACACCACCTTTAACGCATGAGCCACCAAGATAGGAACCAACAGCACAGTGACAAGGCCAACATTAACGGCGATACCAGCAATCAGTGCTGTTCTCTTCGATTGCGGCGTGACGTGGCCAAGGCGACCTTCTGTAAGCGAAGCGATGACATTGTCTCCTAGAAAGCGGAAGAGGATGATGCAAGGTGGTAAAAGGCAGAAAGCCCCAAATATCATCCATGACAGTTTGCGCCGCCGTGCCTCATCCACAGGGTTTGCATCACGCTCTACACAGAGGAGATGAGGCGAATGCTCGTGGATAAGAATACTTCGTGCAGGAAGAGGATGTATGTCGATGCTCGGATGTGAAGGACGTAGCGGCGTGTTCGTATCGCTGGTTGATGGACGGTCGCTTCCACTCATGAGTCGGGTGGCATGGGTGCTCTGGGTCGAGGTAGTCGATCGAACTTCGGGAGCAAGAAACATGTGCCGGAGTTTCGTCTGCCCTGGAACAGCGGACCGGCTCGTACGACGCTGTGAACGTAGGAACGTGGTGGAGCTGCGTATATGCTGACGAGAACCCGGATTCGGAGATGACTCCTGAACTGTGTCTAGACACTTTGATTTTGGAGAGAAGGATGTCTCCGACGATGTTCGGATATGCTCTAGTGTGTTCTTTGGCTGAGATTGACTGATGCGAGTGACACTGCCTGTAGCGGGAAACGGCGACGCATAGAACCCAGTGTAATCCGAGCGCATACTCTGGCGGCCAACACTTGAACTTAGCCTCACACCTGGGCTGCTAGTATCTGCAATACTGCTACCAGCCTCGTGCATGCCCGTTCCTCTTGGAGTACCGGTAAGATTACCCTTTGGCCCAACAACCGAGAACTTTTCAAATGTGTTTTCCCGTTCCAGACCGATAGGGCTGCTCTCAAAGGTGTGCTTATCAGCAGTGCTTGATGTTGCCGCCGTGTCGTTGCTTTGAGGTTGCTGATCCCTATGCGCCCGGTGTTTAGGTGCCTCACGTTGTTGGTCGACAATAATGTTATCATTGGGGCCGGAAGCTAGTAGTTCTTGAGTCTCTTTATCGCTAAAGGCATACGGGTCTGCCCAAGGAGAAAAGGCAAAAGGCTGTTCGACAGCACCATGCCCCAAAATATTTGGGGAATGGGTGGACATGTGGAATACGGGCGTGGTTCTTGAAGCAGGAGGGCTAAGAACCATTGGAGAAGACGATGCATTCGGTGCAGTGCGAATGCTAGCACGTGGCCTCAGTTCTGGCGGTGATGAGCCAAAAGGGTGATAATGTTCGGTTCGTTTGGGGCTTGGATGGCTGTAGTAACCTGATCGAGCCGGAGAAACAGCTTGCTTCGCCCAAGAGGGAAGTGAACCATCCGAGTCTAGGCCAAGGCTGTTGCGAGTGCCTTCACTGCTACTATAGTCCGCAATGCTGTCCATTGACTGGCGGACTTTTGAATCAGGACTATTTCGACCAACTGTCTCCCAGTCGGCCTTCTCCTCTGGTATTACTCCATCTTCACCTTCGAAGGGATTCTCAGAGTCATGGGGGGCTTCAGACGACCTATTTGTGGCCGTTTTGTTTAGTAAGAGGCTCGCTGAGTTGCGCCTAGCCCACATGGCGGGGATCTTGCTGCCTCTCTGATGCTTGTCGACAGTGTCTTGGAAGATCTGTTCAGCCTGGTTGAGCGCCTCCTTGGGAGTGCTCGGGCTATGTGCACTCTCAGCTTGTGAATACAAAGACGAAGGCTCAAGAGGTTTGACTTCTGGTTGAGAGTATGACGATGACGGCTCCAAGGTCCGTGAGGCAACAGGCTTGACTGGGGTATTGGACTGTGATATCTGCAACAGCTCCCGAGTATTTCCATACGAATAACCAGAGCTCTGTGAGAGAATACCCGATTGTCCTGTGTAAGGCGGGATAAATAATGCATCATCATACCCAAATGGTGGTGCGAGAGGAGCCACTCCATGGGGAGGTGAGCCGGGTTGCTGAGTAAAAGTAGGCCGCATAGAGACAGCACGCTGAACCGGAGAAATGACGTCGCCATGTTGGGGTGTGCCAAGTCGATGAAGACCTGTCTCGACCATCATCTGGTGAATATGGTCGACCCCTAAACTATTCACGAAAGGCCGGGAAAACGATGCATCATGGCCTGGCATGCTTGAAAGTTCTTCATGTTGTGTAGGCAGAGTCGTGTCTGTCATCTCCTCGGGGTTGTACTCATCGATGAGCTTACTGATCGTATCCGCTTTCGGGTCCCCTTCCTCAACCGAACGCTGGTACGCCTCTTGAGTAAACATGCGCGACATCTGTCGGTCAACCCTGTTAGGGCCATTATAATCGTACAGACTATCTTGATTGTATCCATTTGCAAAGTTGTTTGCGTCAACATCGCTATACCGGGCCAGATGATTGCCATGGCTGTTGCGAGTACTTGAGAGGTCCTGCTGATAGTTTGACTTGTGTCGATCGTCTCTGGTGTAGATGGATGAGCTCGGGTATATAGAATCTAGGTCGTCGTAGTAAGGCTTTGCAAAGCCGCCTTGCGCAGAATATGGTAGTTCGGAGTTGTCAATTCGCCCAATCTGGGTAGATGGATCATCTGGTATCATGGACAAAAGTGGCTCTACCCCAAAACCATCTGCTTTGTGCCTTCGCGAGACTTCGATCTCGTTCTGCATGGGTGGGAATGCGTGCAAGTCTTCCAGCGAAGCGGGGCTGGCGGGTGTGATTGGAGACATTAGACCGACTGGAAAGTACGAGGTCTCCGGCGTAGTGACATACGTTTGGTTCAGCGGGCGCGGGTACTCCCCATTGTTACTAAGTGATGCCCTACTAATGTTTTGATCGCTCATATCTCGCAGCTCCTCGCCTTGTAATTTTACCGGAGTCTTTCCCAGTCTCTTAGTGAGGCTTCGAGTCAATTCCTTGAGGGAGAAACGCGACTCGCGCGCTGGCGCTCTGGCGGGCAACGGAGGGTGCACATTATCTGATTCTGGACTGTACATTGGGGACGTGTATGAAGAAGAGTTTGGGCTCACCGCAGCGGGTGTTGGCGGAAGTGGGAGGTCTGCGTTGGACTGACTGGGGGAGTCTTCGGGACGCCTCAGAATACCTGCATGTGCTGCACGGAAGTCACCGTACACAGCTCGTTTGGGCGCCATCTAGTCGTTTGTTAGCTGATATCAATAGTAGGATGGGGAATCTGGTACCTCGGAGTAAGCGTCCTCGGAGGTTCGCAACGGGAGATAGTCACTGGAGTCAAAATCTCGTGAGGGTGTAACGATGTCGTGGAGTAACAGTGAATCATGAGGATTGACCAAGTCAAACGATGCGCCACGATAATGAATAATTGCGGGGGTTGCAGGCGGTGTCGCAGGCGCAGCTGTAGTATAGCTCCGTGGGTTTATGCACGTAGGCTCTCTTTCATCATGGTGGGGCGGCTGCGGGAACCGAGATATTGAAAATGTCGAGGGTGTAGACGTGGTTTGCACTTCTCTTGAATTTGTACGCTCCGTGGAGGAGAAGCTCAAGGCAGCTGGTGGGGAAGAGCGCCGTGGTTGGGTAGAGCTCACGTTTGCAAGTGGGGGAGGGAAAGGTGCAGGATCTCTGGTGACAGGCGGCCTCGGTAGTCTCTTTCTCGAGTTGAAGTAACGTACTTTACTAGCCGAGTTTGTAGTTGATAGGCTCGATACGCTACAGGCCTTTGCAAAGGGCACTGCGGATTGTGATCGAAGCGACAGGTCCAGCAGCGTTTGCTGCTCGAAATGCGGCTCCTTCGACTTGAGCTGGTGCGCCGATTGCGAAAAGTGAAGAGGACGTAGCGTTGGAGCAGATTCTGAACGCTCTGGAATCGCTACTGAAGGTGCGCGTTCGATGTTGCTCAAGGTGGACGCTGCAGGTTTTCTCCGGAGAGTCTTTCCTGGCGGTGTCGCCTTGCGCAGAAACGTGGGCGTGTGTTGCTGCTTGCGATACTCGTGAATGGTGAGGATGTGAACGGGGGTCCGGGAGGAAGCAGAAGACGTCACCGAGTGGTGTGGGGAGTGGACGGGTGTCATGGGATTGCCAGTGTGCATTTGCAGTGACATCCGATCAGGGACTCGCGGTGACTGCGAGCGAGGGCGGAAGGCCGCCATACTCAATTCGTCCATGGGTTGCAATCAATGCCAAAGGCTAACCTTGCGATGTTTTGCACGATCAGTGTTCTATCACCGGCAGGGTGGCGACCGTCTCCGGGCTATGGGTTCGTTCCTTTGCTTTGAGATGGGGCGTGGTAAGAGCTCTAGCAAATGCATGGCGACATGTGCGCCATTGAATTTGTTGGCACAGGACAGATCCAGTAGCTAAGAGGCTCCGATCAGTGGTCGTCCCTGCTTGTTCACAGTGCACCTGGCTAACCTTGGTAGCCTCCGGACACAACCTCTCGTCACTGTATCAAGGTGGACTAAGACCCGGGAGATATTCTTTCCTTGTTCGAATGAAGAAAAGGAGCAACAGAGCACGTCTAAAAAGCCTAGTCGGGGGTACTCGTGCGCGGATGTCTGGTATTTATCAGGATGGAACGACGTCAGACGTATCGAGGATACGGGATCCGGGCTCGGCAGCGAAAGTGAGGAGGCGGAGAAATTACGATTAGAAGTGGTGGATGAAAAAAAAAACGAAGCTACGGAGTGTGTGTGTGCCACGGATAAGATGATGAAGAAGAAGAAGAAGAAGAAAGAAAGAGCGATGCGCTATGGCCTGAGGTGCGATAGACTGAGGAAGGCACGATGTTCCTCTCGCCGAATACCTGATAGGTAAGGAAAGGCGATGACGGCTGAAAAACATCAAAAAATACCAATCTACCAAGACAATACAACGGCCAACCCGAGCCGTGGGGGCTGCAAATCCCTCGACACCTCAGCAGGCCACACATTTGGTCGTATCCGGCCATTGTGGCCAGGCTTCATTACACCTACCGCGTCGTTGTGTGTGAGCAAAGAGCGATGCGGCGCCGTGGGTGGTGGGAAGGCTGCGAAGCTTGCAGGGGCGTGCTTCGGCCGCCAGCCAGTCAAAACTCGCAGACCCCCTCGAGCATCGAAACACAAGACACGACCGCGCTGCGGCGAGAGAGAAGCGTCTGCCACTCGACGAGAGCTGCTTGTACCCGTCATTTCGTTTCAAACCACAGCTGTGGAGGCTCCGGAAGAGAGGCGTGCCCAATCAGTAGCTGTCGGTCCATTGCCTCCTGCTGCCACGGCCCGGCATGACAGCCATGCGAGATGAGTGTCAGCCCCAGCTCATTACGCGAACAAAGGATCGGGATATTAACTGGAAGCATGTGTCGAGACTCGATGATTGAGGGTTGCGTGGCCGTCGACTTTACTCGTCCGGCGGACGCATCTTGCGCCATTGTGGCAATCAGCTGGCCGCATAGCCGAGCCCTCGGTGCGCTGCGAACTGCATGTTCGTCCGCCGCCAATGGCAAGGCTGCCATCTGCCAGATATAAATTAAGACACTACTGTCCTGGTACACATGGGGTGTGTGGCAGATCGGCGGCGATGATATCACTATACGTGCGTTGCGTGCATAGGCCACAACACTCATCCCACGACACGCTTGCTGGCTCTATCCACCGTTCAGCTTCTCCCCTCCGTCTCCTAGCCCATCCCGAGCCGTTTCGTACAAAGCCTGCTTTGCGCCATATTCTTTCAGTCCCGTTCGCGACTTTCTCCGCCGAACTGACGGGTACCGCACTGGCTCCATGTTGCTCTGTGCAAATGAGAATCGACGCGGGTCAAGGCCATGAGGGTACTGATGCTCCAAGACCACGCGGACATTTACATTCTCCGGTGCCCAGCTATGTCGCTCTTGCTGACTTGAACGCTGGTCAGGTGACTTGCTCTTGTTTAGGGGCGAGACAGGGCCCTTGGTTACAGGAGATGCGGATGAGGCCTCGATAGCTTTGAACTCATCGACAGGCTGGCTATCTATGTAGTTCGGATTCCTGACTTTTCCTTCCCGCGCCCCCTGTGGATCATTAGAACGAACCGAGGATTTTAACGGCAACAGGACTTACAGTGGTTGGATACACAGTACCCGGCATCATGACGTATTCGTCCAGCGTATGCATCAAGTTTGCAAAGTTGAATCCCCGTCCTGGCTGACAAGGCAGAAACCGTTGCCCAATGTCAGCGTTGAAGTTGAGCGTACTGTCTTGCGTCGGCAGGTACTTGGAAAGGTTGGTGTACCACTGGGGATATGTACCATACCAGGCTTCAACATCTGCATTCAGGTCCACTGTCAGGTACATGTTCTTGCAACTCTCTGGCTTCTGCACAAGCAGCACAAAATCGAACTCGCGGGGCAACCCAGACTTTTGAAGCACGTTTTCATTCAGTGTCCAGACGGCCCTTGCATCCTCTGCGTCGTACCCTGGACCCAGTGGGCTCTGTTTTGACCGCACCGAGCCCTGAATGCTCATCATGTGGAAGACCTTGTAGCTACTCGCCATCGCTGCTCTCGGGTTCAGTGTTGCGGACACGGGTGCCTGAGATACGCCTAGCGAGCTCGACAAGCTAAAGTTCCACTGGAGGTTCTCCGGCGAAACCGCGCCATACATCAGCTGGGGAGCATGCTTCAGAATCCGCGGATGCGAGTCGTCTGGCTTTTTCTTCTCCGAACCGTCATCATCACCGTGAACAGATACTTCGATCTCGGCGCTCTTGAAGCGATGCGTGTCCGGGTCATGAGGATGGAAGACAAAGTGCACAGAAACGAAGAACAAGTTGTTGATGGTGGGCTCATGGAGTGCGTTGGACTTGTAGAAGCCGTGTTGCAGGCGGTTGACGTGGGCGGAGATGTACGCTTTGCCAGGTAAACGACGTTCGTAGAGGCATTTCTGAGTGATCTGTAGGCGTTTCCTTGGGACGTTGGGGTCTTTGGGCCGCGGCCTCGCTCTGCTCCTGTTGGGAGATGGACCTAATTCTTGCTTTTGGAGTCTCTCGTCGTCGTCCTTTCCTTTCAAGTGCTGCAACAAGGAGTGCATTGTAAGTCGCAGGTAGAGGATCAAGTTTGTGAGGCATCACGGAGCTGTGGCGCACTTCAACGATGTCATGATACAACTTGCTGTAGGAGAGAAAAGGTATCTGTGGATTGGAAATTCATAATGGGAACACAATACTGAATATTGAAGAAGACCAAAGGAATGAGCAAGTCGAGATCGGACTGGAAAATGTGAGACATGGCAATCCAGGCAGATGGCAGCGCATGACCAGATGAGGCGTAGATCGACATGCTCAACTGCTGAAACCAATGGCCCATATGTCATGCCGTGCTTGGCTCACTCGGAGCTGTGGCACGCGGAGATTTGCCATGTCTGTTTGGTTGAGTATAGAGACGACTACCTGGTTGCGCACGGGACGGGGGGCAGGTGAAGGTCATGCAGGCGCAGACGATCCGGCCAGCTCCTTATCAGCGCGCTTCTTTATCGCAATCGAACACGACCCCGCAGTAAACCGGCAGAGCGGTAGAATGGGACCAAATATGGCAAACACTCAGTCCAAGTCGACCCAGACGCGTCCTTTGTGTCACCTCTTGTTTGCTTGTGGTCTTGAATCATGCAGTTGGTGCCCAAGGAGGTGTGTTTTAGTCGTGCATTTGGACTCGTATGGCCGGCTAACCCACAGGACAGCTAGACAAGCTCGTCATCTCGCAGCTGGGCCTGCTTGCGCAACGGCGACTGGCCCGCGGTGTCAAGCTGAACCATGCCGAAGCTACCGTATGTCACAGCAGAAGTCGCATAGACGCTGCTAATAGCCCTAGGCGTTGATCGCGAACAACCTCCAGGAAGTACGAGCCCCGCCTACACGCGCGTCCGCGGTCGTATGCTGAATGCGCACAGCTTATCCGGGATGGAAACCACTCGGTCGCGGACCTCATGTCCATTGGCAAGACCATGCTGGGTCGTCGCCATGTGCAGCCCTCGGTCGTCACCTCGCTCGCAGAGTTGATGGTAGAAGGCACATTCCCCACTGGCACCTATCTCGTCACTGTCCACCATCCAGTCTCTACCGACGACGGAGACCTTGAGAAGGCCCTATACGGCTCTTTCCTACCAATTCCGTCCACAGACATGTTTCCCTTGCCTGATGCGGACGTATATGAGTACACGAAACAGCCCGGCGCCATTGTGGCTGTCAAGGGAGAGGCGGGGACAATCAAGTTGAACGAGGGGCGCAAGAGGATCAAACTCAACGTCAAGAGCATGGGAGATAGACCAATCCAGGTACGTAGGCATGAGTGGGGTAGAAGCGTGCCACTCATAAGAGTATAGGTCGGGTCGCATTACCACTTCATCGAGACGAACCCCCAACTGCAATTCGACCGCGTACGAGCGCATGGCTACCGACTGGATATCCCCGCTGGTACTTCGGTGCGCTTTGAGCCCGGTGACACCAAGACGGTTACCTTGGTGCAAATTGCAGGCCATCAGATTATCAAGGGTGGAAACAACATCGCATCTGGCTTTATCGAAGACATGTCGGTCGCAAAGGGCATTGCCGAGAGGTTGCAGGCTGGAGGCTTCCTCCATGAGCCGGAGCCGCAGGGCGATAGTGCGCATATCGACATCTGCACCATGGAGCGGCAGGCCTACATTAGCATGTTTGGTCCGACGACAGGGGACTTGGTAAGACTTGGCGCTACGGACCTCTGGATCAAGGTTGAGAAAGACATGACCAAGTACGGTGACGAGTGCGCCTTTGGTGGAGGAAAGACGCTGAGAGAAGGCATGGGGCAGGCGGGAGGACGATCGGATAAAGATTCTCTGGACACGGTCATTACTAACGCCCTGATCATCGACTGGACTGGTATCTACAAGGCCGATATTGGGATCAAGGATGGCATCATTGTCGGCATCGGCAAAGCAGGCAACCCAGATGTCATGGACGGTGTGGATCCCAATCTGGTCGTAGGTTCCTGCACCGATGTCATTGCCGGCGAACACAAAATAGTAACGGCTGGCGGTTTCGATAGTCACATTCACTTCATCTGTCCCCAGCAGGCCTATGAAAGCATAGCATCTGGCATCACGACCGTGCTTGGAGGCGGCACTGGGCCCAGTACCGGCACCAACGCAACAACATGCACACCCGGCAAGACCCATATCAAGCAGATGCTCCAGGCCATTGACAATCTCCCCCTCAACTACGGCATCACTGGCAAAGGCAACGACTCCGATCTTCGACCTCTGCAGCAGCAAGCCGAAGCCGGTGTCTGCGGCCTCAAACTGCACGAAGACTGGGGTACCACCCCCGCCGCCATCGACGCCTGTCTGACCGTCTGCGACGAATATGATATCCAAACCCTCGTCCACACCGATACTCTAAACGAATCCGGGTTCGTGGAATCCACAATCGCCGCCTTCAAAAATCGTACCATCCACACCTACCACACCGAAGGCGCTGGCGGCGGCCACGCACCAGACATCATCTCGGTCGTGGAACTCGACAATGTGCTCCCCTCGTCCACAAACCCCACTAGACCCTATACCCGCAACACGCTCGACGAGCACCTCGACATGCTCATGGTATGTCACCACCTCTCGCGCAACATCCCCGAAGACGTGGCTTTTGCCGAATCCCGCATTCGCGCCGAAACAATCGCCGCAGAAGACGTGCTACATGACCTCGGTGCCATATCCATGATGTCGAGCGATTCTCAAGCCATGGGCCGCTGCGGTGAAGTCATTCTCCGCACGTGGAACACGGCGCACAAGAATAAAGTGCAGCGGGGCACACTGGCCGAAGACGAAGGTACCGGTGCGGATAACTTTAGGGTGAAGCGGTACATTAGCAAGTATACGATTAATCCTGCCATAGCACAGGGCATGAGCCATTTGATTGGCAGTATCGAGGTGGGAAAGCTGGCAGATCTTGTACTTTGGACGCCGAGGAATTTCGGAGTCAAGCCTAATTTGGTGGTTAAGAGTGGGTTCTGCTCGTGGGCTATGATGGTATGTCTTTCACCTTTCTCTCTCACATTCCTTCTCCTTCTTCTTCTTCCCTCCCCCAATTCCACATCGTGCCTCCATGTTCTTCATGCCTACGTGAAAACCGACTAACATACATCCCACACTCCAGGGTGATCCAAACGCCTCCATCCCAATGGTAGAGCCAATTGTCATGCGCCCCATGTTCGCCCCGCTCGTACCTTCTTCCAGCATAACTTTTGTATCCCAAGCTTCCATTGCCTCGGGCGTCGTAAACTCGTATGGGCTGCGCAAGCGCGTGGAAGCGGTCAAGAATTGCAGGAATACCGGAAAGAGGGATATGAAGTTTAATGAAAAGAGGCCGAAGATGAAGGTGGATCCAGAGAGGTATACGGTCGAGGCTGATGGTATGGTGTGTGCGGCCGAGCCGGCAGAGACATTGCCGTTGACGCAGGGGTATTTTGTGTACTAGATCAAGTAAAGGAAAAAGGAGGAGGGAGAATTGTAGAAGTTTGTTGTTTTCCTCTCTAGCAGTATGAACTTTGTGTTCAAGTGAGAAAGGATTTGGTTTTTTTTTCTACTTCCTGTGACCACTTGGTGTTGCGTTGTATGTCGGTTCTTTCCGATGGCTTTGTCGGCAAAGTGATGTTGAGCAGTTCAGCAAAGCCAGTAGGTCAAGCTGATCAAGGAAGTCGTAAATCAGTTTAGTTGAATCTTTCCATCGCAATCCTTCTGATTAGTACTGCATTGGATACTATGTTGAGGTTTTGATTGTTGGATTCATCGTTGAGTGACTTCCACCATGAGATGCACAGAATTCAAGCTTTGGAACCCACCGAATGACTGTTTGCCGCCCAGGGATCAACACAACAGAAGGGAATTCAAAGGAAAAATCTCAAGATATCCATGTTGGGGTTTGGAGTGTTTGCTGAGGATCGTGGCTGTGTAGGGACAGGTAGTAATTGGATACAAGTCGTGAAGATGGATATCGTAAATGGTAGTGTTGTGAGCGTCGTAGGATAAGCAACAGTGGATTGAGGG
>Ga0265797_10006098_pt1 | contig 17251 bp, 19 predicted proteins | sample P2T30metagenome_FD_192433 | JGI IMG/M metagenome (GOLD analysis project Ga0265797, IMG submission 192433) | Plant litter microbial communities from East Loma Ridge, Irvine, California - P2 T30 | ecosystem: Environmental > Terrestrial > Plant litter > Unclassified | place: USA: California...
AGGGGAAGGAATCAGGTCATTATGGCGAGGAGTGGCTAGTGTGATTCTTGGAGCTGGACCTGCTCATGCGGCCCATTTTGGAATGTATGAATTCATCAGGGAGATCAGTGGTGGTAGGGAAGTAGGATGGTGGGGTGTTGGAGCGACCGGTAAGTCCCTTTATCGAATGTCGGGTGATAGCTAACAGGGCAGCCTTTGCTGGAGCAGCGGCTACCGTCACTTCTGACGCTCTCATGAACCCATTCGATGGTATGCTATCCACTACCGCCTACGAATAAGCCTAATGAACAGTCATCAAGCAACGTATGCAAATTCGAAATTCACCTCACCGTACAGTCATGTCATGTGCTCGATCCGTCTACCGTTCCGAAGGTCTGGCCGCATTCTATGTGTCGTACCCGACCACTCTCACCATGAGCGTTCCCTTCACCGCTGTTCAATTTTCAGCCTACGAATTCCTCAAAGGAGTCTTGAACCCAGATGGGGGGTACAGTCCCACTACACACGTTACTGCTGGTGGTATCGCAGGAGGTATCGCTGCCGCGGTCACGACTCCTTTAGACGTCGCCAAAGTGAGTCTTATCTGTAAGTAACCGAGAGCGTGACTGATGTTAGACATTGCTGCAAACGAGGGGATCATCGACAGATGAAAGAATACGGAAAGCCAAAGGAATGGCCGAGGCATTACGAATCATCAGGGAACGGGATGGATGGAAAGGATTGAGAAGAGGAATGGGTCCACGAGTAATGACTGTCGCTCCATCCACCGCAATTTCTTGGTTGAGTTACGAGTTCTTCAGTTTGTCCCTCTTATTATATCACCTTTGGAAACGTGACTGACACGTGCAGAGGTTCTCATTCGTCAAAATGGTATCATGCCAGAAACGGGACAAGTTGTCTAGATGAAATAACGAGTCGTCATCGAAGGAGAGCAAGGACCGGCATAGAGTTGGATGTGGAACACATAATTCGATATAGATCTTGCAGTGATAACTTGTACTCATACATGATGAATCGCCTCTACAGTTTACCCCGCGATCACGTGTAGGTCCAAGCGTCTCGCCATCCTTCGCATCTTATTGAACTTCGCTTAAATCGTCCGTCTCTGTCCTGGATCCTGTACAAGATAATCCACGGGAGACCCTCCACCATCCGAAGATATCAGTAGTGAAAGGGACCGCGTAATTCCACTCATGGACTGACATAACAACCCAGGCCGACGGGCATGTGGTGGAGGTGGGGTGGAGTAACCTCCACTTTGTTCCTAGAATCAGTTGAATCGCCGTAGGCCTCGTAACAAGGTTATATAACGCTGATCTGAACGTTGATCATAGGCATTCATCACTCACAATCAGACAAATCAATACAACAATGGCACCATCTAGACAAGTAGCCTCCAATCCCTCTGATTACACTCCCTCTGGCGAAGGAGCGAGGGGTATGGCAGATATCTTTGCTCCCGCTCCTGAACCCAAATCCGAGTTGGCCAACTACAGGCTTCTTGCTCCCAAATGTGGTTGTAGGTCACACCACCTACATAGCTACAAAGGACAATGTTGACAGATAGTGAGGGTCTCCCCCCTTTGCATCGGAGCTATGTCGGTTGGAGATCAGTGGAAAGGGTTCATGGGTAATGGCATGAACTACGATGAAGCTGAGAAGTTCCTTGATAGCTACTATGACATGGGTGGTAATGTGAGTGAATCTTCCACCGCAAAACGGGTGCTGACCCACAGTTCATCGATACTGCCAACAACTACCAGGGTAATTCAGTTTGCAATTGTAGGATGAAAGCGCGAGCTGACAGCCAGACGAGCAATCCGAGGTGATCATTGGTGAATGGATGGAGAAGCGAAAGATCCGAGACGAGATCGTTCTCGCTACGTAAGCGCCCCTTCTCTTTGATTACCATGACAGTGTTTGACAATTAGCAAATTCACTACCCCTTTCGTCGACAAGAAGGAAGGCAAATTCTCTGGTATTCAAGTCAATTATGCCGGTAATCACAAGAAATCATTGAAGCACTCTCTCGAAGCTTCACTCATCAAGTTGAAGACCGATTACATTGACATCCTCTATGTTCACTGGTGGGATTACTCTACGCCCATTGAGGAGGTTATGCTTTCGTTGAATGATGTGGTAAGGAGTGGAAAGGTCTTGTACCTTGGTGTATCAGATACTCCAGCTTGGATTGTTGCTCAAGCAAATGAGTATGCCAGATCGCACGGTCTTGCTCAATTTGTTGTTTAGTACGTCCATCTCACTAGACCCTTAAAACATCTTGCTCATCACCAGCCAAGGACAATGGAACCTTTCCGCCCGAGACTTTGAAAGAGATGTACTCCCAATGTGCCGAGCGAACGGTATGGGTGTTGGTCAGTCTTTCCCGTTCTCGATCTGTCTAGGCACTGATGAGCAGCACCATGGGGAGTCATGGGTTCAGGGCACTTCAAGCCTCCTAAGGAGCTCGAAGAGAGGGGCAAATCCCTTCGAGGAGGTGCTGGACCATCCGATGATCAAGTCAAAGTCTGCAAGGCTCTCCAGGAAGTCGCCGATGAAGTTGGAAGTGGGACTCATCTCGCTCATAGTATGTCTGCCTTCTTCATGTTAGTCCGGGAAATCGCTGATAGACAGTCGCAATGGCTTGGGCTAGGCAGCAATACCCATACTCTTTCCCCATCATTGGTGGTGTCAAGATTGAGCACCTCAAATCCAACGTAGAGGTATGTCCCTCGTATTTACTGGCGGATATAAGCTGATGAGTAGTCACTCAAGATCACCTTGTCGACTGAACAGCTGGCCAAGCTCGACAAAGCCGCGCCCTTCAATCCTGGATTCCCAGCTGCCTTCTTCGGAAGCGATCCTCATTTCCAGGCAGAGGGTAAACCCGATTCGGCTCTTGTCAACGTTGTGAGTGATCCGTATTATTGCCTAGAGTTGCGCTCATATTGCAGTCTGGACGTATCAAGTTTGTCAATCACCCTTAGATAGTAGGCCGAATTGGACGGAGTGAAAGGCGAGACTGAAGATGCGAGCGTCAGATATTTTACATGTAAATATGACCTATACAAGCTATATGATTACAGTTTGGGTTATCATCGTGAGATCGTGCGGTATTGGACGTCATGGCAATTCTCAGCGCCTTTAGCTCTTCAGCCCGAACCATCCTCTCTTCTCATCCTGCTTCACTCCACCGACGCTGGTCCACTTGCCTTCCTTCTTCTTCGGCAGGCGATTCGAATTCTCGCCCTCCCATTCATCATCCTCGAACCACTGTTCCATTGCTCGATCCTCTTTACTTAAATTGCCGATCTTTTTGCTGCCTCCCTCCTTGTCCATTACCTCACCACTCCCATTCTCAAGTGGATGAGGCGATTCTCCCTGGATTGATAGGTAGGCTTTGCCTACTCCCGGGTCGACGGTTTTGGTGACTAGCTGGAAACGTTTTACAGCCCTTTCCTCCGCCCTCTTCTGATCTTCCTCTGGAGTGATCTCTGTGGCTTGTTTGGCAAGCGATTTGGGTAGTCTTCGTTGCGAAATGATGATTGATTTACGAGTCTGTAAAATTCTTGGATTGGTAGATAGGGCAGTCGGAGGTAGATTATTTAAGGCTAGAAGCTCGTGTGGCTGAAAGTTAGTTGAGCGTTTATTTTTATTACTGGGGCACGCTTACGTCCGCAGCGTATCTTCGCGCTATCGTCAGGACTGTATCGGATTTGGAGACTGTATGTCTAATTTCGACCGTTTCCTCTTCCTCCTCTTTCTCTACTGGCCCTGGCCCTACTGGCGTTCTGCCATTGGATTGCTCAGCCGGTGGCGAGTTGGATCGATCAGCTTCCTGCTGACCGTTTAGCCCATGCTCCTGCCCTCCCACCGACTCTAGCCCGTCGACCTCATCGTCCTCGGCGTCAAACATCACATCACCGCCATCCGTGTCTACAGCTTCCCACTCCTGAGCTCTCCTCCCTCTGATGACTCTCGATTCCCCATCTCGGGACGTGAGATCGCCACATCTTAGACATGGGATGTATTCACGTAATCTTGGATTGTTGCGGATACAAGCCGGGCAAATCGGAGTGCTACAGCAAGGCGGTATAAACGACTGCCGTAGGGATGTTGGAGTGAGCTGCGATGAGCAGGTCTGGCAGAGGCTGGACATTATCGTATGAAATGATCGAGTAAAGTGGACAATCAAAGTGGAGGTAGGATTGGTTGTTGATAGGCGCACGGATTGTATCTCCCCGTAAGGCATGCAGATAAGCCGGTCCGGCAACGCGCCTCCCCCAATCGGCTATCTATGTGCCACATTACCCAAAGCGGCTACATTGTGTACAGGGCCAAGCGTGTCATTTGATTTTACCCTGAATTGCTTTTTGAGGTCGAGCACCTGGCACTGCATTCTTTGGATCATTTGAATCAAGTGTAGCATCTACTCTGCGGGCATCCATACAGCGCTCAGTCAATTCAAGAAAATCAGTCGGACAAGTATCGTAACCGCATCATCCGCCTCCTTTGACACTCGACCCCACCGAATCGTCAACTCCGATTATAGGCGTCGCCCCACGATCGACTTGACCCTATCTTTCGACCCTTTTTGTCACACCCCGCTTCAAAAGCTTCATCCAAGTCTTTCTCCAACGACATACCAAGATGCCAGCACAATATCAACGAGTGAAGCGTCAGGATCCGGCCTCTTCCGAAGGGGCGGCTACATCTGCGCCAGCTGCTTCTTCGGAAGCTCCAGCGTCGAGCGAGGCAGCTCCCGCATCATCTGCCGCAGAAGCTACAACTCAAGGTAAGTCCATATCCCGCCTTGTCGCAGAGCGACATCGTGTAACACCATCTAGAACTCCCACCTTCATCATCAAATACACCTACCCAATCCACTTCCCCCTCTCCTACCGCATCTGATACTCCAGCTCCTTCATCCTCTGCCTCTCCTGAACCTCAACCGTCATCGACCACGCCTGACCAACCTTCTTCTTCAGCTCCACCGCAGAGTAGCTCTAATCCTCCTCAATCGAGCTCCGCCGCTCCTCCCGCGTCCTCAAGTGCTCAACCTACCACGTCTCAACAACCACAGCAGTCTACGACCGTAACAACTATCGTTTCCTCCGTCGCTCCTTCGTCTTCAGCGCAGCAGCCTACAAGGTCAGTAGTCTGCCACCAATCATTTGGCAATCGCTGACGTTGCAGCGCACCTCAATCATCCACCATTACTACCACAGTGCCTCCAGCAAGCTCCGAAGCTGCCAGCTCCGCAGCACCAGAATCTAGCTCAGCAGCTGCTGCTGACCGCAGGTGAGTACTTGTGTTGTTCTCACTCAAAGAAGCCGCTGACCTCTAGCACATCGACACTGTTCGTGACACCATCGGGCAGTAGCAGTAGTGCCATATCCTCCATTTCCACGCCAACAGACATCACCGCTTCTTCCGCTGTGGGTGTTGCTACTACCGAGGCCGATGGTCGAGTCACTACCGTTACCCCATCCTCCTTCGCCTCCACTCTGGTCACCACATCCGGCGGTCAGGTTTATACAGTCACTGTGAATGTGCACAATCCATCAGGCGCACTTGACAGCGGAAATAGGGGAGGCGGAGGAGGAAGTTCCTTCTTCAACAACACCGGTGCCGTTGCAGGTGTCTTTGTCGTCGTCGGGCTCGTAGTCGTCGGTGTCGCTTTCGCTCTCGGTCTACTCTGTTTCCGAAGAAGGCGAAGGCAGAGGCTGGATCGGGAAGTCACTGCTGCCGCTATCGCCGCTTCCAACAATTCTGGCCGTTCACCTCTTGATGAGGATGCCGATGTCAGTTCCGGTGGTCCGCATACCTCGGAATCTTACCCATCAAGCGCTAATCAGCCAATGGCTCAATACAACAATTACGGCGCTTCTTATGGCAATGCCGGTGGATACGACGCCTACGGCGCTGCTGGAGGAGCTGCTGCTGCCGGAGCCGCATACGGTCATCAAGGTAGCTACAGCGATCAGCCCGCCGAATACGGTCAACCTGGGGGATACGATCAGAATGGTGGATATTCCGATCAGAATTATGGCAACTACGGCAATGGTCAATATGCACCAGCACATGCCGACGGCGGAGCTTACTACTTCGATCCAAGAGAAGCTGGAAACTACCAAGACCTACCGAGCTCGCAACAGCCATTGTCGCCTCAGCAGTACGATGACCCATATGCCGGCTACCAGCATTATGATGATAGCTATGGAAATGGTAGTGCGGACAACACACCCATGGAAAGGGAGAACCCATTACACGTAAGCTAGCAAGTAAATTCCCACGAAACAGGCTGATCGTCAGGTCGCCAATCCATCAGGTCACCAGGCTCGGTAAAATCATTTTCACGGCTCGACTTCCGATTCGGTAGATAGGAGGAATTAACATTGTATTGTATTCAATCACACTCATTTAGACCAAGATTCAGTTCAGATATAGATACGTGTAGCTTAGAGATTGTGGACCGGGCTTGAAGTGAAAGGGCAACCTTGAAGTGGATTAGGCATAGTTTTATGCATCTCTTGTCACGACCTTCATAACTTGGATGGGAATCCTTTAGAGAAGTGCCTCTTGATCAATTGGGTCCTCTTGAGGTCGATCTTTCCGCCTTCGCAGAGGTCGGGGATGGCTTTTGAGAATGCTGCTAGTTAGCTTCAGTTGCTGCGGGGGCGTTTTGTATATACCTTGGAAAGCATCACTGGCTGCGTGGACTGTGCGTCAGCTACACAACATGATCAGTGAGGCTACCTACATTTAATAGCAGCTTCATCAGTGTACTACCAATCAGCTGGGTGTCGCGAGGAACCACGACGATGGCAACCTTACCTCTTCGAATACAATCACTTCATTGGGCTTCTTTGAGTTCTTGACGATCTGATATTGGATCGTATTGGGTTCTTTAGTCTGGACATTTTCAAAGACCTTGTCCATGACTCGGATAATCAGCTGAAGTAAGCGGAGAAAGGGGTACGCACAGGAGTGTAGTTCCTCGACCTTGCCCTCTTTAGCTTTCAAGATTGCACACTATCTCTCAGTTCCGCGCCCAGAGTCATCCGCGAATGGGTCTTACAATGAAGATACCCATAATGATGTTTGAGTGAACAAGTGACTGATGATCACCGTGATTTCCGGGATCTGAGCTTGTTCGGAGATGCCCGAGGACGGGTTGGCGAAAAGATGATCCGCATCGCCAATCAAGTCTAGTCGACTCCGAAGCATGTTGATGCGTGTCCAAGCTGCTTAATTCCAACATTGGTCTCTACTACACTTAGCACTACCACAATCGCAACATGGGCAAATATGAAGTCGTGGTACTGGGATCAGGAAGTATGTCGTGTGAGGTGTCATGAGCTGATGCGGCAGTCCTCGGACTATCGGTCGCTATTGAGCTGGTCGAGAGGGGTGTGAAGGTAGCGGTAGTCGGGAGGGAACTGCCCGAAGATCTCGATAGCACCGGCTTCGCTTCGCCTTGGGCTGTACGTATATGACGACTTGTGAAGGACGTTAGCTCATGGCAAGGGTGCAAATTGGTCTGCTTATGCCGTCAATAAGGCTGAAGAAGAAAGAGAAAGGGCAACATTCCATCACTTTGATCGGCTTGTCGAGACAAATCCGGAGCTGATCGTGAGAACGCCGTTCCTCTATGTTGCGAGTCAAGATCTGTATGGTCAGGGCTGGTGGAAGGATATAGTCCGCAACGTGAGTTAACGGGTCATGCTTGATATCGCAAGGAAATTGCTGAACACGGGCAGTATCGTCGCCTTGATGAATCCCAATTACCTTCTGGATGGAATCATGGTTTAGCATGGGAAGCATTCACCTTGAATGCCCCTCAGTACCTTAACCATATCGCCAACAAGCTCAAATCCCACGGAGTCCCTTTCGTTCGTCAACGGGTATCTGCATTGGACGAGGCGTACGATATTCCCGGCATCGGTCAGGTCGACTTGGTGATCAATGCTACAGGTCTCGGCTCGAGATCACTTATCGGTGTCGAAGATTCGAAAGTCTTCCCTGCGAGAGGTCAGACCGTTTTGGTAAAAGCACCGAATGTGAAGACGAATTACGGTTGTCGAGATCCCAACTTCCTGCCAAAGGGCGAATCAATGTATATCATCCCACGGCCGTCCGAGGGGCATGTTATTCTAGGTGGAACTTTTTTACCCAACGTATGGTCCACTTTACCCGACATGGAAACTGCCGAGAAGATCTTGAAGAACGCTTACAAGCTCTGCCCGGCACTGAGTAACGGACAGGGATGGGAGAAGATCGAAGTGATCAAGCACAATGTTGGACTGAGACCTTGTAGGGAAGGTGGAGCTAGAGTGGAATTGGAAGAGAGAACGACTGGAGAGGGGAAGTTGTTGCCTGCTAGTGTCAAGGGGAAGAAGAGGAAGGTTGGTGTTGTCCATGCCTATGGAATCGGTCCTGCTGGGTGCGTCTGTGTATTTGTACTGAAAAGATTATCGGCTCATCAGCAGATACCAGGCAAGTGCAGGAATCGGAAAAGAAGCAGCTGATCTGGCAATGGGGTATATTTCGAAGAAGGGGCAGGTCTCTTCAAAGTTGTAATCTTGTACACCATGCTTTTCATACCGTGAATGTATAGCTATTCAACCCGGGGTCAAATCTCGTCGCATCTCATCCAGTGACCTCACTGACAAGTCTACAGTCAGCAAAGATTTCGATACACCATCAAGTACTCACTTATGTCCAACCTCTTCTATACCTTCCTCCACTTTCTCAGCACCCGACTCTACGAGCGCCAACACCTTCTGATTTTCTCTCTCTGCGTACACATCCCAGCAGTGGACGGCAAGTAGGCCAATGATGATATCTCGGTAAAGCCGGTACATGTTCAAGGAAATCGTGGTGTCGAAGAGATATTCTTGGAGGAAAGTCGCAGTGGAGATGATTAAAGCTAGGATCACTGCGCGCATTTCGTTCAGTCACTTCGCAACGGCTTTAAGCTCAATGATCTGTTTGATAAGTAGGTGTTTTCCCCAAGTCTCAAGTTCCGAGAACCAGCTGGAAGGCGTGTCGCTGCGTCATGGTTGTGTGTGTGTGTTTCCTGCTCATAGCATCCCGATAAATTACCATTCCTTGGGGTCGACACATTTGATTCAGCTCTCATTCAATGTCATGAGAATTTCACGAGGTCGGGGCGCCAAAGCATCCCTACACTGCTGCTTTGGCCGTGATAGACCAAACGAGATAAAAGGAGAGGCTTGGTGTAGCAGGAGCCGTCATTACATAGACTTGGTTCAGACCACGTGGCATCCGCGACGCGTCGCGAAATCAAACATCAACAAACCCCTAAATTACTCATTATCGTCACCACTTGTACCGTACATACTAGACGATGCCTCCACGCCGGTCAACAAGAGCAGTGAGCTCGGCTCGTGTACCGTCCGAATCACCCGCTCCATCAGAGGCATCATCAGCCTCGGCAGCCAGTGATGATGACGCACCGGCCACTGTCAAACCGATACGGAGGACTTCGAAAGCGAAAGCTCAAGCTCCAGCAGCGGCGCCTGCTCCTACAAGGAGAAGTCGGAGAATCACACAAGACTCGGTAGCTCTAGAAGAAGAAGAAGAGGAGGAGACGCCGGTCAAGCCGAAGAGGAAGGGCAAGGCTGTGGCTGTTAAGCAGGAACCGGTGGATGCTGATGAGGACGAAGACGACATGAGAGCAGGCAAGGAGTCGACTCCCGTGCGACAGGCTGCTGCGGACGATGTCGAGCCTACGCCCATGCCCAAGCGAGTCTCTAGACCTGCACCACGCGCTACCCTCGATGTCTTCAACAGCAGCACTCCCGCTCGCGCAGGGGACGATGAAATGGAAGAAGCTACCCCTATGCCTAATCGTGTGAGGCCGCCTGGCGCTGTCGAGGATGATGACGAAGATGGGAAGGTAGAAAAAGAAGATGGAGAAGAGGAAGAAGAGGAAGAAGAAGAAGAGGAAGAGGACTTCACCCAACATCTACCTCAAGATCACCTCGCCAGTACGGCGAAACCCAAATCGAAGAACCCCCAATTCCTACCACCGCCCACTCCGACACCAGCAGACTACAAGACCGCTGCACAAGCTACTCCAGGCTCATCAGGTACAGCTAAAGATACTTTTCCATCTACTCCCGGTCCTCAAATCCCACAAGCAATCCCACTACCAATGCCCGAGATGCCAGCTGGTCCCAGCAAACCTAAACCTAGATTAACGATCCATAAATTGGTCTTGGTCAATTTCAAGTCTTACGCAGGTCGACAGGAGATCGGACCGTTCCACAAGAGTTTCAGTGCAATTGTTGGACCTAATGGAAGTGGGAAAAGTAATACCATTGATGCTTTACTCTTTGTTTTCGGATACAGGGCGAGCAAGATGAGACAAGGGAAATTATCGGAACTAATCCATAATTCTGCTGGGAAGGAGGGATTAGAGAGCTGTTCAGTCGAGGTTTGGTTCAGGGAGATTGTAGATGAGGTATGTTCTTGTTCTCGCTCAACGTTTTGGGCGGTCATCTTATATTCAGGCCGGCGTGGACAACTTCCGACTCGTCCCAGACTCGTCCCTCATCGTCACCCGTACGGCTTTCCGAAACAATTCTTCGAAGTACTCGATAAACGATCACACCAGTACATTCACAGAAGTCACGACACTATTGAAAGCAAAGGGAATTGATCTCGATCATAACCGTTTCCTTATCCTACAGGTACGGCATTGCTCATTGCGACAGCTAACAATTAGGGAGAAGTAGAGTCCATTGCTCTTATGAAAGCCAAAGCCCAAAATGAGCACGAAGACGGCCTCCTCGAGTACCTCGAAGATATCATTGGGACTACGAAATATAAACAGCCAATCGACGACGCAAACAAGGAAGTCGAGGAGCTGAATGATCAGCGAGCAGAGAAGGTCAATCGTCTTAGAGTGGTTGAGCGGGAAAAGAGTGCTCTGGAAGATAAGAAGAAGGATGCCGAGGATTATCTGAGGGATTCGAATGAGCTTACAAGGAAAAAGAGTCTGCTTTGGCAATTCCACATGCTCACTGCGTCCTCCAATTTGGAGATCACCGCCAAGGCCGTTGTGCGTCTTAACGAGCACTGCTTAGGCATTGAGCTGATATAGTAGGAAAATCTTGACAAGTCTTTACTCGAAGAGCAGCAGAAGAATGCTGGGCAGCTTGCTGAGATTGAAGACCTCCAAAAGCTATTTGATGAGAAATCGGCTGCCTTTGCTGTAAGTCACCATACAAGGCTAGGCTGATGTATCAGGAAGTCAAGAAATTGACAGATGCTTTGGTCAAGGATGCAAAGAAATTTGAGAAGGAACAAGTGGGCTTGGCTGAGAAAAAGAAGCATCTGGTGACCAAGCAGAAAAAGTTCAAGAAATCGCTCACAGACGTGAGTAAATGACTGATAGATCGAGCTGATGGTAGGATGGACACACCCGCTCGGAAGCTAATGCGTCTTTCGAGAATCTCGAAAGCGAGCTTGAAGTCAACAGGAAAAAGGTTGCAGATCTGGAGAAGAAGCTAGAAGCCGAAGAGGCGGAACTGGAACAAGTCCGAGACAGCTTGAAGGGTATGCCTTTGGGATGGTGTATGCTGACTTGCAGACAAGACGGACGAGTTCACAGTTCAGATCGATGCCAAACAGCGAGAGCTCGAGCCATGGACAGCGAAAATCAACGAAAAGCAATCTTTGGTTGATGTCGCCACATCCGAACGAGATGCTTTGACTCAGAAAGCGACAGGTATGCAAACTGCGCTAGAAGAGGCCAGGGCATCTTTAGCGACTCTAAAGGAGGGCGATGGGTCGAAGCAGCAGGAATCGAATGATCTCAAGCGTGAAGCTGCCAAAATCCAGAAGGAACTGTCAGCCAAAGAGGCCAACGTCGAGGTAAGTCAATCATTGCTGTGCTGGCTTTATGCTGATGGCCAGTCTCTGGCTGGACGAGGTGAAGCTTTGCGAGCCAAGGTATCGAACTCGCGTCACAAAGTTGACGAAGCCAAGTCTTCGCTTGCTGCAGATAAATCGGAGAACGCGGTGCTGGCCTCTCTCAACAAGCTCAAAGCTCAAGGTCGTATCAAGGGTTTCCATGTGAGTACACTTACCTGCGTGTGAACAAGACTGATCTCAGGGACGTCTTGGAGACCTCGGTGTAATCGACGACAAATACGATGTTGCCGTCACGACTGCCTGTGGTGCCCTCAACAACCTCGTGGTCGACACTGTCGAGCAAGGCCAAGCTTGTATCGAGCACTTGCGAAAGGGGAATGTCGGCCGAGCATCATTCATGGTTCTCGAAAAACTACCTCCTCGTGATCTCGGGCGTATCGAGACTCCCGAGAATGTTCACAGGCTATTTGACCTTATCAAGCCTAAAGATCCTCGATTCGCGACTGCCTTTTATAAGGGTCTATTCAACACCCTTGTCGCTGACGACATGACGCAAGCACAACGGATCGGATACGGCAAGAAGCGGTGGCGAGTCGTGACGCTTGCTGGTCAGCTTATCGATCCTTCCGGAACAATGTCGGGTGGTGGTACTCGAGTCCAACGAGGTGGGATGAGCTCTAAATTCGTTCCCGAGCGAATGGAACCGGAAGTTGTCGCTCGATACGAGAGCGATCTGACTTCTGCCGAGCAAGCATGGCAGGCGTGGCAAGTCGAGCGGAAGACTGCTGAGTCGGAGTTGGTACAATTACGCAAACGACTGCCCGAAATCGAAATTGCTTTGGAGAAAATTGACCTGGACGTCTCCACTGCCAACAAGCGTATCAAGGAGGGAGAGAAGCACCTCGCGGAGTTACAGTATGTTTCATGGTCTGTGTCTAGCTGACCATGTCAGGTCGCAGAGCAAGCCTGATGCCAACGATGAGAAGAGAATTCAGACTCTAGAAGCAGACATCGCCAAGAACACCAAAGAGGTCGCCTCGCTGCGTGAAAAGTCTTCTGGGATCAGCAACCAGATCAAGGAACTCCAGAACAAGATCCTAGAAGTTGGAGGTGTCAAACTTCGAGCTATCCAATCGAAATTCTCGACTACCAAAGGTCTACTCGATCTCGCCAATGATGCGATCACCAAAGCCGAGGTTGGACAGGCGAAAGCCAAGCATGATGTCGAGAAGCTCACCAAGGCTATTGACAGTAATACTCAGAAGATTGAAGAGGTCGAGGAGGAATTGAGCGTAGTTACGGCAGATCTCGAAGCTAGTGAAGGAGACCTGAGGATGATCAAGGAGAAAGTCCAAGAAGCTCAGGATGCTTCGGCGGACGAACACGACGCCTTACAAGCTAGTAAAGCTGAACTTGACGAGAAGACTACCGATATCAATGCCTTCAGGAAACTCGAGGTGAGCATGATGAGTTGAGCTTGTATCGAGGCTGACTGGTAGATGGACATCAAGCAGAAGATCGAGGATAATCACCGTATACAGAAGGATAGCAAACAGAAGCTCAAGCATTGGAGAGAACGTCATGATGAGCTGGAGCTGGTCTACATTGAGTAAGTCCCCGTCACACCGATATGACTGACAGGCAGTGAGGACGATGAAGATGAAGAGGTCGAAGGCGAGACTACTGTCGTTGACCCTTCGAATGAAGGTGTGGAGGCAGAGGACGGTGCAGAGGATGACGGCGAGGACGCTACACCAACTCCGAAAGCCAAGAAGGCTCGAAACGATACCACCGAACTAGTCGAGTACTCTTCCGATGAATTACGCTCGGTCGACAAGAACCTCTTGACCGCCGAGATTACCCAGCTCGAAGAAGACATCTCGAAGGCCAGACCCAATCTGACCATTCTCAACGAGTTCAGGAAGCGAGAGGCAGAGTTCCTCGAGCGAGCCAGGGATCTCGACGCTGTTAATGCTCAGCGAGATGCCGCAAAGCAGAGATACGATGATTTGAGAAAGGTCAGATTGGAGGAGTTCATGGCTGGTTTCTCGGCTATTAGTGCCAAGTTGAAGGAGATGTACCAGGTACGTCGCGCCCCTGCGGCACGTCGGCTGATACTGATGAGTAGATGATCACGATGGGCGGCAATGCCGAGATTGAGTTGATCGATAGCATGGACCCGTTCTCCGAAGGTCAGCCTACATACACGTTGGGCATAAGACAGACTCTAACTAAATAGGTGTGGTTCTGTCGATCATGCCTCCCAAGAAGAGTTGGCGAGCCATCGCAAATCTGTCTGGTGGAGAGAAGACACTGGCCTCTTTAGCCCTGGTCTTTGCCCTCCATGTTTTCAAGCCGACACCTCTCTATTTCATGGTATGTCTATTGCTGCCTGATCAAGGTGGACGGATAGAGCTGACGAGTAGGACGAAATTGATGCGGCCTTGGACTTCAAGAATGTCTCCATCGTCGCTAATTACATTCAGTCAAAGACTCAGGCTGCTCAATTGTGCGTTTACTGTTCTGCTAGTGCTGACTGGCAGTATCGTCATTTCACTCCGTAATGACATGTTCGAATTGGCTCATCGCCTAGTCGGTATTTACAAGACCTCAAATGTGAGTACTCGCGAGTGTGTAGTGTGTTGAGCAAAAGCTGATGAACAGTGTACCAAGAGTGTGGCGATTGACAACAAGGATCTGAGGACTCAGGCTGTACCCAGACCTATCGCCGGCCCGAAGAACTCGGTACCGCCCACGCCTCGCGCAGACGACCCACAGCGTCGGTCTACGATACTCGAAGAAGACAGACGGCAAAGCACGGCTTCCGTTTCTGCATAGACGATCTTGAATGGCTCCTTTCTTGTTGTAAATCATGTAACAGGACAATTGGGCTCTGTATGAGGGGTATGCATATGCTATGATTATATTGATGCCCATTCTTTTGGGTTACGCAGTACGTCCATCAATTTGCCTTCTTCTGTACCCTCATCTCCCATGGTCGACATGTATTCCCACCTCGCTGTTTCTGGCAGACTGTCGTCAGCTACAGCCTGACGCGGGGTACTCACCTCATCAAAATACTTTCGATCCTGGCCCCTGGGGTGGCCAGACCAAACTTGGTCCCTCTATCATGTACGAGATTGAATTCCACATATCTTCCTCTTCTAAGTAGCTGCCATCTCCTCTCTTGTTCTGTCCAGCTCCTCGCCATATTCTTCTTGACAATGGGGATATAGCTAGGCAAGAAAGCTGAACTCGACGATTGAACGAATTTGAACAACTCGTCTTGATTCGGTTTCGTTCCACCATTGATCTCCGAAGTTGTTGTCAAATCATCGAAGAAAATCCCACCGACACCACGAGATTCTTTACGATGTGTCACGTAGAAATACTCGTCGCACCATTTCTTGAATTTAGGCCAGTATGCGGGATTGTGCTCGTCACATGCGTTTTTCAGAGTTTGATGGAAATGCTTGACATCCTCTTCAATTAGATAAGAAGGGGTAAGATCGGATCCTCCGCCAAACCACCATGCTACCGGTTCCCTAGTGACTGGGTCTTCGACTTCGAAATATCGATAATTGAGGTGGACGGTAGGTACATGTGGGTTCCAGGGGTGAATGACGATTGAAAGGCCCGTAGCAAAGAAAGGAACGGGGGAGTCGGAGACGGGTAAACTCGAGTGGTCTGCTCGCATCGCCTGTTGACCCCTCACTGGCAGGTTTCCGTGGACGATCGAGACGTTGACACCTGCCTTTTCGAATACACGACCATTGGTCAAGACGCAGGATGACCCCTCTCCTCCCTCGGGTCGGAGCCAGGCATCGCGATGGAAAGTCGGAGGAGTGGGCGATGATGCTGAAGGTAAAATTTTCGAGTATAAGGGTTGACTTGTCTCAGGTTGCGTCGGATTGAAAGGTGGGGCATTGGCCTCGATCTCTTCGAGGGTATTCACTATATGATCTTGAAGATTCTTGACCCATGTTGCCATTCGTATACGCATTGGGTTCTTTCATCAGCGTTGTCCAAGGATTGCAAGACGTACTTTCGGATCATCTGCCTCGAGTGCATTGTTGGGCAGCCAAGGCGCTCCATGAATCTCGGTGACGGTCATAGCAGGTGCACCATCGCATTTGGCAGTGTGCTACATATCAATCTCTATCCTTACTGATCAATTAATCTTTTCTTACATCCTGAGTAAGCCATCCCTTGTCATTCACAAAGGCGATCACGAAGCCGGTGAGAACACCAGTCATGGCAGCTTGGACTAGACCATTACGATATCGATTCGGACTTGGTGTTGGCTCTGTGGCATAGAAGCGGACTAACGTCAGTTGAGTCCGACGATAACACTCACTGTTGGATGGCCTGACAAGTCTCGGTCTTGCAACTTGCCGGAGAGTAGCAGTACTTCTCAGAGCTTTCATAGACATGATGTCGGTGCTGCTTTCGAGCTATCTGAGCCTCTGTTCTAATGTATTGAAATATATATATATATGACTTAATAGATTTACGTGTCTACCCGGCAGCGTCTAGCGGCTTGATGGTACGGCTAAATCCGGAATGAGGCCCCAGATTGGTCTATATCAATGAGCCAATATTTCAGATCGATCCTATAATTCACCATTTATCAAGTGACAACAGAGCAGTGACAGCGGCAACGACATGTTCAGCGCAGCCGTCAGGGTGCTAGCTAGAGTAGCTACGATACAGCTGGAAGAAGCTGCAGCTGCTCATCCTCGGCCACCAAGGACGCTACTCAAAGGGAAGGAACGGGCAATTCCGATCCGTCGACATATCCGACCCGAGCCCGCGGTCGTAGAATCGGACTTGGGGGTCCATGCAGGAACTGAAGGATATGATGAGAAGGACATTGAGCTAGATCCGAGTGGAAGGACAGTCCCAGTCGGGCACGGAATGGAGGAGCATCTGGCATCGATAGTCGACGAAATACCTCAAGAGGTAGAAAATACAGCAGGTCCATCGCGTACAGCTCGACATGCGCAGAAAGTAGTACATGGATTTTCGCAAGAGCCGGGACCATTTACATCACAGGCGGCGGCGACAAAAACGTCATCGCGACCCTATGAACAGCTAGAGGTCGATGCTTCCAGATCTGCCCCGTTACCCCGTCAGACCACGGCGCCAAGCTTGAATTCCAAACCTGTAACAAAGTCAACAGTCGAAGACAGCCCTCTTGTTCAGGCAGAATTACCAGTCTCTGATCAGCTGCACGAGATATTGAATGCGAAGTCGGAGGGCTCTGCTGCCGCAGACGCGAAGTCAGCGGATCATTCTGACCCAGAGGCGGTTAAGCCGGTGGAATCAAGAGCATCAGAGGGTA
>Ga0265797_10006099_pt1 | contig 17249 bp, 20 predicted proteins | sample P2T30metagenome_FD_192433 | JGI IMG/M metagenome (GOLD analysis project Ga0265797, IMG submission 192433) | Plant litter microbial communities from East Loma Ridge, Irvine, California - P2 T30 | ecosystem: Environmental > Terrestrial > Plant litter > Unclassified | place: USA: California...
GCAAGAGATGAGCAGGCAATTATCTGTTCCGAATGCAATTACTATTTCCAAGTTTTCTCAGCCCCAAGCCTCTATGCAGTCGCCTGTGATCCCACATCTTGCGATGTGCTTATTATGTCTCGACGTCCCGCCTGAAGGTCTGTAGCTATATCGTTCAGTCTTTTCACTCAGATCTCATCCTACCAAAGCTTCTCTCCGGTCATGTCGATTGATCCATCGAAGCTGCCACCCGCGCAATACGTGCCTGGCAGACAGTATGCCATCGAGCATGCTGGTAGAATCGACAAAGTACCATTCGTGGTATGCACTCCCCGTGCTGGCCGATAGATTCAATACTAACAAAAACATCAGATCACAACTGGACTCCTTTTCGGGCTCGCCATTCTTTCCGTATTCGTGCGCTTCGCGATTCGCATCTTCGGAGGGCGGAAAATACGATGGGACGACGGACTCGTCTTGGCATCGTCGCTGTGTTTGGCAGTGGCGTTCGCCTGCGTCCACAAGGCTCTTAATCCTTTCTATCTCGTCGAAGCCATAAACCAAAGGAAGACAATCCCATTCCGAGAGGACATTCCTGCGATCTTGGACATCCCCAAGTGGGCGTTCATATTCTCCATCTTCGGATGGAATTCCATTTATCTAGTCAAATTTGCTTTCATGTACTTCTTCCATGGCCTGACCCTTGGACTGTCGGTCAGAGTCGTACGATTTTTCTGGATCACCGCAGGCTTTCTTGTCATTGCTTGGATCTATGCCGTAGTCAACTTTGTCGTCATATGTGCACACTTTGGTGCAGACGCAGGTCAGTCAATGTTTTGTCCATTATTAAGACCCGAAGTACTGAGTTCATACAGCTAAATGCGGCGATGCACAGATGCATAAGAGAAGTGTCGCGGGTAACGTCATCGTTGGCGTCCTTGACATTATAGGCGATATTCTTAGTAAGTCATACAGCTAGAAACTTCATTACCTCGGTTCAAAAGCTCATTATTTCTAGTTGTTACCGTTCCTATTGTCGTCGTAAACCAGTCGATGATGTCATTTTCTCGGAAACTATCAATCGTGGCCTTGATGGGTCTCTCGGCAGTAATGGTTGTTTGCGCATTGATACGGGTCGTAGGCTCGTTGACCGAAACAACGGCGGCAGCATTCGGAACTGCACCGGTGTGGGCTGCGTATTGGTTCATGGTCGAATCCTGCGTCGCGCTCATAATGGCGTCCGTCATTGTTATCCGCGGAGTCTTCATCACCAACCCTGTCGATGATGACCGAAGAAAGCAGGATAGTGTATTCCAGCGATTTGGGCACCGTATACTGTCGGTGCTAAGGCTCTCCAGATCCTCAAGAAGCAGCGGGCGGAGTCCCCAGCGAAGCGACGCGCTCCATGGCAAGCACGAGGATCCAAGCGCGCCGAGGATCGCCACCCAGAGACCGCTAGGAGGAACATTGAATACCGTCAGAACGTTCATCTGGGGTGGTAAGAGGCAAAGTCCACCTGCATCGCAAGATGATCCGCTGGTGTCAGTAAACACAACCTCTGATCTTGGGGATATGGACTACCACAACATCCGGAAGGCAGAGGTGGCGAGACATAAGCCAGAGATGGCCTTTGTTTGATGAGCGATGATGGTTGGAAGCGAAAGGCACGTGTGTTGCGCGTTGAGAGCCTGGTGGGAAGTTATCATGACATTCAATGACAATCATAATGGACGACTGGAGACGAGCATAGTCGAGTGCTGTATCTTTCTCATCTCTAGTTTTGTTATGGCTCGTAATCTTGGAAGGGCCGATCGTGGCGCCTGTGCCACCGCGTCATCGGCTCTTTCCTTCTACCAAGCGACGCGTCCAACTCCATTCACGCGTCACACCCAGCTTTGCGAGCCCATCGGCTGACTACGGTAGAACAGATACGTTGCGACGCACTTCCTTTCGAGTCAATTGCCTGGCAAGGCTGGCTTCTACCAGCATGTCGCACGCGACGCGCAGATCGCCACTCCAAGAACAACCATGACCACCACGATAACACCACTGACACTCAGCCACAGCGGCATAGCAGGGTTTTATCACTGAGGGCGGCCTATGATGCATTAGCCTTATCGATCGATATATTCGGTTGGCATTCCTCATAGGCGCTGGTACGCCTTAAACCTCGAAACCCGCCCCCAAATTTGAGGGGGGCGGTGCTGCAGTCAGCAGAAGATCGACTACGCGACTCCGCCCAGTCTATCACAAAAGTCATGGGTACTCGCGAACGCGCAGTCTCCTTGTTCATTTACCAAGTCTCCGCTCCAGTGCTTTAGGAAACTGGTCATTTGCATCGCATGCACATTTGCGATACAGTAGTGCGTGGATGATGAGGACTTATCTTCACGATCTCACGGTGCCGCCAAAAATCTCCCATATCTCTTCCAACCTCATCACACCTCTACCACGCTTTGGGACACTATGGTGTGAAAGCCACCGGCAAGCTGCTAGGGACATCCGCGCACGATGGCGACGCTGTGGACTTTGGCTGTTTATCGCAGCATGGAACGCCATGCTATGGGTTTGTCTCATCTGGTTATCATCTCCTGAGCCCGTGGGCTTTGGTTCACCAGGCGCCTGTTTACCCGATGATTCCTTCGCGATGGATTCCTCAAATTGGCGATACTTGAGCAGCTCGGGCTTTTTCCAGATCACAATGGCGACGGGCCGCATGAACTTCACGCAGGTGAAGGCCATAGATGTTAGCTGGGATATCGTAAGTTGCATTTTTCCTCGAGTTGGGTAGTTGCGGACATTTCAGCATGAGACGGCTAACTATTATGCAGCTCGTTGGCCGCGGTGGTCAAGCACTTATCGCGTATATCTCATGGCGCATAATTGCCAAATATGTCACGACCTCCATGGAAGTTACGCCTGTCACTTTTGGAACATATCGAACTGTGTTCCTACCGAACGGTGGCTTGTTTTTTGCCATTCTATCTACGATACGAGACTTCGTCACGCGGCACGGCTTACATTCCAAGATAGCCATGATCTTCATGATATATACCATGATTTTTACATTCATATATCCAACCCTCGCCAGCGCAATGACTGGTTATAGCGCAAATGTTGAGGCCTTCATAAATTCCACAGCTGGGGAGTACGTGCCTTTTGGCTCGTTTGGCTTTGCGTACTTCGTCATTCACGATGGTTGGCGCATTGACGAACTACAAGGCGATCATCTCGTAACAGGCAAGTAAGCCAGACTCGACGTCGGCTTGATCATGAGTTCTAACGCGCCTTGATCAGAATCCCTCGGCAACGAGCCAATGACCTCATCAACATACACTCTTGGTGAGAGGTTTCGCGCGTGCTACGATATCGACCGGGACCGTGAACGCTGTGACATGGTACGCAGCGTATCTAAGTGTAAGCTACACTACCTGGAACAGTACGAATGTCGTTGACGTATATATGGACGCTGCAGAATTCGGTCTCAACGGGGTGAATATGACAAACTCGACCTTCCGGGGATTCTCTTTACCGCCCCCAGTCCTCAACATCTCAGCCCTCTCTTTGATAAAACTTGACGACAAGGTTGGGAGGCCTAACAGAGATTACCGGAACGAAGACTTTCGCGTGCCCTTGGATTCATCAGCACTGGTGTGGGCATATGATAATCACACATACAATTTAGATTATCTGGAACGAAGTGGTAGTTGCCAGGCTGTGTCGGTACGGGAATCCCGTAAATAACTACGCCTTTTTGGCTAATCTTTTTAGGACTACAACTGGGGATTCTCGTATGTCCAGCTCTTCATCATGATAATCCTCCACATAACCTGGAGTTCTGGCCTCTACATCATGTGGCTGCGAGCCTACAAGATCATGAAGAAGCGAGGGCGAGGAAAAGAAGACGTGGCAGGAGAACACAAAGCTGTCTTCGAACTTGCCGCTGCCATGCGAGAGCAGATCAGTGAACCCGCGAAGGAAGAGGGCGATGACGTCTCTGCGTTCACCGAAGCTAACCTGCGTCGACGGATCATGAAAGACCTGCGCGGAGGATCCATCTCCTACACTACTCCACTACCTCCTAACGGAGAAACCGGCGAGGAGTGGAATGCTATACCCTGGACCAAGAGTCACAAGCTATCTATCATCGCAATGGTCACTTGTATTCTGGCGATGGCATTGAGCGCGGCTTATCTGCCACGAACCACCATGCTTCTCCTCCCGTTACCCGGTGTACTGGCGCTCGCTCTGTACATTGGGTCGACCAGGAAGAGTCGCATTATTTTGTTCGTCTATATCTATCTGATCGTCACTATTCCAACGCAGCTCGTGGTAATGATATGCCTACGGTAATGATATCACGTACTGGGACTTGTGCTTTTGAGGCTTGGAATATCACAAAAGCCCCTTTTCGTGTAATTAAAGCATGGCGCACTACAATCAATTTCGAGCATCTGTCGCTTCGTTTCCTTTTGCTTCCAATGTCGCTATATTCGTACATCGACTTCATTCTTCCATTTTCGCACACTCTTCGCGATGTCATCATGCTCCGCTACCTTTCGCTTTGTCAAACACTCCAAACGCGTACGAATCGACTCTTGCAGAATCTCAGTAGGAAAAGGAGATAAACACCATCCCGTGTACAAGTAAGCGCCCTCTGCGACATCGCAGTCAGAAAGGAGAACGGCGTGCTTGTGATAAAATCTTAGGTCAAGATCCCCAAGAGCTTCCATGTGCCGTCGTAGGGCATCTAGACCATGTTCAAGCGTGTATCTGTGAAGGACACAAAGTAGGTGATCTGAACGTTTGCCTGGGATGGATGTGATGAACCATTCTAGTGGAGCTTGTTGCTACTTGTGGTAAGTGTTTGTGTCAAGCTCCGTCTCCTTGAAGGTAGACTGCAGCGGCGGAGTGTGAGTTCGTGATGATAGCGGTGGAGAGCTTTGCGCGATTGAAGACGTGGTGAAGAGGCTGATTTACAGCTGAACATGGGCACGTCACTGAGCCATTTGTGTTGCTACATCCATCTGATAGTAGTACTTGCGATGAAGATGTCTCTCAGGATAGTCGTTCGTCCAAAGTAAGTTTGTATTGAATGTCTCAAATATTTACCGCGCCTCAGAAATATCACAGCCATCACTCCGAGCCAGCGCATTGCTATCCTAAGATCCGCCAACTCACCCGATCTTGTCGCAACACTTCATACTTCGGTCACAGTCCTCCATGCATTCATCATGTAGCCCACGTATAAAAGCACAGAGCTATCCTGCACCTTTACCACATCAACAAAGCCAACTCATTCTCCACTACATCTCTTAGCCAATTTCTACAACACGAAATACCAAAGCACGACCACCCAGTAAATCCACACCAGCTCAAATCCCCATCAGAACCAACCATGTACCCCCGCTTTACCCCCGAAGAATGGGCCCAACACAACCCCTACGCATACAACCGCGGCGTCTCCCCACCACGTAATCGCCACGAGGAGCCACGTCGCGGATACCGCTCAGACGACTACCGCAGCGTTAGCCCTCCTTACTCAACGGAGCTACGGAGGAGACCGCGCGTTACTCCAACCGCGGACCGCGTATGCATGCTAGCTTGGGTGATCCGTATTCATTCGGCCAACCCGGATGGGGTGTGAACATGCCTGGAGGGTATTGGTTTGGTGAGGATAATGAGTGGTAGGGGTGATGAAATGAGGAAATTGAGGAAGGCGCTGAGATGAGGGTTATGGAAGATGATGATGGAGTTTGCATATCGGTGGTCTGGTGTTTGGAGAGTTTGGGGTGGAAATGAAGCTATATATTGCCCGTAGCCTATATAGTGCACCATATGACCCTTCTTCTTCCATTTCCACTTCTCCAACGCGTCTAACACCCCTCCTCAAACTCCCGCCTCGCGGCCGCATACCACTCATCCTTCATCACCCACAGCGGACTCGGCACACGATACCATCTAGAAATCGTGACCCTGAAATTGTCCAATAGCGCCCCTTTGAAGATCTTCTCAGCATCCGGAGTCGTTTTTATCGCTGGTATCATACATGTAGCGATTACCCACTCGGCAATATGTATCTTTCTCCACAACCCGTAGGGATAGTGATGTTGAGGATGACTTGAACCCCCTGTCATTGCCTCGAGCAACCCTGCCTCAACAGCCGAAGAGCCACGCAAGAAGAAGCGTAGGCTAGCGTGAAGCAGCGCGTATCTGGTGCCTACCATAAGGGGTTTTTCGTATCCGAACTTGTTCATACGCCTAGTGTCATAGCGGAGCACGACTTTCGCAGTTGGGTTGGCGCGACAGAATGAGTGTATGATAGGGTATTCGCCGCCTGTGAGCAGCTGCCCGATATCGTACCAACAATCCCTAGTGATCGAAGCGTGTTCCAACGGCCTGGGCGTCACTGTGTCCGCGATGACCGTAATCTGTCGGATTCTCGCTTGTGCACTGGCAGGAATGGCCTCTAAAAACCTCGCGCATATTGCTTGTGCCGGTGTTGTCGTGCCTGGCTCTTTCACGAAAACCAATTCGTTGTACCGCAGGCTCAAACCCCGCGTTTCTTGACACAGTAGGCGGCAGACATATCGAAGCTGGTTGAACTCGGCTTTTGGAACTTGGGGGGTCTCTAGAGTGTACCGCGTGTGATGCTCCCCTTGTGCGTAGAGTTTTGGAATTTGAATAGAGCCATCGTCAGTGTTGATGCTGACGACAGTAGCCAGTACCGGCACGGAGTTGGTGAGAGCGTAGGAGTATATCATCAGTCGCAGTTCGGCTGGAAGTTCCAGGAACTGGCTATAGATATTTTGCGTTGTCATTATCAGCTATACGAATATTCTGTTAGTGCTGGGTGGGTGACCATAGGGGGGCCGGCAGGTACTCACGTCGCTCGCGACGAAAATGTCGACCTCGGCGGCGAAGATGTCGGCGTCTGGGTTGGTCTGCAGGTCGGATTTGGATTAGAATTTGCGTACATACGTGAGACGATGGAGGATGGAAGAAAAGCAGCGGAAATATCTGTCTTCCCTTGCACAACATAATCTGGTTATCATCTTCTGGTTGTGGAAGGACCCATAGAAGCGAGAGCCACTGACAATCTTCGAATTTCAAACAGCACTCCATTACGACGCCAGAGCAACAGCAACACTGAAATTTGAACGTCTAATTCGATATCTTCTCTGAACCTGCGTCGAGTATGTGGAAATGTCGAACATAAAAGAAGATAACATGCTAAGCCTAGCCCGCTGAACCGCTGATTACCACAGATTGATCAACGCCATGCAAAAAATGCCATACCTCTCTCCAAGCGCCAGTGGAACCGACCATGCAACGTAAAAACAGCGTGAAACTTCATCTTCTTTGCTAGCCCATTGCACTTCGTGCGCAGACCTCCTGACGGCGATCCTTAATACTGCCATACCCGTGTTCTCAGTCCAAGAGTATTTGTGGTACTCGTAAACGTGAGTAGAGGCAGTTGTGATCGAGGTTTGGGAGGCTTCTAGACTAGGTCTACGTTGAATTTCCATGTACCTGTTGATGTTAGCAGTAGTTCAGGGAGGAGTGCATGGAGGCGTGTGGACCACATACCGAGCTTCAGGTTCTCCGCTGTGTCGTTGAGGACGATGATCCTCCGCTTGGTGCAGTATGAAGTCTTGTCAAGGATATCGACCTTGAGGTCTTTTAACTGATCGATTGGCTTCTCGAACATCTCGCTGAGGTTCTCGACGGCCATTTCCAGATCCTTCTGGTTGTCCTCGAAGATCTCCGTTAGGTTGTTGCGGGCGAGGTAGTAGGCAAAGGCGTAGGTCCACTTAAGCACCTGTCGGCATTGTTGAAGCGCATGTGAAGCCTGGTCAAGGAACTGCACCTCAATCCACGACATGCCTGATGAGTTTTGTAGCTGTTGCATCTTCTTCTCCGTCTTAAGGTAGAGGTCCTTGTCGAGCTTCGCCGACTGTTCGTGGTTCGCAAAGCGATTGTAGTAATGGAGGTATCGTTCGAGCGACTGCCGGGACTTAGCCTGCGCGTCGCGGGCTTCGGATCCGCTCTTCTCTTCGAAGCGATTGCAGTTGTACCAGCTCGTGCCATGCTCCGACCACTTGCCCATGCACATCCAACAGAACTCGTTGCGGCACTTCCTGCACGTCATGTGGTTGCACCCTCCGTTCTTCTCGATTGTAGAGTTACAGTTCGGGCATTCCTTAGTGTTGGCCGATATCCAGTTGGCGGTCTCTGAGTCGTCCTCGCACTTCTTGACCCACTTCTTGACCAGCGCGCAAGGTGCAGGCTGGTGGTTGTTCAATGTACATCCAAAGCAGAAGTCGTGTCCGCATTCGCAGTGTACTGTTGGTACGATCTTGGTGAGGTCCTTGCTCTTTACAGGGCATTCCACGGCGTACTTGCAGTCGGGCGCAGGGCACCATTTGAGGTTCTCTTTATCGTCGACGTAGGTTCGCGTGAGGAGGGTGTGGTATCTACGACTATTAGCATGTCGGAGGAAAGTAGAGCGATCATCACGTACCTGTCTTGGAGATCTGCCGTAACGAGAAGGTCTAGCGATTTTGAGTCGACTATGCGAGTGCAGCCTTCTCCGGGACAGCGTATGCGGGCAGCCTCTCCCTCGTCTTGGATCTTGGTGCCGAGGTACTGCCTGTAGCAATCTAAGCAAAACCGGTGTCCGCACTTCATGGCGAAGCTCCGCAGGTTCGCGTCGTCGTCGCAACAGATGTCGCAGACGAAGCCTGGTATCGTCTCTATTTTGGGCGGATTGGTGGTAGAGTCCTGGCCCAGACCCGCTAGCTCTAGGACCTCGTCTGTCTTCTCCATGTATTGGTCGATCAGGCGCTCCTTGTTCCATCGCAGGTGCCGCAGGAGGATGGCGGCGGCTTCGGGTGGCTGGCCGAGGATGCTCGAGACTTCGTCGACCTGCTTGTCTTGCTGTGCTTGGATCTGGGCGGGGTCGAAGACTTTGAAGTCTACCTCGAAGGCCTGCTTCGTGGGCTTGATGTCCTTGTCCTGTGATTCAAAGCCGACGTCATCTTGGTCCATGTCAAAGTCGGAGTCTAGACAGTGTTAGCACGTATCTTCGGTGGCAGCTGGGGGATGCGCACCCTCTTCCAGGTCCAGGTCGCTGTCCTGGTCGTCAAAGTCATCGCCGCTCATGGAGCTGTTGAAGTCGTCGTCCGAGTCCATCTTGCCGGCGTCGGTTGCGGGCGTGGCTGGTAGAGTAACAACAGAGTGATTGGTCTTCTTGTGGGGGTATTCCTCGGCGGGGCTGAGGTAGTTGTCTGCCTCGTCGGCCTTCCGCTTGCGAAGGGTGGTGGACGGCGTGATGATGGAGGAGTCCCGCCTGATGACGGAACGCGGGCTTGACAGGCGGCGGCGAAAGGAGCGACGTGCAAAGACGAGATAAGGCCTGAGGCGCGTGTGGTGAGTGGCGGTACAGGTGGTCGGAATCAGCAGCGTATTGGTCAGCAGCGCAGAAGGGAAGGAGTCACAGGAAGTGGGAGATGGCGTCCAGCAGTCGATTGCTGGTCCTCGATGCGGGCACTCATCGGGGTGGCCCTAGCGCCTTCTGGGAGGCAACAGTCCAGGGGCGTCCGGAACCTGACCGCGTTCTCCACATTTCACCGCGCGCTTAGAACACACCTTTTCGCGTGTCACCAGTCTATTATAGTAAAACGCAGTGTACCCTCAAGGCATCCTCTTTACTTTTCGCAGTCACAAATGTCCATTGCGGACAACAGCGGCCAAGACGTGCCTCTATAATGGTGTCGCCTATGCTCTCACATGAAACCGGCCACCAACATAGACTTTCGTGACTTCATGCTAGCATTGCTTTTCCACATAGATTCTGACCCTAATCTACCATACCGTAGCCAGCACTAGTCTTCGTCACTCTCCTCTTCGCTCTCGTCCTCGCTCTCCTGCTGCAAGAAGTCGATCAAGCTTTTCGTCTTCTCCCTCACCTTCTCCATGTCCGCGTTCTCTGTGCTCTTGTCATCTTCCCACCATTGTATCATGCCATCCTCTTCTATCGAGTCCAACTCGACAAGCTTTGTTGATGCGCTCAGCAGAATCGCATCGCCGTTCTCCTTGTTGCATAGGTCTGCCTGGAGCAGTAGCATGAAGTCGATCTGATCCGTCTTGCTTTCAGCATTCTTGTCGAAGATGGAGCGGTCGATGAGCTCCTTGTGCTGTCCAAAGACCTGCGCGACGGCACTTTTGATCGCTTCGCCCGACTTGGTGAGCTGGGTGACGCGCTTGACGAAGGAGGAGACGACTGCGCGTCTGACTTGGTGGTCCGACGCGTTTGTGCTCATGCGGAGGGCTGTGAGTTCCAGTTGAATGTTGGCGGATTCATGGCCTTCGACTAGCGAATCGTAGATACTCGCAGACGCATCGTGATCGAAGTTTGCCGCGTGTTGACTGTCGGCTGAGCCCACAGACAGGAAACTACTCGTCGCAGATCTGTCGTGGCGTTCCATGCCCATCATGTCTGCTTCTGAATCCGAGTTGATTGTGGATATTGACTCGTTTGAGAAGGTGTACACTATCTCTGTTAGCGAATGTAGGTAGTTATTGTTGATAATGCACTCACTTGAGCCCTTGGTGGCCAGACCATCCACCAGCTCGTCCTCATCATCCTCGTCGGAGTCGTGGAATTCGAAGCCGTCGCCTTTCTCGCCAACTATCGCCGGGTCTGAATCGCCACGAACGACCTCCTCTCCTTGTTCTCGTCTCCGCTTTGCTCTTGTAATTCTGTGCTCGCCTCGTATCGTCATACCCTCGCTGATGCTGACCCCATATGAGATCAGAGCACCAGCTTCGATGGTACATCTGCGCCCTATAGAGACCTCGTTTGCGAGGATGGCCTTGGTAACCGTACTGCCGTCTGCTATGCTGGCGTAGTCCCAAATATACGCTCCGTCAATCTTGACATTCCGGCCGATCTGGCAATGCCTCCCGATGATGCTGTTGGTGATGACGCTCTTATCGCCTATGCTGGTGCCCCGGCCGATGACTGTCTTTGGCCCGATGACACAGTCGCGTGCAAGTATGACCCCCTCCTCTTTGTATGTGTTACCTTTTTGTAACCGATATGACTGTCCTTGAACGAGGTTGCTGTCCGGACACAGCGGGTATGCCCATCGCGAGACGATATCCTTACTGACCGATTCGTATGCGTGGAGATTCCGCACTCTTGCCGCGTAGTGATCTGAGATGATGTGTGTGTGGAATGTCTTGCCGTTGAGCTCGTAGTCTTTGAGCACGCTGTGTAGGAAGCCCTTGCGAGGCGCTTGGAAATCGAAGTTGTCGCTCCATAACGCAAGCACGTCGGGTGTGCAGATGTCGATGCCGCAGTCGATCAGGTCTTGGCGGACTTCGAGCTCCTGGTGGGTGGAGAGCAGTTCGGGGTCGATGGAAAGGTAGTGCGTTTGGTCTCGGTTCGGCATCTGTTCGAAGTGTAGGCATCTGTCTTTCTGCGGGTCAATTACGAAGACGGGACTTGTGCCTTGGGCCTTTGTCCTGTGAGTCGCGCCTGCCTCGCGCAGCACCATGGTCATGATAGCGTTCTTGTCCTTGGCCCGCCGCGCCCTATGCGCTGCGAGTGCAGACTCGAGGGGCAGATTGCTGACCACATCGCCATAGACCAAGAGGAAGTCGCCAACCAGCAGGCCTCTGCTGTCCAGATCTCGCATCGCATCACCGATGGAATGTGACGTCGACTGGATCAGCTCCAGTCGCGAGAAGGGTGACGATTTGGAGGACCATCGCGAGGCCTTGATGTAGTCTTCAACCTGTTCCCTGTGTGCGCCGCAGTATACAAAGACCTCCTCCACGCCGGCATTGGCGAGAAACTCGAACGTGTACTCGATGAGCGGGGTATTCGCGAGGGGCAGAAGACACTAGCAGGCGTCAGCGTACAGCTGGCAGTGTTCGGCGGGTGCGTACTCTTGGGTGCTCGAGTGTGAAGGGACTGAAGCGTGTCTCAAAAGGATCCGCGAGTATCTACCAGGTTAGCATAATTCGCGACCAGTTGCGTTGCGCAACCTACCACAGCCTGCAGCGGCTCATCGCGCTCCTCCTCGCCGGACTTGCCCTTGTCTTGGCCTTTCTTGCCTTTCGGTGGCATCTTCACTTTGGGGTAGTGTGTTGCGCAAAAGCTCGAGGGGCGCTTAGAATTCTAGATTCGTGGTGCACGTGGAGGGGTTTGGCCTACGACTTCCAAAAAAGCTCCCACTAACTGACCACCACCGCTGAGTCACAAGCCCCCGACCAGGGACCACCACGCCTACCAGATCTTCGGGTCTCCGTCACGTCTCAGATCCTTTAGCGGGGTGGCTCTGCGGGTAAGCCGCTGCGCATGATTCTCGAACATGCTCGTGCGCGGCCTTCTGGGCTGGCTATCAAGGTCTGGACCACCAGGGCAGACATGTGCTCGGAAATGCTTATTGCGACGACACTTGCACCTGGAGGGAATGACCAAGATTGGCATGCAAAGCGAGACCTGTAGCTCTATACGAACAGCTTCAGAGTCAGTAGCTGCTGTCAGAGATTTCTGATATCCAGAAACATGAGTAATCATCGGTTTTTTTTCAAGACAGCCCACAATGAGAAGTGCGAAAAATAAGTAGTATACATATCCTTGACCTTGGCTAATTTGACCTCCCTATATTCGAGAGAAGAATATAATTGTTTATCTAGCAAGTAGGGTATTTTTCTAGCAACCGTCCAACCCAGACCTGATACAATGGATAGATGACCTCGAACGCCTCAGACCCTGTAGGTCCTAGAATACCCTGTCAGACAGCCCCCTGAGCTACCTTATTCTTGCACCTTTTTCTCCCGTAGATACAAGAGCCGATCACGACTATCGGCCCTGAAAATGGCTGCATCGCCTTTGTCCAGCAGTACAGCATATACTCAACACCTGTCATCCTGTAGCAGGTGGCTGCATCGCATTCGTTGTGAGACTTAACTGGCGAGACCGCTTGAACCTGTCATTGCGCCTGCTATCAACGCGGGCGTGGTTGCATGGACCCCATCTGCTGTGGCATTTGGGGAGGGTACATTTGTTGACGCTTTGCTGGATTGTTCATATCATCGCCTCCAGATATTTCCGAGACTTGACGGCGGTGACCCGGCGCTAGTTGTGATTGTTGCTGCTGTTGCATTTGCATGTGTGGTGAGGTACTGTATCCCATGTTCCCATGCATGGGGTTCACTCCATATGGTCCTGGGTGTTGGACTGGTTGGCCTCGCATTGCTTGCGCAAAATCGTCCGGGACTGTGCTGCCTACAGGGGAGACGCCCGGCATTTGGTTGGGTGAGTTCCAGTTGCTGACCGTCTGTGGAGATTTGGCTGGAGAATCTTCCTCTTTAAGCACCAATTGACGTGCTATTTGCACAGGCTGGGGTGCCACCATGGTCCCGTCAGCCTGAGCGACTGGCTTTTTGAGATGAACAAGATGCTTCTCTAGCATGTGTAGAAGACCTTCCTTAGTGAACGGCTTGGGGAGAACGTCGTTCATACCTGAAGATATTAGTACAAGGACTGAAAATGAACGAATTCCTCTTACCGTGCTGGAAGTACATGGAGATGTCGTCGCTCCGGATATTAGAAGTCATAGCCACAATTGGGGTTGTGTCAAACTGTCGAATCAAGTGGCATGCTGATACACCGTCCAGGTTTGGCATAATAATATCCATCAAGACCAAATCGTACTTTGAGCCCGCGTTCATCTTGTTGACAGCTTCCAAACCATCGAGCTGGGTTCAATTAGCATGGCGTACAAATGACGAGAGTAGATGACTTACAGCACTGTCGATGGAGCAGTGGAAAGCGTACAAGAATTTGCTTCCAATTCGACGGCAGGTGGGGTCGTCCTCAACGAGCAGAATCTGAGGCGGTCGAATCCATCCTGGATCTGGAATAGCATTTTTCCTCTTTGGCTCTGGCATTCTGGGTTCGCTGGATTCTACTGCTTTGGGCGGGGCAGCATAGGGAATGTTGTTGATGTGCTCGCTGTACATGGGGTCAATACCTTGGTTGGAACCGACAGGGTAAACGAGGTTATCGAGGTTTTCGAGACGCATTGAGTTGGTCGAAGTTGCTGATGGCGGTCCGCGGCTCGTCGGTCGCAGTGTTGCTCGCGCGATATCTGGTGGTGGGGTTGTCAAAGTGCCGTTCATCCGCATGGTGATCTCGTTCATCTGCTCCAGGTTTCGGGGGTTCAGCATAGCATCTGCGTTTGTTTCGCTTAGAAGTTTAGAAGCGTGCTGCAATGGAGAAGCGGGGTTATCGTCATCGTTGGCTGCGGCGGGCTCCATGCTGCCGTTCTGCGAGTCGGTGCCGTTGGGGAAAACGAGCTTGCTGTTCCTCCTTTGCGTCGCATCAACGCCGTGTAGGAAAGTCATGATCTGCTGCATGACATGCTCGTGGTTGACAACCGTCTTTTGTAGCCCGATGACCTCTTGCAAAAGCATTGAATGGTGGATGCTCAGTTCACTGTAGCGACTCTCGAGCGCATGCAGTTGAGCTTGCGTGGCCATCAACTGTCCGCTAACCATGTCCATCTGTTGCGAGGGCGCAAACTCTTCCGCGGCGGCTTGGTTGGGTTTTCGCGGCGCGGGGGCCTTTCGACGGATGTTGTCGAGCGCGTCTTTGTTGTTCATCTTGAAGTCGGGGTGCTTGAATTCCCAGGCCTATGGGGCTGTTAGCCACGATACCCGCAGACGTATCCAGGGATGCCACATACTCCAGGCCCGTACGGTGACTGTCCATTTTCTTCGTTGTTGTGACGGACTTTGTGGAAATCGTACTTGTTCAGCTGGCGGACAAAACTGGCGAAATTGCTATGTTTGAAGTGCTTGGGGAGAATGTGCTTTGTAAATTTCTCGTTCTGTTCCTGAGTCAGCAAGTCTGCCACGATATTGAGGGCCCGAGGCGCATACTTCCAGGACGACAAAACTGTCGCCGTCATTTCCCCATCGTACTACACTCTCGTCGCTCCCGTTCTCCAGCATCCTAGATGACGTTCAGCGCGAAGCACAGCGCGCATGGGCGCGTCAACCTACTTGTACAGCTTGCGCACAAAGTCGCTGGAGTTGTTGGACCCTCCCCCACCGGCTTGGCTGGGATCCATGATGGTGAATTGGGCTGCGCTGTGGGCGTAGATGCCGCTGGTGGTGATCCGTGTTGATGCGCGACGGCACCCAGAGAGTCGAATGGATGCCTAAGGGTCTGCTGAAACCCAGTCACAGTCTTCACCACTGGAGGCGACCGCGATGGAGCTACGGGGGACGGTGCGCAAGGTTCCGGTTGCGCGTTGGAGTGGTTTAAACTTTTGCTTGGCCGGGGGCGGATCGGTGGTGGATGGGCGATGACGAAATTTCCCAAAAAGGGCGCGCCGTGTTGCAGGCGGACGGAGGGCGATGGACGAGATCTGGAACCTTCAAGTGTAAGAAACAGGGAGACATGGGCACCTCTGCGCGGGCACTTGGGAGCTAAACGGGCCTAAAGCAGGTTAACACTGGGCTCGAGAGGAATGCAGTCGAGCATGCGCTAGGAGCAAGCCAAGCGGGCGACGTGCCGAGGAGACGAGCCAGGGGGTTGCTGCTATGACAGGACACGGGACACGGCCATGAGCAGACTGAGTCGCACCCCGTTTCCACACCGCACACACATCGCGAGCGCTGCCATAGTACCTGCAGTCCTTTTTCGGCGACCATGGTACGCCGGGCGTGGCTGTCCCAGCCAATGTTTCCGTGTTTCTGCAACCCATGTCCCCACTGATTACGCCGTTGACGATTCACCACCGGCTTGAGGCACGATCGGCATACAGCAGCAAGCGTGCAGTTGGGCTGCGCTAGTACCGGTGTGGGTCGAATGGGTCAGTATCATTATCCGCAATTTGCTGCTGCACTCGAGACTAGCCTGCATATACAGCTCTTATTTATGGACACGATGCTGCCATGTGTTCCGATATTGCATACTTCGGGGACAAGGTGCACACGTCAAGTGGAACGCGGCCGGTGGGCGCGCCTGCCGTCTTCCGACCGAAATACCCCCACCACCAGTGCCTCACCACCACCAAGTGCACACGTGCTCTCTTCACACACGCCCACATTCACGCACCTCTACCTGCATACACGCCATGTTCGCTACCGCCCGCCGTCTACCCCTAGTTCGTCCAGTCGCCGGTCGACGTCTGTTCCACGCCTCGGCACCTGCATTCGTCAATGTCGGTGACAAGCTGCCCAGCGTTGACCTCGTCGAGGGTTCGCCAGGTAACAAGGTGAACCTGGCCAACGAGTTGTCCGGAAAGGGTGTGATTATCGGTAAATTTCCCCTAGCGTCGACTGAGTGAACATGTGTTTGACAATGGCAAAGGCGTTCCGGCTGCCTTCTCGCCCTCGTGCTCTGAGAACCACATCCCGGGCTACATCAACTCCTCCAAGCTGAAGGATGCCGGCAAGGTCTTTGTTGTATCGGTGAACGACCCTTTTGTAATGAAAGCGTGGGGTAAGATGCTCGACCCATCTGGCTCCAGCGGTGTGAGTTGTTCGCATTCAGACAAGAGAATATCGTGCTGACTTTTTCAGATTCGCTTCCTCGGTGACCCCAGCCTGAGCTTCACAAAGGCCCTTGACCTCTCTTTCGACGGTGCATCCATTTTCGGAGGTGACCGCTCCAAGCGATATGCTTTGGTCATCGAGAACGGAACCGTCAAAGCAGCGCACGTTGAGCCTGATAACACAGGCTTGAATGGTATGAGTCCCTACTAATCAATAGCGAACGCAGCTTGCTAATAAGACACAGTCTCTGCGGCAGACAAGGTTCTATAGACAATCCACGACACGTTTTCAGATAGATGCTAGGATGAATATCCGCTACGACGACCACAGTCTGCTTACAGTCTCGGAAATGGCCTACGAAGTCTATCGTAAAGGAGATTGGACACCCCACCTCCCCTATACTGATGATCAATATAACACATCATATTTATGAGATTGCTTCGAATACGGTGACATGTTACTGAATCAGACAGCAAGATGAAGCAGTCTGGACACCCTGCACTAACCTCAGACCTGACCCACAAACCCTCTACACGTTCTGCACACATAGACCACCACAAACACACCATCTACTTCTTCCCAGCAAACGCGCACGTCCCAAGATCGCGCTTCTCCGCCGGAAGCTGGGGACTAATGTCAAAGTCGAAGATGTCAATCGGTAGTCCGATGGTCGTACATGCGTTGGG
>Ga0265797_10006100_pt1 | contig 17246 bp, 10 predicted proteins | sample P2T30metagenome_FD_192433 | JGI IMG/M metagenome (GOLD analysis project Ga0265797, IMG submission 192433) | Plant litter microbial communities from East Loma Ridge, Irvine, California - P2 T30 | ecosystem: Environmental > Terrestrial > Plant litter > Unclassified | place: USA: California...
TCTTCTTTGCTTCTCGCGAGACTGCAGAAGCTGTGCCAGCATGTTGCATGATGGTGGGAGTAGCAGACTCGTTGTTAGGAGTGCGTCATACCGCAAGCTGAGCTGTAAAGCCAACCGCAACAGCGCAGACTCTTTTGCAGGAGCCTAGAAAGCTCGCCATGCTAAAGAGCGAAGTATAGGCAAGGAGATGTGCGTCCTGAGGTCGAGAAGGCTCTCGTAGCTGCCAGAGATAGCCGTGGGGTAGGTGTAGCAGTGCACCAAAGCGAGGGCGTCGTAGCGGAGCTGGCTAAAAAGGCAAAAAGAGACAAACTAGCAACAAATGTACCTGCATTCAGCGTAAGCTTCCGACCCACTATACATGTCTATGCGAGAATAACTGCAATGTAGCATACAAAAAGACAAAAAGAAATAACATCTACTTACTGCCTTGTCCAATGCCTAGCCAATTCCCTAGGGGACTGACTTACTGCACGTTGCTGTTGCCGGAACCTAAAAAAGCAAAACAAAAAGCAAAAAGGTTCTTGAGTATACAGAGAGCTAACTGTGAAGCTGCCTGTATACCCCTTACTCCTTTGAACCGTTGCCGAACCTCAAAGTCACGATCACGCAAGCACGACGCACCTTAGCCTATCATATTTGTATCCCGCCTGATAGGTGGCGGCCAGATTCGAACCAGGGTCGTTGTTGTCGTGTGCCGGAACCTCTAAAGAAACTCAAGACGTACCTTCACCAGATCCTAGACCGCTGAGCCAGTTCGTTTTGTATACCGAGAACGGTCGCCCGGTGTGGTTTGATGGAAGATAGAGGTATTAGTTGATATATATACCCCAAGGACCTCAGATTGGGTGGGTCCAATGGCATTTTGGATTCTGGGGCGGCGACGTGGGCGATTCGCTAAGGCGGGGCGGCGACAGGGTTGCAGGGGACCTCTAGGCGACGGGAAGCACCAGGTCTGCATTGTAATGCTTCATCTGATGTTCGACTTTGTTGGGGTGGCTGCTCTGCCGCTTGAGACTCCTCTCCGCGACCACAAGCTTGACTCCCTCCCATCTCCTTGACTAGATCACCCTGCGCCAACGTTGAGCTGAATTGGACCCCGATTCCACGAGAGTTCTATCCCAATCGCCCTCAGTGCAGCTTGTTGTGGTGTCGCGTCTCATATGGCTCGGTGGTGAGCCTTGGCGCAAGTCTGGCTTGATACTGCCTCCCCTCGACGGCAGCAACACCACCACGACGCCACCTTTGCGCACTCGAGCGACATACTATTGCTCGGGGGAGATCTAGCATCCAGCTCCTGCAAATAGAAGCGGCATTGCAGATGTTCAATCTGCCTCTCTTGCGGACCTCCGGGGCGGCGGCAGCGCCGGGCAGCGTCCAGCAAGACACCCACCAAGCCGGCAACCACCTCGAGCAGCCTGCATGACGTCGATCAGGCAAGCGTAAACGGTACTCAACACCCTCGTCGCAGCAGAGGTATCGCTCATACAGCCTGCGCCCATCGTAGACATCCGGCGCAACGGCAAGTTTTCAACACCACTCGGTACGACACACAGTGGTCAAGCGCTCAGCTCGCGAGCCTTCGCTGACTCTTGCAAGCCTTCAGGGAACTATTGGATAGCCTGCAATGCTCCCTGCTCGCGACGGCGGCGGCGACCCCTCGAACGAGATCCCCGCGATCACAAGTATCTCTCGTCACCTGGCGGCCTCGTTCGCACCTCTCGGACACGACGACTGCAATACACATGCTCCAACCAGGGGTGTGGGACAGTATTGCCAAAACATAGAGCAAATGCACATGACCATCCGTGCGAAGAGCTCCTTTCTCAAGGCTGCCGGAAGGCCGCATTGGCCACAACGCACTCCGCGGGAGTCTCCAAGTGGAGCAAGGGGCATACAACGCCGTTCTAGCGGTGATTGGGGGCAGACAAGGGCAGAGACTGAGGAAGACAAGGGACATTCACACCCACTCCCGGTAAGGGAGGAGAGACTGTTACCTTTGAACCTCGGAGCGCTTCCGGAATGGCCTGCACTCAACTCGTATACCCAGGGTTGAGGACTTTGATGAAGACGTAGGCTTACGAAGACTGACAGTAATGTGACAGCAGATGCTCGACATGCACGGCCTGACCCCTAGCCCTTCCTCGAGGAGCTTGAGAAAAGTCGGGCGCTCCTTCCGCACAATGCGCGCTCCAGCCGTACGCCACCACACCTCGGACGGATTGAGAAGCCACGAAGCAGGACACCGTACGACCGATCTCGGAAACCACCTCCCGAGGCATCTGCGGCGATGCGCCAACGGCCGTTGTAGCAGATGGCTATGGGGCTATCGCAGCGACACAGTAGGAGTCTGCATAGCTCACACGCTGGCTGAGGGCAAGACCGAGACGCCAAGGACCGAGGAACATACAACCATCGAGAATGCTCATCGTACGACCGGGGGTATAAAGGCGCTGCGAGCGCTGGAGCTGGGAGGCTGATATACTGGCAACATTCTTAGGCCAGGAAGAGAAACGATCGAAGGACATCTCCAGGCGTCGAGGAACGAAGACTTCAAGACCAGAAGGGCAACGGTACAAATGAGTGGTAAGAGGTATGAGCGGAGGCTTCGAGTCTCCTGACCGTTTACCATGGGTAGGGGACCTCTTGTTGCGCCTCTTACCCACTTCGCGTAGCAACCTTCTCTTACTTGAACAACGGCGCCTGACGCAAACGCAAGCGAACCGAAACTCTTCAGTATGAAGGATGAAATGTCCTGGTGACGAGGGCAAAGTACTGGCAACCTACACGAGGTACTATTACCTTACCTCGGCCTTTCGAATCCGCCAAGTCTGGCATGATGACTGGCTCGAGTACTGAGTGTCTTCCCTCGACGCTTGGTCCGAGCCGTCTTAGTTGTCTGATGGTATGCCAACTGCATCGCAGCAACGGATCAACAGATTGAAGGAGACGAACATGTCTTTCGATACACCTGCTAAACACGCGAGAGCGTCAAGACAGGTTCATGAACCGCATGCGTAGAACCCTCACGTTCACTATGGCAGTGTCTCGAGCTGCTCTAGTCCATGCTGTAGGTGTCGGGCCACAGTGCACCCCAAATCTGCTACGGCAAAGCGTGGGACGAGGGCCACAGCACATCACTGCCGACATGTCTTTGTCAAGCCGTCTGGCGCAAAGAGTTGATGTGAGGTCTTAGCTAGTCCTTCCCCGCAACCGGCGACTTAAGGGTAATGATGACAGTCTGACGCTCGGTAACGGACATTCCAGACAGTAGACGCCATTGTCGAGGCTCTGCAGTGAAGTAGCCAAGTCAGAACGTTGCGCACACGAGCGCTCCGCTTCTTGACCATCCTCGCTGTCGAATGAGGGTACTCAATCCTTAACTGAAAGTCTACGTTGCGGCCAGCAACGGCTCCGGTCCATGCTTCCTTTTGTGCCAAGAAGTTGGTCATAAAACGTTTGTAGTCCCATGTCGCATCGGAGTAAATTCATGGCGTTGTGGTCTTGGTCTGTGTTGCAACGGCATTCCGGCATTGCAGATTCTTCTGGCCACAACGGACGCCGGTCAGACCGGGATGAGACTCGCTACCATGTGGTCTATCAGGCCCAACACTCAATCCTGTCTAGAGTGCTGCGACGCATTGATTCTTGATTCTTTTCTTGACAACGATGCGGAGATGCATGTCCAGGTCTTCAGTTGGTCTTTTTGTCGACAGCAAACTTGATGACACCTTCGAATGATGACAAGGTCATCCGTAGGAGACGTCGGCGAAATGAGTTGTCGATGTTTGCCACGCGGTCAGCGCTGACCATGGTACCACGACCGCCACCGTAGCCTTGCCACAAGAAGAAGATGGCGGTGTATATCCATATACAAAGGAGCCGAAAGCTTGCCAAGTTGTGAAGGTTTAGGCCGGGTCGAGACATGCCAGCGGTGTGTCCAGCTGCCGAACTTCCTGTCGCTGTCGGAATGCACAAATGCCCCAAGCACGAGGGCCTTGACGCGTCCTTCCGCTTGACTGATCGAACGCATGCGCTCTCTGATAGGGTCCGCGAAAGTTGTGGCCCTTCAGGCGCGCAACATGCCAGAACTCCGTCTCCAGGTTTCTTTGTTCAGCCGTGTGGTCCATTTTCGACATCGACTACATGGCATATGCTAGTCGCCGGCAATCGCTTCGTTCGAGCCTCCGATCGTCGTCGTATTGCGCCGCAGCAACCGTCGCTTATTGTCGTCAGCCTGAAGAAGGTAGCAATCATGACACCAGCTTGAGCGATGGCGAAACCCAGTAGAGACCGGTCGGATAGAGCATCATCTGCTCTTTGACCACTCTGGAGCCAGAGAATGCATCGTTCCTCACGACATCCTCGCGTTTCCCATCTTGCCATTGATGCATGGCGCACTGCTCTTGTTGACGTTTTTCTCGCCATTTCGACGGCAAACTCGCCGACGCGAGATCCACGTTTGTGAGAGAGGCAGAACGCTAGCCTCTACCTTTGTTCGATCAGTACGACTTGGTGTTCAGGCATCGTGACGGAATGGGATCGAGCGGCGTAGGGTGGCGGCGGGGTCAGGCGCTTGCGGCTGGGCGAAGCGTCCGTATCGTGTCGTAGAATCGAAGGTCTTCACAACGGTCGGTGTGAACAGAGGCGTTGCCGTTCATCAGCGACCAAAGTAGAAGAGGGGCAGTCGGCGCCGCATGTCAGTTGTGAGGTTGCTGCTGGTCAGCTTATCGGCAGTCGCAATGCAGTATCAAGCTCCCGGAGCCTATCGAAGATTCTTTAGGCGTTGCGTGGTATGTACGTCGCGATCTTGTCCGTGGCTTCGGAGGTGCCCGGCGAAGTAGTGCAGGCTCTGCTTCTACCGAATGAAGGATGCATGCTGTGTGAGCTTGCAGTAACTTTCAACCGTAAGCGCGTATCCATATAAGTGTCGGCATGGCAGAGGGGTGCAAAGTGGTCGCGATCTGAGGCTGCGGTTGACTGTCGCGGAGCTCCGCCTGAGCTCTCGAGGCTGATTGGCGAAAGGATCAGAGGCGCCTAAGTGCTGCAGATACTTGGATACGCCGGCGCGTCCTGTACAGCTGCTCAAACCGTCGGCCTGTTGTTCGTGAAGGCCATCGCATCGTCTGCGGTGTGAGTCGTTCTGCATTAGAAGCTCCTCCGTGCCCCTTCGGAGAGCATCGCGGAGCTCCCTGGCAGCGACTGCGATATATGCTGCACCATGTACGACCGGGCGTATCTATCACGAGAAGGGCGGCTCTTTCGGAGAGGCTTGCGAGTTATGCGGTCGTTGTACGTTTCGTTGACGGGGGATGGTGGCGGTAAGGAGGGTGGGGATGAATTTGTGCGGTCTGCCGCGACCAGGACGGCCACTTCATGGCAGCCAAGACACCCCCAGATGCCTTCGCGAAGCTGGACGTCATCGCCCTGTTCTACACTCCATCGCGCAGGAGTATCGAGAAGGAGCCGAAGACGAGCGGAGTATATCAGTCGATGGGGTAGTATCTGCCTGAGAAAGGGTCGTGGCAGCAAGACCCAGGCTGCGCAGTCGAAAAGCTGCGTATGCCTAAGGCGAAACTGCTAAGGAGGTAGGTATCTTCGACAGCAGGACAAATGATTTGCGCGCATCTTTGGGTGTAGTGGCAGAGGGTTCGGCGCCTCAAGCTGGGCCGCCACAAGGAGGGAGTAGCGTTGGCGAGCGGCGCCGCCATCCACTTCGAACTTGGAAGCCTCCCCACGCAAGCGTGTACGACAGCCCCAAGACACACAGAACCACGCGTGCAAACATGCGGAGTTCATATCATGCAAATCTGGAAAGTTAGGAGCTATTTTCAACATAGAACACACTACAACGAACGCAGTAGACGCGTGCTGTATTAGCTTGATAAGAGAGACACGATCGGTATCACACACATTCAGTCAACGATGGAAGCGAATCAGATTTGGGTATTGGAATCGTTATTCATTTCCATGTTATTCGTCCTGGTCAGGGTTCGGCAAACAGAGCTACCAGAATTTCTGCTCTGCCAATAGGGTTATGTGCCTGTCATGCTCTCCAATCGTCCATCCAACGCCAGGCTTGCAAGGCAATCAATGGCCAGTATCGTACAAAGGAAATGGGCAGTATCGGAAAGCCAGTCCACTATGAAGACTAGGCTAACTCGATCCACAATCGCCGGGGAACAGCCACAGGAGAACCCTCCTCTGCTATCTCAGATTGTGTCTTCCGAAGGCAACACCATGATCTTGCCTGTGCTAACCGCATAGTATACGTGGTCTTGGCTATTTCGACGCTCATGGCTTCGCATACTGCTGGGTCCATTCCTGGGCTGTCTGGATGGCTTGTGCCTGGTTCTCCTTCCATGCCTGCGCAACGTCGTTCGCGAGAGGGTCGTCAGGGTTGGGCGCGCCCAAGAGAGCCTGGATCGAGAGGAGGATGGTGCGGATCTGGAGCGCGGGCGACCAGTTGCCTAAACACGTTAGCCAGGTCGTCCCTTTGCAAGGTCGGGTTCCACCTACTCTTGAGGACGTCGAGGCAGATGCGCCCTAGACGGTCGATGTTGGGGTGGTAGATCTTGGTGAGGAAGCGAACCTTGGGCGGCGTCATGGGGTAGTCATCAGGGAGGAACAGTTCGAGCTTGAATACGCCTCCTACGAGGCTTGTTAGCCACGACTCGAAGATTGCCGCATGTGCAAACATACCCTCATAAGGAGATTGGCTGGGGCCGTCGATCGTGACATCAAAGTACCGGAGATTGTCGTCGTGAGGTGTCGCGCTGATGCCTTGCACACTGCACAGGTGACTGTATTAGTAAATCTACGGACATTCTTATAGCAGACATGCTCACGGCTCGTTGACCAGGCGCTCGGTTTCCTTGATGATTCGCTTGGGCAGCGACATGATTGAAGGCGGGGCAGGACTCGTCAGCGCCAGAGGAGGGGTGATCGCGAAAGATATGCTTCGCGAGTACGGAGTGCGACAGTCGTTGAAGCCTGGTCGGAGGAGGTAAGTTTATTCCTCCAGGTAAGAGAAGAAGATGCCGCGCCTTCGCAGTAAGAGCCACTGCGCTAAACCTCCCGGGCTGGATGTTTGACCTTGCGTAATCGGTCGGGCATGCCACCGACGTTGCCAAACGAGGCCTAGCCCAACAGCCGGCATCTCCATCGCTGGGGCGGCGCGCCAAGGGGCAAGGGCTATCACCAACATCAACACTCTCACCCTCGTCCATCGCGGCCAGGTTTGCCAACGCCCAAGATGGCGGCCACTGGGGGTGGGCCATCGTCAGCATTCAAGTCGCCAACATTCGACGACGATGTCTCCATAGATGTAGATGAGGACATCGGCGCCGCAAGCATAAGCCCAGCAGGACGCGACGTGGTACTCGCCAGCAGGAATGGCCTTCGCATCATAGATCTGGATAACTTGTGGTCTCAACCCCTCATCATCCCAAACCAGTCTTCGTGGGACGTCGCAGATGTGCAATGGTCTCCCTTCGCAGCACGCGCCGAGTGGATCGCGTCCACCCGAAACCAGCTTGCGCTTGTGTACAATCTTTCCATGCCTTACAACAACAATAAAGCGCCTATCGAGTATACCCTTCGCGCGCATGACCGAGCTATAACAGACATCAACTTCTCTGCACATCATCCAGACCTCTTGGCAACGTGTGGTGTTGACAGCTTCGTCTTCGTCCACGATCTTCGCAGCCAGAAGGCGCCATTGAAGCTTGCCGACTATACCGCAGGAGCCACCCAAGTGAAATGGAACCGCCAAAACGACAAGATTATCGCAAGTGCTCACGACAAATACCTTCACATCTGGGACACTCGTCATGGAGCCAACCCCCTTTCTACCATTACTGCGCACACGACCAAGATTTACGGCATCGACTGGAACCGCAACGACGCGAACAAGATCATGACCTGCTCCCTCGATGCGACTATCAAACTCTGGAATAACGTAGGTTTGAAAGACAACATAACCGTTCCTCGCCGCGTTATTCGCACTGATTACCCTGTGTGGCGAGCGCGACACACGCCCTTTCCACATGGTATCCTCGCCATGCCGCAACGCGGCAACTCCTCTCTCTGGCTATACAAACACGTTGATGGTAGCGATCCTTCGACCTTTACCAACACTCCTGCTACAGACTTCCCCGAGCACGGCAAGCATGCCCCTGCCCAAGTTCGCGAGTTCCTCTGGCGCACGCGTGGCTCTACCGACGATGGGTTTGACAATCGCGACTTTCAATTGGTTTCCTACGGCACTGACAGGCGACTTATACTCCATCGTCTTTCTTCAGAAAATTTGGAAAAGTGGGTCGGACACCGTAAAGGCGAGCCACTTATCGAACAGCCCAGCAGGACGCGAAAAGGTGCAACGTATGTTTCATATCGCGATGGACCTATTCCTACTACCACAAGCACAACCACTCAGGACGAATTCGGCCCACCCCGCAGACAACGCAAAGGCAACCTTTCCACTCTCCTGCAGAACTACTCACTGAAAGAAGACGCTTACGCTCCGCGCTACCATGACCGAGCGCATCCTCGGATTCAACATGAGACAATTCCGCGAGAAACTATGACGGCTCGCCCGATTCGGCGACATGATCCACGTGTAGTCAATCACATGAAGTGGATTAATGGCATCAAATTCGGGAGTGACCGTCACGACGATACCAATGACCTCCATGCTCCCCCCAACCATCACGACCGTAATAAGAAGCAGCCATTTCAGGAGCAGAACGACCTAGGTGCAGAAATTGCTTTGGTAGGCGACAAGTACAAGAAGCTTGCTTTTGAAGAAATCGATATTCCCCGGCGACGCATCAAGGTCTCCTTCAGCGGTCCATGGGGTGATTGGGATGCAGTCACAAACGAACCCAGATTAGTGTTTCTTCGCTTCACAATTAACTTCCCAGTTTCCTACCCGAGGGCAATCAAAAGGGAAGAATCGGGCTCCGTTCTTAGCAGGATATCGACTCCTTTGCACATTGAGTGTGAGAGAACGACAGCGGCGATTAGCAAAGAAACCCAAGAGGAATTGACGAACAACATGCACCGCATTGCGGAAACCTGCGCAGATCAACAGCGAGAGGGCCTGGAAGCAGTCCTATCGTATGCGTTGGGTGAACGGGCTTTGGACGACAGCCTAGACCTAGCCGAAGATGATGACCCGCTCGCAGACCTTGGGCCACTGCCTGGCGAGAGCTCTAGTGAGGATGAAGACCAGGAGGGCGAGTTCACCGATGACGTCATGCAGTCATCCCATACTAATGCCAACATACCGCTGCCGGTTCAGTGTACTGCACGGTTCTCGGTAGATGGATCCCTTGTAGTCGCAAGGATACCCGTAGCAAAATCTATCCCTGGCGCGGATACCTTCAGATTCCAGATTACCAGGAATCTCAGACAGGGTGTTTCGAAGAATGACATCTTCGACTCGTTCGGCCGCTTCACGAATCGTCATCCAGGAGCCTCCGATGGCGCGTCGTCGCCATCCTCCTCCATTGGATCGTGGGAATCATCCTCTACCCTATCCTCATCGTCCGACTCCCATCATGCAGGAAATTCACATATAGGCAACTTCCAGCCACCTCTTGCTTGGCAGAAATCGGCATCCCGCTTCCAATCGCGAAACTCTATACCCTCTTCGACTGCTGGAGGAAAACAGACTACTAAACCTAAGTCGACGGTGTCAATACTATTTTCTGCCACAGAGGATCTGGTACCCAGTAAACGTGAACTCGCGGAGGAATACAGGATCTTTGGACCTGGACCAGTGATATGCGAGCACAACTCCGAAGTAGCTCGGAAGTACGGCTTCGATGATCTCGCGGATATTTGGATTCTTTGCAAACTGATTTTGAGTAATGAGGTACCCTTGGAAATACTACCTCAAAAGTACCGGAGGGACCAGGTCCTTGTGCTCGCCCGAAGAGCTCTTGTGAGAATCAAACGCAAGGACAGTGGGCTGGACTTACAATTCGACGAGGCAGATACCGTGGCCAATCCTAAGCTCAAAGCTCGCGTAAAATGGGGACATCACATTGTCGTCACGTGGTTGATACCATCGCTTTTCGACCACTTCGAACGCCTAGCAGATACCCAGATGCTTGCTATGCTGTCGTGTATCTTTGCAGAACCTGCTGCTCGCGAAGGTGTCACTTCAGCTATGGCCAAGATGCGACAATCCCAGCTGCCTATGTCCATGGAAGCACCAGCGTTTTCATTAGACTACTTCTCTTCAGTGGATGCTGCGTGGAGCTTGTTCCAGCCCACGATTTCTGTTCCATCTACGCCATCGCAATCGCGTTTTGCAACGCCGGCCAACGAGTTTGCTTGGCAAAGACTGGCCAAGAATTTCGATACGTATGGCAGCCATGGAAGCTCAAATGGCCCGTGGGGCAGCGACCATATCAGCTCCGATCCTGTTACGCCATACTCTACTGGTAACACGCCTCCCGCCTTGTCCAGGGCGTCTACAATGAGGAGTGCGCAGACGGCTAATCACACACCGTACGGAACATCGCCAGAGCAAAGTCACACGGCGCATAAAAAAAGCTCCACTGCAAATTTCGCAAGTGCTGTTGCCGCATTGTCTCGTCCTTTTGCGAACGCAATGTCCTCTTCGCCTCCAGTAAGGTCACGCATGGACGATCTCTCAACTTCAGCACCCACCAGTGGTGTTACTTGGGGCACAACCACATTCTATGGAAGCGACTCCCATGATCAGAACAATCTCTCAACCTCACGCTCAAAGCACGGCAAGCGAGCAAGCTTCGGGCAGTCAGAGCAAGTCAATGTCAACTACATAGAGGATTCGGATTCTGACTACGAGAGAGTCGAGGATGACGGTGGCGACAGACTAGCGAATTCAAAGGAGAGTGGCGCGTCTGACAAGCCTAAAGATGGTGTCAGTAACAGAGGAGGCATCAAGGTGACGCTCAAAAACCAAGATCAGTTCGATGATGAGGCATGTTTCAGTAGGCCACTACTAGACACAAGTAAAGACTGGTTACATCGGGCTTGGCGTGAGCAGTATGCTGAGATGCTGAGCCGCTGGGGTTTGGTCAGCATACGGGCCGAAGTACTAAAGTTCAACGGCCTTGTGTCATACTTCCCAGCTGAAGCTCCTCGTACCGGCCTCAAACATGGCTCAGTATCGCTCGCGCTAAAGACATCCGCCGACGAAAGCGGCGATGAAAAGACATCAAGACATCTATCTCGAGCTTCATCCACACTGGTTCCTCCAACACCCACCACATCGCAGATGAAGCGCACACCGGGCGCATCACCTCACCACTTCTCCTTCAACCCAGAAGCAATGGAGTTCCAACCTGGAACGATATCTGGCAATGTATCAGCAGAAGGTCTACCGTCTTTCAACACACTCATTCCAACAGAGCAGTATCTCCAGCTTTCAATACCCGTCCCAACCCCAACGAAGGAGCTAGACGAGAGTGTTGCCGGCCTCGACACGTCGCCCGGCCAGAACCGACTGCAGCCCCCACCCAGCAGAGCAAGCCGACCCAGCCTCTCACGAGGCACATCGACCGTCTCAGCCGGTTCATCATGGCGTGACGGACGCTCGCGCACCAATATCACCACTACATCCTCCAAGCCCACCAAAACAGACCCCGTGTACAGTTGTAGTATCTGCTGGATCCGCGTCTCCGGTCTTTTCCACCTCTGCCCTTCATGCGGACACGTCGCACACATGGAGTGCATGGACGACGAGATCGGTATGGACGACGGTGAGTGCGTAGTCGGCTGCGGATGCGGCTGTGGCCTCGAAAATGACGATGAGCGCAGCAGGATGGAGGCCTACATTGAAGGTGTACGCGCGGCGAATGCTGCTGGTATCGCATGGGAAGAAGGCAGCGAGTGGTTACCCAGCGGCACTACGACGCCTGCGCTATATGCCGAGAGCGCCTATGGTGATTTCATGACGGGCGGTGCGAGTAAGATGGCGAGTATGAATGGTGGAGAAGAGAAGAGGAAGGAGAGGTTGGGTGGGCGCAGTAATGTGGTTAGTCCTACGCCGGCTAAGAAGAAAAAAGGGAAGAAGAAGGTGAGGGCTTCGGGGTTGAGCTACTATTGACTGTAGGACTACGAGAGGAGATACCCTTTTCGGCTTTGGTAGTGTTTGGTTTTCTAAGCGTCTTCACTGTTTTGGCGTTTGCATATTGCGCGGCTCTTATATGACGTCACATGTACATTCTGTCGATGTAGTCGTAGCTGTACTTTACTGTTTGTAATTTTACATATGGCAGGGAGTTATTATGCACCCACCTGCCCGGTCCATCCAATCGCACGACTGCATGCATGCGTCTCCTCATCCCTGCGCTTGTCAAGCCGACCCTTTGCGTCGCACAAACAACAAAAGACTCGCCTCATCACCATACCGTCCTGTGTTCGCTTCTTCCTCTTTCAAGCGTTCACCTTTTCCATATTGACCCCACTCATCTCACGCTTTCGCAGGAACTCCCTCTTGATACTGAACTCAGCACAATACATACACTTCCAGTTCTTCAATCGATCAATTACCATGTCTTTCTTCAACGACGCCTGGAAGGCAATGGACGGCTTTGGTCAAGAAGCGGGAAAGCAAATCGGTGGTGCTGCGGATGAGGCGGGCAAGAATCTTGATGGATTTGGCCAGGAAGCCGGCAACCAGATCGGTGGTGCTGCGGAAGAAGCTGGCAAGGGTCTTGATGAGTTTGGACAAGAAGCTGGAAAGCAGATCGGCAATGTCGCCAAAGAGACGTATGAACATGTCGAAGCATTCGGACATGACGCAGCGGAACAGATCGGACCTGCTCTAGAAGAAGCATGGAAACATGTGGACGCCTTTGGTCAAGACGCTGGAAAGCAGATCGGTATAGCCGCAGAGCACACCAAGCAGTGGGTTGAAGAGCATCCAGGAGAGACTGCAGGCATTATCGCTTGTGTTGTCGCTGCTCCTCTCGGTATCGCGGCCGCACATGGTGCTCTGCATATGGTGGGCTTCACTGCCGCGGGTGTTGCAGCTGGTAAATTCCCTCAAATGTCGACCAGGAACCATATACTGTGCGATTGACTGACATGTCTCATAGGATCTGCCGCAGCCGGTGCACAGGCCGGCATTGGCAGTGTCGCAGCTGGGAGTACCTTTGCTGTTCTCCAAAGCGCAGCAGCGGGAGGCGCTGGCGCTATACTTGTCAATGGCATCGCTGCGGGCACGGCTACCGGGGTTGCTGTTGCTGCTACAGCTCCTGGTCTTATCAAAGCCATGAAAGAGGGCAAGAAGGAGGTCACCATCGATGATGTCACGTACAAGATCGAGGACAAAGGAAGTGACGGGCCTTCACCACCAGATCAGTAGACTCTGGTTGTGAGCTCAGATGGTGATTGATGAGTGTGAAGACGCTGGGGCACTACATGTCGCTTGGGACCGACACGACATATTTCCGTCTTGTGAAGGACGACATAGAGATACGAGAAAGCTTAGCGTCCTACTGTTTTGTGTCTTCTGTGCGCAGTGCAACCAAAAAAGGCCGGCTCCAAGTAAGCCTGGTCTATACCCCCTGACGTAGAGTTCCCAAAGCCAATACGTTCCTCATACATGCTCTACGGGATCTCCCACGGCTTTGCGTCGCTCCCGAAACAAGGCTGAGCGGTTCGTGGAGCGGTTCACGGCCGGCTGCAAGGGTTCCGAATGAGGATAGCGTCGATGAGGGGGCCTGCACCACGATCCCAGCCAACGGCTAATAACAACTGTCAGCCGTCGCACAATATACTGGACTCGAGTAGCTACCGCCGCATATCACTGAGTACAAGACCTTGAAGAAGAACATTCGCGATTGCGCAGAGTGAAGAAAGATGCTGCAACCGGACCCCACGCGTGATTCGCGAACCCGATAGGTAAGGCGCTAATGACTAGCCGTGCATCTCCCCAGCTTCTTCTCCACTTTAGATACCGCTGCTTTCCTGCTTATCTACCAAACCTCCGGTGATTCTTCTCGCTTCTGCGTAGCTAGTCAATTGTTGTTTTGCATATGATATCTCGGGCCGCCGACAAGTTCGCCCAGCGACCGAACGCTCGCACCTTCCGCGGCAGATGGCTGAGGCTATCACTGTTTCGTCATCCTCATCCGTGCTGAGATCATCCGACACTGCTCCGATCGACGTCAAGCCCGCTAAGCAGGTGTCATCTGCATCATGTTCCGCGAAGAAGAAGGCAACTAAAGCTTCCGATACCTCTGGCGTCACCAAGAGGAAGCAGTCCAAGAGCCGTAATGGTATGCTTTCACTCGTCAACTCTTATCGCTCACACGATAAGCGTAACTCGACCTGTTTCCACCTGTGACTATACTGACCTGTGTATAGGATGCGTTTCCTGCAAGGCGAAGCGCTTGAAATGTGACGAAAGACATCCTTCATGCAAGCAATGCGAGAGACGTGCAATAACATGCGGCGGTTACGCCAAAGATTACAAATGGAAGCACTACGACGAGTTGAACACTGCGAGCAAAGCGCCCGTCAATCCACGTCAAGGTCAGTCTTTTTACAGCCCTACTGCTACGCATCTGACAGCCTTAGGCCCGACCCTCCAAACGCCAACAGCTGTGTCTTCGCAATTCCAGGGACAGTACGGTCTCCAGGAGTACCAATACACCTTCGGGAACCCACCCCACCCTGAGGTATACTATTCGCCGCACCAACACTCATACCCTTTCACGCATGGTCCGCCCATACAAGCAGCCTTTCCACACCCTCCCTTGGCACCTATGGGAAACTTGTTCACTGTCCCGACGACATCGCCATTCATCATCTCTCAGTCAATATCACCAGTGGAGTCATATGCGCCAGGTTCTTTCGAGCCATTTGGCATTATTGGACCCGAAAGTACGACTACCGCACGGGTCAATACGAATACTGACTCAAGCCTTTCGCCAGGCCAATCTCCCCGAATAGTAGACCTCCTACTCCCAGGAACAGATCTAAATGTGCCACCGGAGGAGTACTCTTCCTTTGTGTCTCAGCATGAAGCTTTCTATCAGCCCTCTGGTATGACGCCCCCAGCGCCATTGGATGGCGACGTCGATGAAGAAGTTGTACGCGATAAACTTGATGAGTCTGCAGCTTGCGTGATGTGGCTACCATCGCCCACGACACCAAGCTCATCAGGCTCTTCGTCGAATTCTCCCGACTTCAAGATCCCGGCCCAGTTGCATTTATCTATGACATCGGCGGAATCACTCACACGGCGTTATCATAGGGACACGTGCGGCGTACTGTCACTGAAGGACGGACCTACAGAGAACCCATGGCGGACTCTCATCTGGCCTCTAACGAGGGATTGTCCCGCACTCTATCATGCCATCGCATCGATGACCTCCTTCCATCAGGCAAGAGATATGCCTACTTTGCGCATACAGGGTATAGATCATATGCGGAGCGCCGTACATGCATTGGCTGCTGGACTTCAAAACATGCGTGTCGACGCAGCTATATCGACTACACTTGTTCTGGCCTTTGCCGAATCTTGGGACCAGCATATCAGTACCGGCATCAACCACATCAAAGGAGCTAAGATCTTGATCAATCAAGCACTCATGAACCATCGTCTCATGCCAAAGCAAGGCGAAGAATGGGCTCGGCTGAAGTTTCTTTGCAACACTTGGATTTACATGGACGTTCTTGCTCGCCTTACTTCTGCTGACGAAGACGACGCATACGATGTCGACAATGTGAGAGAAAGCATATATGCTGCTGGAGACACCGACTCTACTCTTGACCCGTTGATGGGCTGCGCGCACACGCTCTTCCCCATCATTGGTCGGGTCGCCAATCTGGTGAGGAAAGTGCGGAGATCCGATAGCAACGGACCCACCATCATATCGCAAGCAGTGCAATTGAAATCTCAACTCGAGGAATGGACCCCGCCTTCTCACATTGAAGAACCAGAAGATGAGACAACAAGTCCGCAAGATGCTATCAAGACTGCGATCGCTTATCAATACGCAACACTGCTCTATCTTCACCAAGCCGTACCTGAGGTTCCTTCCCAGCCACCCGGCGTGCTCGCAAACAAAGTACTGTGCGCCTTGGCCACCGTTCATCCACGCTCACGCTCGATCATCGTGCACATCTACCCTCTGATGGCTGCTGGCTGCGAGATGACTGAGCCGGATGATCGGGAATGGGTCAAAGATCGCTGGTCTCTGATGTCTACCAGGATGAAATTGGGGATCATAGAGCGATGTTTGGAAGTCACGAAAGAAGTCTGGAACCGACGCGACAATCATGCGTTCGAGCGTACAACCATGAATATGGAGCACTTGCGCAGCGACAGCTTCTCATCAGACGCATCCATTATTTGCGAGAACGACGCCTGTCCTGATGATTACGACGCCGATCGCGACTTCGGTTCACGAGAAACACCGTACGGGATGCCGATACCGTCTGGTAACACAGACCCCCAGAACTCGGGAGTAACAGTCAAAAGCCGCTTGCATTGGTTGAGCGTCATGAAAGAGTGGGAATGGGAGGTCCTCCTCGGCTGAACCATAACCAGGCCTCCAATCAGGTTTCTGCATTCACCAGCCATTCCAGCAGATCTTACATATGTGGTTCTCTCTTCGGAGACTTAATTTTCGCATTTCAAGGTCGGATTTGCTTCGTAATGCCTGTTTTTGGAGTTGGCGTTGCGAGGTACAAGGAGCGAAACTAGCCACATCACTCAACAATGTCCAGAGTTAGGCTCAAACCGCATTCAATCACGGACCAAAAGGTACAATCGAAGGACTCATATTTTACGCTCCAGCACGGCATTGATACACTCAATGCTTCCAGCATATTGCCGTAATGCATATCGACCTTACTTCAATGGACCTTCGTTCGCATCACACTGGGCCGTCCTTTTGGCGATAAGAAGTCAGTCCACCAACTCTCAGATATCAACGATTGTACTTCGTTTCAAAACGGCCCAATCGAGTTCACCGGTCTTGTGCGCTCAATCCATCGCACATGCGCCACCTGGGCGGCCAGTATCAACGTGCGCGCACGACATACACTACGTATTCCCCTAGAGGTGGCTTGCATGTTGATAAACTGTTCGAATTTAAGGCACGTTGTTATAGGCTACAGTACTATAGTCATGAATACACGGGCTGTCAGATAGCAGCCACAGACTGTAGTGCCTGCTGTCAGAGCAGCCAACCGCCTTACAGCGCAGAGGTGCTACAGAACGCATGATCCAT
>Ga0265797_10006103_pt1 | contig 17240 bp, 18 predicted proteins | sample P2T30metagenome_FD_192433 | JGI IMG/M metagenome (GOLD analysis project Ga0265797, IMG submission 192433) | Plant litter microbial communities from East Loma Ridge, Irvine, California - P2 T30 | ecosystem: Environmental > Terrestrial > Plant litter > Unclassified | place: USA: California...
CGGCCTGGCCGCCAACTTCGGGCTCGGCTACGTCAGCCTGTACCTGCTGTCGGGTGCGGTCGGTTCGCTGGCGGCGCTCAGCCTGAATCGGGCGCTGGAGATACGCAACTGAGTCGTCACTGATCTTCATCAGCAGGGCCCGAGCCCCGGTTGCATGCCGGGGCTTTTTTATGCTGGTTTAGCGCGTGATCTTTTCGTGACGCGTCACGGTTAAGAGTGCGCGGCAGGTGTATGCACAGCCGTGCGCTGCGCCGACGGCACAGCAGCGATAATGCGGCATCCACCGGATGGAGGCTGCCATGCAGCGTCGCCGTCTTCTCGTGCTTTTGGCTGGTTGCGGCCTTCCCGCAGGCCGGTTCGCGTTCGCCGCCCCGCTTGCCGATACTGCACTGTTCCAGCGGCTGCAGGCCGGCGGCCATATCCTGCTCATCCGGCACGCGGCCACAGCGCCCGGCATCGGCGATCCGCCGGGTTTCGTGCTGGCCCAGTGCGGCACACAGCGTAATTTATCGGCAGCCGGCCGGCGCGATGCCCAGGCCCTTGGCGCCGCCATACGCACGCACGGCGTCTCGGTCGGCCGTGTCTGGTCCAGCCGCTGGTGCCGTTGCCTCGACACCGCCCGCCTCGCCTTCGGCCAGGTGGAACCCGCACCCCTGCTCGATTCGCTGTTTCAACAAGACGCCGCCGCATCGCAGGCTCGCACGGCCGCGCTGCGCGCCCGGCTGACGGCCATCGACCATGGCGCGAATACCGTGCTGGTCACCCACGACGTCAATATCCGCGCCCTGGTCGGCCTGTCGGTCGCGCCGGGAGAAGCCGTGGCCATCCGCGCCGCCGGCGGGCGCCTGGATGTGCTGGGCAGCGTGTGGCGGCCCGGCTGAGCTTCGTTCAATCCCCTTCAGGAGTCATCATGAAACGCATGTTGCTGCCGTCCACCCTGCTGTTCACCCTGTTGGCGAGTGCCGCCTGGGCCCACCATGGCTGGAGTGAATACGACGACACCAAGCCGCTGCAGCTCAGCGGCACCATCGAAACGTCCGGCTACCAGCAGCCGCACGGCTTCGTGAACCTCAAAACGTCCGGCAAGACCTGGCACGTGGTCCTGGCGCCGCCGGGCCGCATGGACAACCGCGGCCTGGCGAAGGACATGCTCGCCACCGGCAACACTGCCACCGTCTACGGCTATCCGCACCGCACCAAGCCGGAAGAGTTGCGGGCCGAGCGCATCACGATCGCGGGCAAAACCACCGAGTTGCGTTGAGCGGCGGCTCACTGGCCGCGTTACCGGCCGCGTTACTTGCCGCGTTTCCGGCCGAATCGCTGGCCGAATCGCTGGCCGCGCCCGATGGCGCGCCGCCAGCGGCACTGGCCGGGCTGGCGGCGTGGCTTGCGTCGACCGGGCCGGCCGTGGCGATGCGCGCCAACGCCTGGCTGTATCCGGCGGTCGAGACCGCGCACATCCTGGGCTTCGTGCTGCTGGTGGGTGCGGTGGCGATGTTCGACCTGCGCGTACTCGGCTTCGGCCGCGCGTTGCCGCCACGCGAGTTGGCGCGCCATTTGCTGCCGTGGTCGGCGGGAAGCCTGCTGGTCGTCGTGCCGAGCGGGCTGCTGCTGTTTTCGGCGCAGGCGGCGGAGATGGTTCGGAATCCGGTGTTCCTGCTGAAGATGGGACTGGTGATGGTGGCCGGGTCGAATGCGCTTGCGTTTCACCTGGGGCCGTGGTGGCGGAGCGGCGGCGCCGGCATGCCCACGGTGGCAGCGCGGGTGCATGCCGCGGTGTCGCTGCTGGTGTGGATTGCCGTGATCACGTGTGGGCGGATGCTTGCCTACGTCTGAACGATAACGATCGTCGTAGGGTGGACGGGTTCTCCCGTCCACGCGTTGATAGGAAACGGCTCCGGTCTCGTGCACGATCCGGCTGCCGTTAACTATCGCCGCGTGGACGGCAAAGCCGTCCACCCTACCCGGTGTCGCACATGCCGCGGGTTCAGCCCAGCGCGGTATCGAGCACCGTCATGAGGATGAACCCGAACACCAGCGCCCCGCTGGCCCAGGTACCGTTGCCGTTTTCCTGCGACTCCGGTACCACGTCGTTGACGATCACGAACAGCATCGCGCCGGCAGCAGCCGCCAGCGCGACCGGCAGCAGGCCCGCCGACACGCCGATGACGGCCACCCCGGCGGCCGCCGCGATCGGCTCGATCACGCCCGACAGCATGCCCAGCCCCGCCGACAGCACGCGGCCGTAGCCGACCGTACGCAGGGCCAGTGCCACCACCAGGCCTTCGGGCACGTCCTGGATCGAAATCCCGGTGGCCAGCGAATTGGCCTTGGAAATGTCGATGCCGCCGTAGGCGACGCCGATCGCCAGGCCTTCCGGCAGGTTGTGCAGGGCCACGGCCCAGACGAACAGCCAGGCGCGCCGCATCGAGTGCGACATGCGCGCGTCTTCGGTGTCGAGGATGCCGTCGGTACTGATGAAGCGTCCCATCAGCAGCAGCAGGATGGCGCCGAGCATGATGCCGGCACCGACGGTCAGGCTGGCACTCCAGTTGCCGGCACCGGCGGCCTTGGATGCGGCCAGCGCCGGGATCACCAGCGAAAACGCGGTCGCGCCGAGCATGACGCCGGCGCCGAAGCCGAGAAAGCAGTCGTAGGTGCGTTTCGAGAAATTCTGGGAGAACAGGATCGGCAGCGTGCCGAGCGCGGTCGCCGCGGCGGCGGTACCGCCACCCAGCAGCGCGGCGCGCAGGTTCGGGGAGGCATGCGTGAGCTGGTTATAGAGGCCGGCGAGCAGAAGCAGGCAGCCGAGCACGCAGATGAACATGCCGACCGCGCGGCGCGGGGTCGACAGGCGTGCAATACCGCCCGGTGCATCAGAAGCACGGGCTTTGTGCGCATGCGTTTCCATATCGATATCCTAAACGAAAAACAGCGCCGCGCAGCATGGGCTGCGCGGCGCGTAGTCAATGCGAAGCCGCGTCCTGCGGGCATTCGCATTCGAGCTGGCTTGCGGCCACCTTATTTCGGTGCGCCCGGGCTGGGGATCGCGCCCGGTTTGACGGTCAGGCCGTCGGCCGTGGTCTGGTTGCCCATGCCGAGTTCGGCGCCGGTCGGCGGATCGACGGCCGGGTTCGACTGGGTACGCTCGGCCATGGCCTTGAGGACGTCGATGTCCTTGGCCGGCAGCTTGACCTCGGCTTCGCCGCTGCCGCCATCGACCGCCATCTGTTTCTCGCGGTCGGTGACGAATTCCCACTGTTCACCCTGGTTCCACGAACCGCGCATTTCGCCCGGGCCCTGGGACATGTTGAAGTAGGTGTTGGCGAAGCGCGGATCGACCGGCATTTTCCCTGGTGGGAAGTTCGGCGAAATCGCGTACAGCGCTTTCTCGAAGGACTTCTGGTGCGCCACTTCGCGCGTCATCAGGAAGGTCAGCGCTTCCTTCACGCCCGGGTCTTCGGTCAGCGAGATCAGGCGCTCGTAGACGATCTTGGCGCGCGACTCGGCGGCGATGTTCGAACGCAGGTCGGCGGTCGGTTCGCCGATGGTGTCGATGTAGGCCGCGGTCCAGGGCACGCCGGCCGAGTTGATCAGCGGGGTGCCGGCGCCGTACAGCACCTGGGTCACGTGGCTGTCGTTACCGGCGCCGTTCAGCTTGCGGTACAGCTCGGCTTCCGAATCGATGGCCTCGGCCAGCTGGCCCTTGGCGCCCTTGTTCAGCATGGCGATGATGTGACCGATGATTTCCAGGTGGCTCAGCTCTTCGGTTGCGATATCGTAGAGCATGTCCTTGCGGCCTGGATCGTCTTCGCTGACAGCCTGGGTGAAGTAACGCATGGCCGCGGCCAGTTCGCCCTGAGGGCCGCCGAACTGTTCCAGCATCAGGTTGGCCAGACCCGGATTCGGTTCGCTGACGCGGACCGTGTACTGCAAGCGCTTGTTATGTGCAAACATTCGAAGTCCTCCGATAATAGTTGTACATCAGAAACGTCCTGTGGGCGTACTCCTGATTGGGTGGGTGTGGTCACACTTGCCATGTGACTAACCATGGCTGCATCATCGCAGGCTGAGAACTTGTCGTAATCAGAGCGCTTGCCGTGCCTGTGTAGGACAAAAGACGACAGCCTGCCGAGTTCGGATGATAGTAATGTTCATGTGCAATTTTTTATCACAATAGATTTTATAAATTGTGGTGATAGCATTCACTGGCAGAGGTTACCGAGATGTAATAGACTGGCTCAATTGGTTGTTTATGCTTTGGAAACTGAACAATGAGTGCTTCCGCCAGTACGCTGCGCGACGCCGCTGCCGCCGATGCCGCGGTGATCGCCGCCATCTATAACCATTACGTCGCCACCACCGTCATTTCGATGGAATCCGACCCGGTCGGTGCCGCCGAGATGGCGCGCCGCATCGCCGAGGTGCAGGACGCCACCCTGCCCTGGCTGGTTCTCGAGGAAGGCGGTGCCGTGCTCGGCTACGCCTACGCCAGCAAGTGGCGCGCCCGGCCCGGCTATCGGCATGCGGTGGAATCCAGCGTCTACGTCGACGCCGGCCTGCGTGGACGCGGCATTGGCCTCGCCCTGTACCGCGCCCTGATCGCACGGCTGGCCGGCCGCTTTCACTGCGTCATCGGCGGCATCGCCCTGCCCAACCCGGCCAGCGTCGCGCTGCATGAGCGGCTGGGCTTTTGCCAGGTCGCGTGCTTCAAGGAAGTCGGTCACAAGTTCGGCAACTGGGTCGATGTGGCTTACTGGCAGTTGCACCTGCCGCCATCGGACTGAGCGAGGGCCTGGACCGGGCTGGCTGTGCGCCGGTGGCTGACAAGGCCTTGCGTAGAAGTCCTACGCGCGCGCTATGACCATAAGCTTAAGATGGTCATATCGACAAAACCACTGGAGCAGACGATGTTTTCTCTCAAAAAACTGAGCCCATCCATCACCGACATGATCCGTTTCGACCATTCGCACGTGATGGTCACCTTCCACCAGTACACCCGCGACAAGCGTCCGAGCGTCAAGAAGGCACTGGCCGAAACCATCTGCGATGCGCTCGAAATCCACGCCACGCTGGAAGAGGAAATCTTCTATCCGGTCATGCGCCCGAAGGCCCACGACCAGAAAGTCATGGAAAAGAGCGAACCCGAGCACGATGAAATGCGCGCCGTGATCGCCGAGCTGCGCCGCACCGACCCGAAATCGCCGCGCCACGACGACCTGGTGTTCGAACTGATGCGCGACGTGGTCCACCACGTGGCCGACGAGGAAACCGTGCTGCTGCCGGAAGCCGAGCAAAGCCTGAGCCGCGACCGCCTGGCCGAGCTGGGCGCCCAGATGACCAAACGCCGCCTGGAACTGGTGACCCCGAAAGCCGGCAAGATCGCCAAGAATACCGCCGTCGGGTTCTCGGGCAGCACCGCTGCGGTGGTGGTCGGTTTGGCGAGCGCGCTGTTTGCTGCCAGGGCGTTTGGCCGCAAGACGGCCTGAAAGCTCCCGCTGCATCTATAACCGTTTGCCTGCAAACCGTTCGGGCGGTTGCAGGCAAATACTTTTATCTATGCCTCAGAACTGTTTATTTTAGGCAATTTCGGCCATAGTGAGTTTCCAGACTACTAAGGGAGATTCACAATGAAAACAGCCATCCTGACCGTCATGATCGTGGCAGCACTCAGCGGGGCCCAGGCAAGTGCTGCGGCTTCCGAAAGCCTGCCCGAGGCGCAGGTCGGTTCCGGCACGACGCCCGGGTTGACGGCGCAGACAAGCTCGCAGCGCATGTTCGATTCGTTCGAAGCGACCGAAGCGGATGATGCCGATGAAGCGCATGTCGACAATATGCCCGAAGCGAACGTCGGCGACGGCAGCAGAGCTGACTGAGTAGGTATCGCCCACGCGGCATCACGCCCCCATCCACCGCATCAGATGCGGCACCAGCCACGGCGCAAGCAGCGCCGTGAGCACCCCGTTCACCCCCATCCCCAGTCCTGCATAAGCGCCCATCTCCGGGCTGACCTGGAAGGCACGCGCCGTGCCGATGCCGTGCGACGCGACGCCCAGCGCCAGGCCGCGTGCCGCGTGCGATTTCACGCGCAGTGCATTCATCAGGAAGCGGGCGAACACGGCGCCGAAGATGCCGGTGCAGATCACCAGCACCGCCGTCAGGGAGGCGACCCCGCCCAGGTGTTCCGAGATCGCCATCGCGATCGGCGTGGTGGCGGACTTCGGTGCGATCGAGGCCGCCAGCTGCGGCGATGCGCCCAGCAGCAGCGCCACCGCGACCGCGCTGACGATCGCCGTCACACAGCCGCAGCCCAGCGCGCAGGCCAGCGGCAACAGATTGCGGCGCAGGCGCGGCACCTGGCGTGCCAGCGGCACCGCCAGCGCCACCGTCGCCGGCCCGAGCAGGAAGTGGACGAACTGGGCGCCGGCAAAATAGCGCTGGTAGGACATGCCGCTGGCCGTCAGGACCAGGCTGATCAGGGCGATGGCGATCGCCACCGGATTGGCCAGCGGCGAAAAGCCGCAGCGCGCGTAAACCCATTGCGCGATCAGGTAGGCGCACAGGGTCAGCGTCAGGCCCAGCAGCGGGGACGCCGACAGGTAGACCCAGAAATGGCTGAATTCCGAAAAATCAAACATCGCCGCCCTCCCGGCCCTTGGCTGGCGGCGCATCGATGCGGCTGCCGAAGGCTTGCAGGACCAGGGCGGTGACGGCCAGCGTGGCCAGGGTACTGAACACGACCGCGGCGCCGATCGCCAGCCAGTGGCCGCTGCCGCTGGCTGCGGCGGCGATGATGCCGACCCCGGCGGGCAGGAACAGCAGTGACAAATGGCGCAGCAGCTCGTTGGCGCCGCTCTCGACCACCTCGTGCAGGCGCGGCCATGCGATCAGGGCCACCAGCAGGGCGAGCATGCCGGCCACCGGACCGGGTACAGGCAGCCCCAACAGAAACACCAGGGCCTCACCCAGGCACTGGAACGCGAGTAAAACGGCAAACGCTTGCAGCAAGATTCCTCCTCATGACGGCGGCGGCGGCGCAGCGGCGCGCCGATCTCGGCCACACGAGGCAGAAGAATAACAGGTGCAAGCTACCCAGCTTGTTTAGAAGCGGCGGCTGAGGGTCATGACGACCGCCCCGCTGCGGCTCTTGCTGCCCGACAGCGGACGCAGGTCGGTGCGCGGCATGGCGCTGGCATAGCGGTCGAAGGCGCCGTTGCTGCCGGCGCCGAAGGCGCGGCTGTAAGTGCCGGACAGGGCCCAGCCGCCTTCGAATTTGCGGCTGAGTCCGGCTTTGACGTCGTGCCAGTCCATGCCGGCGTTGCCGGTGCCACCGACGCGGGCGTCGCCGGCGTGGATATTCAGGGTCATGGCGTCGCCGATGGCGCGCTTGACGCCGACGTCCAGATAGCCGGTGCCGCGCGCATCGGGGATGCCGAAGAAATCGCGGGTATAGGTGCGGTAGTAACGCGCATACACCGCCTTGTAGCTGAGGCCGGCGGCCATCTCGCCGTAATCGTAACGCCGCCCGTCGCCGCCGACGCGGGCGCCCGGGTACATGTAATAGTAGGCCATGGCGCTGTAGCCGATGCCGGCGGCGGTGCTGCCGCTTTAGCCGCCGTAGACGTCCCATTCCAGCCAGCCGTCGTCGACGGCGCGGTCGCCGATGCTCGATGCCCAGGTGCCGGCCGACCACCCGCCCGGATGGCGGTAATCCAGGCTCAACTGCGCCGCCGGCCGTCCGACTGGCGGATACCGCGCCAGATGTATTGCGAAGCGAACGTGGCGGTCGCGCTGACCGGCGCCACGCCCGTCGCATACCGTTCGATGCTGCCGCTGCCGGCGGCCTGGGAATAATGCGAAGCGATGCTCAGTAGCGCGAGCGGCAGAAGCCGTTGTGCAAGTGTCATGGGATCTCGGGAGTCGTCTGTGGGCGGAGATAAACTGCGTTCCGTACGGAAATTCTATGCGGAACGGGACGACTCTTGGTTGCTTTCCGTGTGGAAAGTTATCCAGCGCAGGTAGTTTGCGGCGTGGATGCAACACGGATGGGGAGGAACGGTGACAGTGCGTCAAGAGAGTGACAAAGACGCCAAGATCTAGGATGTTAGTGCTTGAATACTGTCATTTGATTTGTCTCAATATTGCTTATGCTGTGATCGAAGCCGTAACGTCTGGTAATCAAAACAACGTCGCCCCTGCGGAGGCAGGGGCCCAATTTGCACGCGGTTTGTTAGTGCATGCACAGCTTGGGCCCCTGCCTGCGCAGGGGCGACGGGTCATCTTACACTTCTTTCTCAGGCAGCTGTCTTCAGCGCACCACGGCGCAATTGATCGCGTTCCATTGACTCGAACAATGCCTTGAAGTTGCCTTCGCCAAAACCGTCATCGCCCTTGCGCTGGATGAATTCGAAGAACACCGGTCCCAGCTGGTTTTCCGAGAAGATCTGCACCAGCAGGCGCTTGCTGATGTTGTCGCCCTCGCCTTCGATCTTGCCGTCCACCAGCAGCCCGCGCATCTGCAGCGCTTCGACGTCTTCGCCGTGCCCCGGCAGGCGGTCGGCCAGCATCTCGTAATACGTGGCCGGCGGCGGCGACATCAGCGGCACGCCCGCGGCGCGCAGGCCGTCGACGGTGGCGTAGATGTCGTCGACCAGCAGCGCGATGTGCTGGATGCCTTCGCCGTTGAACTTCAGCAGGAACTCCTCGATCTGGCCGCCGCCGGCCTGCGATTCCTCGTTCAGCGGAATGCGGATCTTGCCGTCCGGAGCCGTCATCGCTTTCGAGGTCAGGCCGGTGTATTCGCCCTGGATGTCGAAGTAACGGATTTCGCGGAAGTTGAACAGCTTTTCATAGAAATTCGCCCAATAGCTCATGCGGCCGCGGTAGACGTTGTGGGTCAGGTGGTCGATGATCGACATGCCGTGGCCCTTCGGGCGGCGCTCGGCGCCCTCGATGAATTCAAAGTCGATGTCATAGATCGATTTCCCGTCTTCAAAGCGGTCGATCAGGTACAGCGGCGCGCCGCCGATGCCCTTGATGGCCGGCAGGCGCAGTTCCATCGGGCCGGTCGGGATCTCCATCGGGATCGCGCCCAGCTCGAGCGCACGTGCATAGGCCTTGTGCGCATCCTTGACGCGGAAGGCCATGCCGCAGGCCGACGGACCGTGCTCGGCCGCGAAATAGGCGGCGTGGCTCTTGGGCTCGTTGTTGATGATGAAATTGATCTCGCCCTGGCGGTACAGGGCGACATCCTTCGATCGGTGCACGGCAACCTTGGTGAAGCCCAGCGCTTCGAACACGGGTTCCAGCACGCCGGGGGTGGGCGACGCGAACTCGACGAACTCGAAGCCCATCAGGCCCATCGGATTCTCAAACAAGTCAGCCATGGTGTTGTTCCTCATATATAGTTGTAATTACTGCTCCTCCACACGCGCCCGTCCGGCTATTCGGCGAACACGTCGGCAATCAATCCCCGCAGCCACTGGATGCCGGGGTCGTGGTTGAAGCGCCGGTGCCAGAACACATTGGTCTGCAGCGTCGGCAGCTGCAACGGCGGTTCGATCCACTTCAATCCGAACGGTGCCGCGGCGCTCTCGGCGAGCTTTTGCGGCACGGTCACCACCAGGTCGGAGGTGGCGACAATATAAGGCACCGCGGTGAAATGCGGCACCCGGAACCTGGCGTTGGCGGTCACTCCCGCCTTTTCCAGCAACACATTGATCCTGTCGTAGGGGCTGTGCGCCGCATCCACGATCAGGTGCGCCGCCGCCACGAAGCGCGCCAGGTCCACCGTCCCGCTCGCCAGAGGATGCCCCTTGCGGAACATGCTCACGAACGCCTGGCGGAACAGCTGCCGCTGGAACAGCGCCTCCGACATGTCTTCGAAAGCGCCGATCGCGAGGTCGACGCGGCCGGTTTCCATCTCGTCCTTCAGCAGCGGCGCGTTGGCACGCACCGAGGCGATCTCCACGTTCGGCGCCAGCGCGCGGCAGCGTTCGGTCAGCACTGGCATGAAATACACCTCGCCGACGTCGGTCATGGCCAGCGTGAAGCGGCGGCTGCTGGTGGCCGGGTCGAAGCGGCTGCGCTGGCTCAGCGCCAGCGCCACCTGCGCCATCGCGGCGCCGATCGGCTCGGCCATTTGCTGCGCCAGCGGCGTCGGCTGCATGCCGTGCGCCGTGCGGACGAACAGCTCGTCGCCGAAGGTGCGGCGCAGGCGCGCCAGCGCATTGCTGACCGCGGACTGCGTCAAGCCCAGGCGCCGCGCCGCCGCCGAAATCTGGCGTTCGCGGTACACCTCCTGAAACACGGACAACAAATTCAGGTCGATGCTAGAGGGTTCGATCATAGGCCAGATAGGGTTATTGATGTGCTGAATAGTCTACATTTTTATATTCACCTCGTAAAATGTGCCGTCCTGCTCCAGAATGCTGCGAAATACCCCAACGTCGTCCCCGCGCTAGCCGGGCGCCTTGGCGGGGACCCATACTGAGGAACAGAATTCCGTGGATCGACGGAGAGTCAGCATGGATCCCCGCCTCCGCGGGGACGATGACTACCGGAGACTCCCATGCATTCGCAAGAAGGCTACCTTTCCGGCTTCGGCAACGAATTCGCCACCGAAGCCCTGCCCGGCGCCCTGCCAGCGCACCGCAATTCGCCGCAGCGCGTGGCGTATGGGCTGTACGCCGAACAGATCTCGGGCACCGCCTTTACGGCGCCGCGCGGCCACAACCGCCGTTCCTGGCTGTACCGCATCCGCCCGGCCGCCATGCACGGCAGCTTCCGGCCGATCGGCAACGCCCGCATGACCAGCGACTTCGAGACTGGGGCGCCCTCGCCCAACCAGATGCGCTGGAGCCCGCTCCCGATCCCGCCGGCCGACACGCCGACCGACTTCATCGACGGCTGGGTGACGATGGCCGGCAACGGCGCCGCGGCGGCGATGGGCGGCTGCGCGATCCACCTGTACGCCGCCAACCGCTCGATGACGGGACGCTATTTCTATTCTGGCGATGGCGAGCTGCTGGTGGTGCCGCAGCAGGGCCGCCTGTCGATCGCCACCGAGCTCGGCCTGTTGGAAGTCGAACCGCAGCAGATCGCGGTGATCCCGCGCGGCGTGCGCTTCAGCGTGGCCCTGCCGGAGGGCGCGGCACGCGGCTACATTTGCGAGAATTTCGGCGCCCTGCTGCGCCTGCCCGACCTGGGCCCGATCGGCTCCAACGGCCTGGCCAATCCACGCGATTTCCTGACGCCCGTGGCGCGTTACGAAGACCTGGAAGGCGATTTCGAACTGGTCGCCAAGTTCGGCGGCAAGCTGTGGTCGGCGCGCATCGGGCATTCGCCGCTGGACGTGGTGGCTTGGCACGGCAACTATGTGCCTTATAAATACGACCTGCGCCATTTCAACACCATCGGCTCGATCAGCTACGACCATCCGGACCCGTCGATCTTCCTGGTGTTGCACGCGCCGACCGACACCCCGGGCGTGGACAGCCTCGATTTCGTGATCTTCCCGCCGCGCTGGCTCGCCGGCGAGGACACCTTCCGGCCGCCCTGGTTCCACCGCAACGTGGCGAGCGAATTCATGGGCCTGATCCACGGCGCCTACGATGCCAAGGCCGAAGGCTTCGTCCCCGGCGGCGCCAGCCTGCACAACTGCATGAGCGGGCACGGCCCGGATGCCGCCACCTTCGACAAGGCCAGCAGCGCCGACACCAGCCGTCCCCACAAAGTCACGGACACGATGGCCTTCATGTTCGAGACCCGCAATCCGCTGGTGGCGACCGGGCAGGCGCTGGCATCGCCCCTCCTGCAGGGCAATTACCAGGACTGCTGGGCCGGCATCCAGAAGCATTTCGATCCGGCGCGCCCCTGAGCCCGGCGACATGCGATGATCGGGCGCATGACCGACATCATCATCATCCTCGTACTCATCCTGCTCAACGGCGTCTTTTCGATGTCGGAACTGGCCGTGGTGTCCGCCAAGCGCCTGCGGCTCGAGAAAATGGCCGTCGACGGCAGTGGTGGCGCCCGCACCGCGCTTGCCCTAGCCGACGATCCCAGCCGCTTCCTTTCCACGGTACAGGTCGGCATTACCCTGATCGGCATCTTCAACGGTGCCTTCGGCGAAGCCTCGCTCACCGCACGCCTGACACCGGCACTGGCCGGATTCGGCGTGCCGGAGACATGGGCGCGCCCGACGGCACTCGGTGTGGTCGTGGTGTCCATCACTTTCCTGTCGATCGTGCTGGGCGAACTGGTGCCCAAGCGCATCGCCATCCTGTATCCGGAGTTCATGGCGGCGCTGGTGTCGCGGCCGATGCACTACCTGTCGCGCCTGATGCGGCCTTTCGTCGCCCTGCTCGGCATGACCACCGATTTCATCATGCGCCTGCTCGGCATGCGCCAGCGCAAGGACGAGACGCCGACCGAGGATGAAGTGACCGGCATGATCCGCGAAAGCGCCGACGCCGGCGTGTTCGAGCGCACCGAGTACGACATCGCGGCGCGCGCCTTGCGTCTGGACGACTGGCATCTGCGCGCGCTGATGACGCCGCGCGTCGACCTCGAATTCCTCGATCTCGACATGCCGCTGGCGCAAAGCCTGCAACGCATCGCCGACTCGCCCTATAGCCGCTTTCCGGTTTACCGCGGCGACCGTTCCCACGTCACCGGCGTGGTACGCGCCCGCAACCTGTTCGAACAGGCGATCCGGGCCCAGAGCATGCAATCGATCGACATCGCGGCGGCCGTCGAACCGCTGGTGTTCGTGCCGGAATCGGTGAGCGCGATCGACCTGCTGGAACAACTGAAGAAGCATCGCGCCGAGCTGGCGATGATCGTCGACGAATACGGCGACATCCAGGGCATGATCACCCTCACCGACGTGATGGGCGCGCTGGTGGGCGAAGTGCCGACCGGCGAAGACCACGATCCGGGCGACGGCGTGCGCCGCGACGACGGCAGCTGGCTGATGGATGGCGGCATGATCCTGGACCGCTTCCGCTATCTGACCGGTGTCGAGTTCGCTTTCCCCGACGAGGCGGCGGCGGCTTACCACACCCTGGCCGGCTTCACCCTCTATCAGCTGGGCTATATCCCGAAGGTTGGTGAAACCCTCGAGTGGAATGGCTGGCGTTTCGAAGTGGTCGACATGGATGGCAACCGTATCGACCGCTTGCTGGTTGTGCCCGGCAAGAGCGCGGATGATGAGGCAGCACGGGCCGGCTTCCCTGCCGGCGGTTCTGCTGGGTAAGCTGGTTGTCCGCCGCACGGTGCTGGTACGCATAATGCGTCGGCTGCCTGTGTTGGTGGCTGGGTTTTGTTGGTATTTTGTTAAATGTCGGTTAGTTGCATTATTAAGCAAAGTGAAGACTGATGGGACGTGGTGCTGGTCAAACGGCTGCGGCTTGCTAGAATGATTCTTAGAGCTTGCTCGCTGTCTGGTGAGCGATGTGCATGCTTGCCGGCATCCGGGCCAACCGACCGGGAGCGCTGCATGCATATCGACTGGGTCCACTTCACCCCGCTGGCCGGGCTCGGCGGCGGCATCCTGATCGGCCTGGCGGCCGCCTTGCTGCTGCTGGCCAATGGCCGCATCGCAGGGATCAGCGGCATCGCCGGCGGCCTGTTGCGCCCCAGCGGCGGCGACATCGGGTGGCGCCTCGCCTTTTTGCTCGGCCTGGTGTCCGCTCCTCTGGCGTGGCTGGTGTTCGGCGCCATGCCGCCGGCACAGATCGACCATATGCCTGCCCTGCTGACCCTGTCCGGCCTGCTGGTCGGCATCGGCACCCGCTTCGGCTCGGGCTGCACCAGCGGGCATGGCGTCTGCGGGATATCGCGCCTTTCGCCGCGCTCGATCGCGGCGACCGTCTGCTTCATGCTGGCCGGATTCGTTACCGTTTTCGTGATGCGTCACGTGATTGGAGCTTGAAGCCATGCTGCTTGTCACTGCCTTCATTGCCGGTCTCATCTTCGGTACCGGGCTGATCCTGTCCGGCATGACGAATCCGGCCAAGGTGCTCGCCTTTCTCGACGTCACCGGCCAATGGGATCCTTCGCTGGCCTTCGTGATGGTCGGTGCGATCCTGGTGGCCGCCATCGGCTTCCGCTTCGCCGGTCAGCGCGGCCGCTCGCTGTTCGGGGCGCGCCTGCACTTGCCGGGCGCGGTGGGCATCGACCGCCGCCTGCTGCTCGGCAGCCTGACCTTCGGCGCCGGCTGGGGACTGGTGGGTTATTGCCCGGGGCCGGCGATCGCGGCGCTGGCCGTGGGTGGAAGGTCGACGCTGATGTTCGTCGGCGCCATGATTGCCGGCATGGTGGTGTTCGAAGTCGTCGAGCGGCTCGCGTCCTTGCAAGCCAAACGGCTGCATCCGCCTGCGCACGCGGGCGAATGAGCCTTACACGATCCGGCGCAAGTCCGCTGCCGTGCGCGGCACCGCCTTCGGCGCTGCCCACCTATACTGGGTACTGATGCGTGAGCTGGCAAGCTTTTTACAAAGGGAACAGACTATGTGGAAATCACCGTGGCTCGTCTGGGGCGCGGCGCTCGGCTTCGCGCTGGGCGGCTTTTTCGACGGCATCCTGCTGCACCAGATCCTGCAGTGGCACCATTTGCTGAGCCTGGTCCGCGGCCTGGACGACCTGCGGGTGCAGGTCTTGTGGGACGGTTATTTCCACGCGCTGATGTATTTCATCGCCGTGGCCGGCTTGTGGGGCATGTGGCGGGCACACCGGCGCGGTGTCGCCGCCCCGCGCGCGGCCGTGCTGGCGGGCGCGATCATGCTGGGCTTCGGCAGCTGGCACCTGATCGATGCCGTGCTGTCGCACTGGATCCTGGGCATCCATCGCATCAAGCTCGACAGCGCGCAGCCGCTGGTCTGGGACCTGGCCTGGCTCGGCATCTTCGGGCTGGTTCCGCTGTTTGCCGGCAGGCTGCTGCTGCGCCGGGGGCCGGCGCGGCCCGGTGGCGCCGCAGCGGCCTTGTGCCTGCTGGGGGCGCTGACCGGTGCGGCCGGGGCCTGGGCCTTGCGCGAGCCGCCGGGGCAGCGCTTCACCACCGTGGTGTTTGCGCCGGGGGCCGACGCGCGCCAGGTGTTCCGGGCGCTGGAAGCGACCGGGGCGCGGCTGCTGTGGAGCGACCGCGCGCTGGGCGTGGTCGTGGTGGATGTGGACAAGGAGCGGCGCTGGCAGCTTTACCGGCATGGTGCGCTGCTGGTGGGCGGGACCGTGCTGGGGGCGGGCTGCGTGGCTGCGAGCGGGGTGTGAGGATGCCTGCGGCTTGTTTCATTGCGTTGGCAGATGAGCGTCGTTCCCGCGGAAGCGGGAACCCATGCTGAGCTTCGGGTGCATCCGGAGCACCGATTCTGCTTGTTCAGCTTGGGTCCCCGCCTACGCGGGGACGACGGTGCCTCCATTACATGCCCGGCCCACCGCCGCCCGGTCCGCCGAATCCACCACCACCAGGCCCGCCGGGACCACCAGGCGCACCCGGTGGCGGACCGCCGCGCCAGCCTTCGCCGTCCGGACCTTCACGGCCCTCGCGCGGGCGCTGCGGCACGCCGCCGAAGCGCCATGACAGGCCGACGTAGGCGATGCGGCCGTCGAAGCGGCGGATCGAACGTTCCTTCAGCGTGGCCGAATCGGTGACGGTTTCCATCTTCTGCGAGCTGAACACGTCGGTCACGTTCATCACCAGCGACAGCGTCGGCGTGATGTTGCGGCGCCAGCTCAGGTTCAGCGTGGACATCGGCTGGCGGTAGCCGGTGCCGGCCAGGGTCTTGCCCTGGGCGTTGATCATCAGCTGCACGGCATCCTGCGGTGTCACCTGGTAATTGACGCGGCCACGCACGCTCAGCGAGTTGGCCGTGCGGCGCGTCTCGGCGCCGTTCAGGTCGATCTGCTCCTGCTCGGTGAAGGCCAGGTTGCCGCTGGTGTTGATCGACAGCTTGGGCGTCAGCTTGCCGCTCAGCGTGAACTCGACGCCGCCCGAGCGGTTGTTGCCACCGTTTTCCAGCGTGGTCAGCAAAGTATTCTCCCCAACCAGCACTTGCCGGCTGCGGATGGTATCGCGCTCGTTGCGGAAATAGCCGCGCAGGTTGGCGTCCAGGCCGCCGGCCTTGGTTTCGTAGCCGATCTCGAAAGAATCGGTCTTGACCGGCTTGAGCATCGGGTTGCCGCTGCTTTCGTTCAATTCGTCGACGTAGACCACGAACGGGTTCAGCTGGTTGGCATTGGCGCGGCGCAGGCGGTGCGAATACGCGAAGCGCAGGTTGCTCTTCTCGCCCAGTTTATAGGTGGCGAAGGCGCTCGGGATCCAGTTCAGGTAGCTGTTGGTGGCGTTCAGCGCGGTCGTTACCTGGTCGAGGTCGAGATGAGTGTACTCGGTACGCAGGCCGACCAGCGCGCCCCAGCGATCGCTCAGCTTCCACTGATAGGAACCGTACAGGGCCAGGTTCTTTTCGTCGACCTGGAAGGCGTTGGTGCGGCGGCCGTTCACGACATCCGCGGCCGTCAGCGGATCGACGTCGAAGTAGCGCGTGTCGAAATCGCTCTGGTTGTCGGCCACCTTGTAGCCGAGCTTGAGGATGGCACCGCCGTCGAGCGGGCGCTCGTAGTCGCCGGTGTAGTCGACGATGCGGGTGCTGTTGGCGACCGACTGGCTGCTGTCCGCGCTTTCCGCATCCGGCGGCGTGACGGCGTAGGTGTTGGTGTAATCGGTGTCGTTGTCGTTGCTGGTGCGCGAAACGCGCAGGTCCATGCGGAACAGTTCGCCGATCTTGTCGCCCTTGTGGTCCCAGCGCAGGCCGCCCATGCCGTTGCTGTTGTCGCCGTTGCGGCGGGTGGCGCGCAGGTAGTCGCTGGTGGGAATGCCATCGGCGTCGACCTGATAGCGGTCGAGGCCGGTCTGGTCGTTGGTGCGCTTCATGAAGCCGACGTTGGCTTCCAGCGTGTCGTCGTCGTTCAGGTTGTAGCTGATCTGGCCGCGCAGGCCGGCATTGTCGTTGAGGCCGGTGCTGCTCGACGTCTGGCTGCTGTGGCGGACCGAACCGGTGACCGGGTCGATCTGCTCGCGCTCGGTGTCGCCGGTCGAGTTGCGACCGTCGTGACGTACGTTGACGCCGCCCTGCATGCCCCAGCGGCCGGTGTTGTAGGAACCGTTGACGGCCGAGTTGTAGCGGCCCGCCGTGCCGTAGTTGGTATTGACCACGCCGAAGCCGCCGGCGCGGCGGTTGCGT
>Ga0265797_10006104_pt1 | contig 17236 bp, 10 predicted proteins | sample P2T30metagenome_FD_192433 | JGI IMG/M metagenome (GOLD analysis project Ga0265797, IMG submission 192433) | Plant litter microbial communities from East Loma Ridge, Irvine, California - P2 T30 | ecosystem: Environmental > Terrestrial > Plant litter > Unclassified | place: USA: California...
CTGTGCCGTGGAGGACGACAAACCCGTCGAAGAGCGTGTAGTTTTTGAAGATCGTGTTGGCGATCTGCGTCCATCCCTTAGAGTCGATAGAGCTTGAATCCAGCAACTCTTCAAACTCGAGGACCGAGAAGCGCACATGTCGTCCGTAACGGCTGCGAGGCGTCCTGAGGCTTTTGAGTATTACCACCGGGCCATCATGTTCAGGGAATGCCTCGAGTGTCCCAGGAGCAGATCCGTCATTGAAAGAAGGCCGTGGGGCCATACCAGCGTCCAGAAAGCCTTTCGCCGGGATGAGACCTTCGGGACTTGGACGCATGCAGATGGTGCCTCCAGTCATGATGATGAGTACGCGTGAGTCGGTGACTCCATTGCTGATTTCTGCTGCGCCAGGCGGCGCGTTTGATTCCATATCGATCGGTGTCTACAGCCTCCAATGTCTTGAAGTCCTCTCGCGTTGATGGTGTGATGATGGGATTGAAGGAGACCACTTGTTGATGATGTTACTGCAGAAGACCTACGCCTCTTGAGGTCCGGCAGTGGCCTACGACTTCGATATTTATGCCACACCTGGCGCGCTGACTCTGGAATCGCAGATGTGTGGATACCGTGCCATTTTGAAGGGGTAATCAAAATACATCTCTTCTCCGGTAGCGGGCGAGGTCGGGGTTTGGGTTTTGGGCGTGGAGAAAATCTTTCCCATCACCAAACTTGGCACTTGTTGAGGTCACTAAGAAGATGAGGTATAGCAACATGGTCACCAACTTTCGAGAAGAGCTGAGTGGTGTCATCATAGGCTCCAGTCAAGTTAGTCATCAAGGGATATTGATATTCGTATCAAAAGCATTACAACTACTTTGTGCTCCTCAACGTTTTCTGTGTATTGTTTAACAAGCCCGAGTCCGAGTCGATGTCAATTCATGGTAAAAGAGAGAGTGCTCCATTGTATTTGTGACAGGCACTTCTACTAGAATCAAGACCCAAAGGTGACCCTGTACCTCGGTCTTCACCATTTAACGAGATCAAGTGAATGAAACTCTTTCGTCTTGTCAAGGGACTCAAAGCTAGTATCGTGACTTCCACGAGCCTGCCAATTGAAGGTCTCGAACGCAAGCCTTCAGTCACATGTTCATGTTATACAGGACGCTCAAATATCCGGTTTGCGTCCATTTGTGCACTGCACGCGTTCCGCTAATCTTCATCCGAGGAGTACGCGCCTAGACCCAATCCAGCTGCTGTGACGGGAGGCGAAGGTGATGCGGAAGCAGCAGGCTTGTCTGCGACCTTCTCAACACTCCTTTCCGTGCTCTTGTCCGTGATTGCGGGTGTCGCGCGACTCGAAACAGCAGCCTGATCGTTGGTCTTTGCATCCCCACTCTCCTTGGCCTTGTCCCCAGTAGAAGTCCTCCTGATCTTCAATCCACCAATGCCATCCTTCTCCTTGCCCTTCTTGCGCTTCCTCGCACCAACAGCCCAAGTTTCACTAACGGTTGGAGGCGCCGCAGCAGCAGCCTCCAGCTCTTTAGCAGTCCGCTCAGCCTCTTCCTGCTGCTTGCGGAACTCTTCTAGGTGCTCCTTGGTGTGCTTCTTCTCGGCCAGCTCTTTCGCTCTCGCGCGCTCCTGTACCGAGTCCAAGAACTCGATTTCGTCTTCGTCCAGCGAGCGAAACTGATTGGTTAATTTCGTGGACTCTTCAAAGGCTTCTTGTTTGGCAGCTGCGGTGATCAACCTACCCCGGTCAGCGGCAGTGCTCTATGAACATGGGTGAACGTTGTTCGCAGCGCGTAGCATCATTGACAGTAGCAGCAGCAGCAGCAGCAGCAGCACAAAGGGCTTAGCAGCACTTGCTACGCGCGATGCGCAACGACCCGACAAGAAAGGAGGGCATCAGACACCTTTATTGGCCTGCAGCGTCTCGTAGAGACTTTTGCCGCTGCCTGCCCGGGCTGCCTCTTGCTTGGCTATGGCGGCGGCATCGAGCTCTTGCTGGGCTTTGAGCCAGGCTTCGTCGCGCTGCGTCGGCTCAGCATCCGTGCCGCCGCTCACGAAGCGTGACATGATTGCGGGAGTGAGTGGTAGGAGGTAGAGTGGAGCGGTTGGTGGTGAATTAGTGTGGTGGCTGGCTAAAAGCGCATTCTTGGTCTGGCCTTGGTGGAACTTGATGCAGGCAAACACGGCAAACAAGGGCTGTCCACACTCGTCCTCTTCCCGATGTGGAGATGGGCGAGGGAAAGTCCAGGCGCGCGACCTCCGAGAACTTTTGTGTTTGTATGTGCAGATGAAGACTGGGAGCCTCAAAGTTAGATGCAACCTGTTGGACGTGTTAGGGCTGCATGGTCGATTGTCGTCGGTTGCCGATTCCGATGATTGTCACTGTATTCAACGATATACATGCCGCACGACCACACTATCACTTTTGGGGAAGCACGAACAATCTTATCTACCGGGCTGCAGGACTTCACGGCTGCAGGACCTCAATGAACTCATCGTGCTGATATCGCGCAAAAAAAGCAGACTCAATCATCGCCAATGATGAAGCAGGCAGGCATGTGGAGAGCATCTGCGCGGGTGCCACGTGCATTGCACGTCGTTTTGCCTTCTGCCGCCGCGAGGTCACTTGAGGTGTTATTCAGGCTAAAGTCGTCCACCAATCATCGGCCCTCAGTCGGTGTTTGGAGGGGCTCAGGGACTGTTTGTTCGGTGGGTGATGGTGGGCTGTTGCGACGTGGTGACGATGGTGGGGCTAGAGGCCTCATTAGCCAACTGTTCATGCGATGCAGCATCTTATCCAGCACGCGCGCATCAAAATACTTCAGCCTCGCTCTTCGCATACTGTCCTGTCCTGTCTTCTCCTCTCACAACTTCAATCCTCCTCTCAAACCAATCCTCGCCAACTTCACCCTACCCCAAACAATACCACACAACACCGCAATCATGTCTAAGAACTGGACCAAGGAGACCTTCACCCTCAACACCGTAAGTCATTGTTGCAGCAGTCAACTTCCAACAACGCAGCTAACACTCCTCAAGGGTGCAAAGATGCCCGCTGTTGGCTTGGGCACCTGGCAGTCCAAGCCCAACGAGGTTCGCGAGGCCGTCAAGGCCGCTCTCCTCGCTGGATACCGCCACATCGACACTGCCCTCGCATACGGCAACGAGGCCGAGGTCGGTCAGGGTATCAAGGACTCTGGCGTTCCCCGTGAGGAGATCTGGGTCACCACCAAGCTCGACAACCCGTGGCACAAGCGTGTCGAAGAGGGCATCACCTCCTCCCTCAAGGACCTCGGCACCGATTACGTCGACCTTTACCTCATCCACTGGCCCTCTTCCTCCGACCCCGAGGACCTCAAGAAGCACCTTCCCGACTGGGACTTCATCAAGACCTGGCAAGAGATGCAGAAGCTCCCCGCTTCTGGCCGCGTGAAGAACATTGGTGTCTCCAACTTCGGCATCAAGAACATGGAGAAGCTCCTCAACGACCCCAGCTGCAAGACCGTCCCCGCCGTCAACCAGATCGAGCTCCACCCCAACAACCCCTCGCCCAAGCTCGTCGACTACTGCAAGGAGAAGGGCATCCACTGCACCGCCTACTCCTGCCTCGGCAGCACCAACAGCCCTCTGGCCAAGGACGAGACTCTTGCTAAGATCGCCGAGGCCAAGGGCAAGTCCACCGCCCAGGTCCTCCTCATGTGGGGTCTCCAGCGCGGCACCTCCGTTATCCCCAAGTCCGTCACTGCTTCCCGCATCGAGGACAACTTCCAGCTCAACGGCTGGAGCCTCGACGACGAGGAGATGAAGAAGCTCAGCTCCCTGCCCGACCGCTTCAAGGTCTGCGGCGACGCCTGGTTGCCCGTCAAGGTCTTCTTCGGCGACGACGAGTAGAAGGTTTGGAAAGGCTTGCCTTGATGAGATTTGCAACGTGCCACGACAAAATATCAAGCGTTTCCTTTTGTAGATAGTTAAGATAGATCTGTCGTATGCGACTACGGTTCTGACGGCTGTATTGCTTGTGCCATCTTGTCATTCAAGTCTCGAGAGTCATGTTGACTGTATATGAATGGCTATCTTCGATTGACAAGTGCCTTCTCGGGGTGTTGTAGCTGTTGCTTAAGATATTCCCCGTGCTATATGTTCTTCAACAGACAACAATCTCACTGGCACTGGCCTATCTACGATTTGATAAAGCCGTTGGCACTACGGCTCACAGATATAGAGATCAGTGAGCACAAGCATCAGGCGACTGCCCTCTCACTAGTGCAGAGCGCGTTTCATGAGCGATAGTCGCCCACAATGGGACGTTGGTTCACGGGCGAATTGTGTGTCTTAATTCAATGTCCTTTGGCAGCGACCTCCATCACATCATGCCCCCAAGGGTTATGGTTTTCAGCGATATCTACTCGTACCGTAGATTACTTCCCAAGAGATCCCGGACATGGAATTCGACTTTACCTTAATGTTGTTGTTGCTAGAAGACAATCACTTCGACATCTTCAGGGTTAGTGTTGGGTGCCAAGAAAGGCACGTTCCACTGACGGACCGAGGCCGCGGAAGTGAAAGTGGGCTCGAGTATTTGAGCTTTACTTTCGGTTTCGAGAATCTTCCGTTAACCATCTCCGCCAAAGAGCAAGCAGATCAAACAGCTCCTCACCTTTAACGACCTTTCCTTGCTTTCCGTCTTTCCTTTTGATACCCCGAGTGTTTTTACTTACCACCTCAATTGCATAATCAGCAAATCCAACCAGGTATGTGTCATCTCTACTCACCCACCCGCCTCACCTATCCTGTAAGGATGAAACAACAGCTGGCACCAGTCCTAGGAAGACTTGTACTCTTTCAGCTGCGGACAAGCTTTGCGAACACACGTTGTTCTGTTCTGATCTACAACCATCTTGCACACTTCACTACATTAACCGCGCGCCCCAACACTGGCTAACAGTCACAAAGTACAGATCGTGAGCGCAGCACCGTTGAACTAGTCGGGTCCATCAAGTCAAGATGGTCCTCCACAACCCCAACAACTGGCACTGGGTGAACAAAGATGTGAGCGAGTGGACGAGGGAGTACCTCACCACCGAGCTCGTGGGCCTCAAGGCGGAGAAGGACGGTAGCAGTGCCGAGATCAGCAAGATCTTGTCAATGGATGGTGATGTCGATGTCTCGCAGCGGAAGAACAAGGTGATCACCATCTTCGACGTGAAGCTTCAATTAGAGTATACCGGCAAAGTGCAAAAACAGGGCGAGGCGGCCGGCGAGACCGCGGACGTGAGCGGCACCATCACCGTGCCCGAGGTCGCGCATGACACCGAACAAGACGAGTACGTCTTCGAAGTAGAACTCTACGGTGAAGACTCTTCCAAGCAACCCGTAAAGGATATCGTGCGCTCGCAAATCACACCGCTGCTGCGCCAGAAGCTGGCACAGATCGCCCCGACTCTCATCGAGAAGCACGGCAAGGATCTCCAGCACGCGCCAGGCAGCAACCCTTCGTCGGGCTTCAGCACGCCGCGTACCCTGCAGAGCTCCTCCGTCAACAAGGCCAAGGACGAGTCGAAAAGCTCCTCCACAACCGCCACCTCCGGCACCTCCCATGTCAACGTGACGTCCCTCAGCGACCAGCAGGAGTTCCGCACCGACGCCGACCAGCTCTTCCTCACATTCACCGACCCCCAGCGGATCGCCGCTTTCACGCGCGCGCCGCCCAAAGTCTTCGAGGGCGCGCAGGAGGGCGGCAAGTTCGAGATCTTCGGCGGCAACGTCTCGGGCCAGTTCACCAAGCTGGACAAGCCTACCTACATCGAGCAGAAGTGGCGTCTGGCACAGTGGCCTGCGGGTCACTTCAGCACCATGAAGATCAAGTTTGAGCAGAACGACGTTGACGCTGTCACTATCATGCGCGTCGACTGGGTCGGTGTCCCTATCGGCCAGGAGGAGTCGACCAAGCGCAACTGGGAGGAATACTACGTGCGCTCCATCAAGACTACCTTTGGCTTCGGTACCATCTTGTAGGATGTTGAGGAAGAGTGGGAAAGGAAGACATGGTGGGACGAGGACGACTTGCATTGGGGAGGTCAAGGGATCAATTGCAGCCGAAGGCAGCACTACGAAGCATGAACGAAGCAGACGATATATATCATTATACAAATCAATTCATACCGCGGTAAAAGCGGCTTTACAGGCAATATTGCGTGCACTATTGTGTTATGACTTGGAAACATATCAATAGGGCACTCCACTGGATCAGATATACTATATCCTTGCTCTCATATTTCGACAGAGACATCGCCGCCGCCGACCTCCCTCCGATGATGCAAAAGTACGGCACGCGGCGGCAAAATGTGGCCGACGCTTGAATAGTGGGGCGGGCTTCAGGCGGCTTCGTCAATCTTGGGATTTTCGATCGTGAATTCGTTTGAACCGATCTTCACCACATTCAGTCAACACCCACAATGACCGCAGTCGCGCCATCAGATGGCATGGCCAAGCTGGACATCTCTGGCAAAGAAGCGCCAGCCAAACCCAACGAGACCAACAATGCGGTAGAGAACGGCGACTCGGACGACGATGAGGCAGAAGAAGGCGAGGGCGAAGGTGCCGGCGAGGGCGCAGCAAAGAAAAAGAAGAAGAGAAAGCCACGCAAGAAGAAAAAGGCTGGCGGAGGAGCAGCAGCCCAAACCAGCCCGCCGCGCACAGAAGTCTCGAAGCTGTTCCCTAATGGCTCGTACCCAATCGGCGAGGAAGTCGACTACCTGAACGACAATGCCTACCGCACCACCGACGAGGAGAAGCGCGCACTGGACCGCGAGGACATGAACCAGCAGTTTCTCAAGGAGTACCGCCAGGCCGCCGAGACGCACCGCCAGGTCCGCAAGTACGCGCAGCAGAACATCAAGCCCGGCATGACCTTGACCGAGATCGCGGAAATGATCGAGAACGGCACACGAGCTCTTACTGGACACCAAGGCCTGGAAGAAGGCGACAACATCCTGGGCGGCATTGCTTTCCCCACCGGTCTCAGCATCAATCACTGCGCCGCGCACTACACGCCCAACGCCGGCAACAAGACCGTCCTAAACCACGAGGACGTCATGAAAGTCGACTTTGGCGTGCACCTCAACGGCCGCATCGTCGACAGCGCCTTCACCGTCGCCTTCGACCCCAAATACGACACCCTGCTCGAATCCGTCAAGGACGCCACAAACACCGGCATCCGCCTGGCGGGCATCGACGCCCGCCTCGGCGAGATCGGCGAGGGCATCCAGGAGGCCATGGAGAGCTACGAGGTCGAGCTCGACGGCAAAACCCACCCCGTCAAGGCCATCCGCAACCTCAACGGCCACACCATCTCGCAGTACAGCATCCACGGCGGCAACGCCGGCAAGTCCGTCCCCATCGTCAAGAGCGACACCAAGGAGAAGATGGAGGAGGGCGAGGTCTACGCCATCGAGACTTTCGGCAGCACCGGCAAGGGCTACGTGCACGAGGACATGGAGTGCTCGCACTACGCCAAGGTCGACAACGCGCCCAAGGTCGCCCTCCGCGTCCAGAGCGCTAAGACTCTGCTGCGGTCTATTGACAAGAACTTTGGCACGCTGCCTTTCTGCCGTCGTTACTTGGATCGCTTGGGGCATGACAAATACTTGCTGGGCTTGAACAATCTGGTGCAGAGCGGGATTGTGCAGGACTACCCGCCTTTGGTGGATGTCAAGGGCAGCTACACTGCGCAGTATGAGCATACTATTCTGCTTAGGCCGAATGTTAAGGAGGTTGTTTCGCGGGGTGATGACTACTAGATACATTTGGAGATGGTGGGCGGAGGAGGTGGTGGCCCGCGGAGCGATTTAAACGTGCGGAGCGGAGCGGTTGACACCATCATTTCGAGCGTGCATATAGGTGGTGCTCGGGTTCCTTGGGGGGCATGCGGAACGCTACAAAAATTGAATCACGACATCATGAAGGAAAAGCATTTCGCTGTACATGGATGGCCTTCGAGACAGTACGGTTGGCGCGATATGTCCGGCTTCGCTCGATTGAACGGCTCTGTCGTTTGCCAGAGTTCACGTCCAATGTCGGTTGTGAATAGGACCAGTCGCCTGATCGGATTGTCTTCGCATGTCCGTCTTCGTAACCAAGCCGCATCGAGACGACCCGCCTGAGCAGCGTACTCCAGTCACGACTCTCGCGTCATGATCTAGCGCTTTGCCTACGCCTATGCATCATCTCGGACGGCAAGCCTCCCATGCGCCGCGGCTGTTGCGCAGTATGCTTTGTAGACCCTTGTATTCACAACCGACCAACGCCATGCAATAACAGATGCCAAAAATTCCAAGCAGTATCTTCTCTTCTTGTCTCAAACCAACACTTCCACCACTCATGAGTTCTCACCAACCGTTTGCTGCAATCACACCAGTTAGCAACCATGTCCTCCACCACATATCCAAGAGATCAACGGCAACTCACCACAAGCCAGTCCATCCCCTCATTCACACCCCTCCCATCCACCGCGCTACAAGCCATAATACTCCAATTCCGATCCTTCAGCTCCCCCAACCTCAACGCCTCGCTAATCTCCCCCGCCCCCTTCGCGCCCGGCTGATCCTGCTTATTCGCAAACACCAGCAGCGCCGCATCCCGCAACTCCTCCTCCCCCAGCATCGCGCTCAGCTCTTCCGCCGCCGTCCCCAGCCTCTCGATGTCCGTGCTGTCCACCACAAACACCACCGCGGCCGTGTTCGAGTAGTAGCAGCGCCAGTAGGGCCGGATGGACGTCTGCCCGCCCAGGTCCCAGACGTTGAAGTTCAGGTTCTTGTACGTGACCGACTCGACGTTGAAGCCTATTGTGGGGATCGTGGTCACCACTTCGCCAATTTTGAGGCGGTAGAGCAGCGTTGTTTTGCCGGCGTTGTCGAGGCCGAGGATTAGGATGCGGATTTCGCGGGAGGTCCAGAGGAGGCGGGTGAAGAGGGAGAGGGCGCCGCCCATGGTTGTGTGTGTGGGTTAGTGGGTTGGACTTGGTTCGAGCGTTGGGTGTGCGCGGGGGGCGCAGTAGGTGAGTGCAGGAGTTGGGGCCGAGGGTTGTATGAAGAGAGTAGTTGTCGTGTGGTGCTTGTTGCTTGATAATCGGTGTATGCTTCTAGCGTCGATCCAGGGATGGAGTTGGTACGTCGCTGGCTGAGGATTTGGTTGCGGAAAGAGGGTATTTGAGCAGGCAACGGAGATGTTTGTTTCGGTTTGTTCGATTCGTCGGGTTTGGTTGAGCAAGAGGAGAGTTGCAGTAGAATACGGCTCGGTGCTGACAAGTAAGTCAACCACAGTAGCACCATCATCTCTCAAGCTGGAGGTCCGCCCTCCCCTCGGCCCGAACAGGGCCAAGCCAAGCCTCTTCCCCGAGACCGCCGACTTGTATATTTTTCGCCTTCTGCTTCTTCACGACTGTTCTTCTCTCATGCCAACTCCCATTCACAATAGCCAACCAACAGTGACCACTGCATCCGAACATGCAGCCCACTATCGCATGGCAAAGCGCAGCCCAATCCAACTGCGCTTCCATGCACCCTGTGCCGGCCCTGCTTCCTCGACGAACCAGGTCGGCGCAACATTCCCAAAGGTACGCTGCAACTCCCTCCCTCTACCCGGCAACAAACCCCTTCTTTGGTGATGAACATATAACCAGCTACTGCTGAGGGCCTCCAATGAAGTCCAAAAAATACTTTTAGTCAAGTTCAACAGTCTGATAATACGACAAAGAAACTCTTTGCGCTTTTTGCACTTGTGGAATCTGCTGCCGTGGGACATTTTTCGCTAACGGGGCTTTGAATCAGGTTGATACTACGTGCGCATCATGTCGACTGGTTTGCTTGCAATCACAAGCTGTCTTGGACTTGCAGACGCTATCTGGTTTCCTTATTAGATACTTTTCCATCAATGACAATCATATCATTCCTCTCATCCTGAACCTATCTTTCATCGTGCCTACTTCAAACACGGTGACGCTTGTATTGAGACTCTGAATGGTCTTTTCTCTCGTCTGGTGAAGGGTAAAGCGGCTGTGTGCGTACGGTATCTCACAGGCCAATTAGCTGGTGGAGCAACCGGCATCAGCAGCTGCGAGCAGAGGTACCACGACTCCATCAATCTGAAAGCGTGATCGTGATACTTGGCAAGCTATTGGAAATATGTTACTCAATGAAACAGTCTTCAGCTTCATGGTGAAGCCAAGCGAGGTCAAACGAGTTCCACGACTTGACATCCATGATCCAATCGGGGACGCGAGCCGACCTCGTCTTTGCTTGACAAATGTCCTTTGTTGTGCTTCGGTCGCCTAGGTAGCGACTTCATTCCTTGACGTCCGTCCAGCCGGCAAGCTTGTAGTACATTTCCTTCAGGTGTTTCTCGCTATACTGCCGGAAAAGCGAGTCGACAGTGGTCTTGACCTCCTGTGTCATTTCGTACTGGCCAAGATGCTTTCTCAGGACTTCCACCAACCTGCAGTGCTCGCGACCAAATGCATGATCGACCCGCCGAATCTCAGACAAAACGTTTTCGGACAGCATGACGATGCTGTTGTCGTGGTCGAGTAAGCCTTCCACAGTGTCCAGTCCGCACGCAGTGCTTGAAAAACTGCTGCGTGATCTCGGAGGGGATTTTGGGGAAAGGTTCGAAGTCCAGGAACATTCGTAGCAACTCCTCCTCATTTTCGCGCGCCGACGCAGTCAGTAGATGTTCCGTCACAACATGCTTCCCTGGCACCACGTGGGCAAGTAGAACGGCGAGATCGGCCGGGTAGCGAACGGCCTCAAGTATCTCTTATGTGACACTCAAGTCTGGATTGCGGGTGAACAGCAGGTCGAGGAGGAGTGGGTTTTCGTCTTGTGAGTACCGGCGGTAGCTCGCTAAAGCTCTATACACCTGGGATTCGGTAAGTCGTAGAGACGGACTGCGCAGAAGGAGCATTTCTGTCATCCCTCGTGTTTCATATGAATCTTGTCCAGTCTGGACTGCGTCAATCGTCGCAGATGTCACGATGTACGAAGGATTGTATTCGAGCAAAAGCACCAATGTGTCGACGTCATACGCAGATGTCAGCATAGTCGTCGAGACTGATGTTACGGCCTGCTTATCCAGCATTTGTTTGATGATTTCCAGGTCTCTAGTGCGGAGAAGGTGAATAAAGGTTTCCTCGGGGATCTTGTGCTGACCCAATGAAGCCAGAATCCTGTCGATGAGCGAATTTCGACAACGCGAGTCCCAGATCTCCGTCACAGCGACCAGCTCACCTGGGATCAAGATCGGTCGCTCTTCGGCGTCCATCAGCAGATGCACGATACGTGCTTGGTCGGAGGGAGTCTTTGAGGAGGATTCGAACTCCGGAGCATTCATACCCATTTCATTCAAGCTTATCTGCAGAGCGGTCTTGCCTTCACTGTCTGCCGTGCCGGGCTTATGGCCAAGGTCTAATAGCTTGCTGACGAGGCTTAAGTTACCGATCTCACACGCACGGTGCAAATCAGTATTTCCCGGACCAGGATGATATGCAGATGATTTTGCCATGCCAAGCAACCTGTCAACGATTTCCATGTGACCTTGGTCGATAGCAGCAGAAATTGGAAATCCCAAAATACCACCGGTGACATGAGCCTTGGCGCCATGCAGGATCAATGAATCAATGAGCTCTTCGTCTAATCCTGCAAACGTCGCCAAAGAAAGAGCAGTCCCAAATCGGCTAGGGGAATCGTCAACACGAGCACCGTTCGATAAAAGCAGACCTATGGTCTTCGCGTACTCTTTCTCTGATGCGCTGAATCTCCCACAACGTTTCGACATGGGGTAGATGAAGTCGCATCTCAGGTCCTCGAACCCTTCCAAACCCGCAACGTACAACCTGTCAGACTCTTCTGTCGATTTGTCTCTCAACTTGTCAGCGGAGAGTCCTTCCAAAGCAGTGACCAGAGCAGTGCTATATGTTGCGTGCACATGGTTGACGTCCGTACCGTTATCCAGAAAGAGCTGAATCACCAAAATCCTTCCTTGGGCGGCAGCCAGATGAAGCGGACTTCGTGCCCACTTGTCCTCACTATCGGGTCTGTGTCCGACGTCGATCCCTCTTTGTACAAGGTCGAGGTCTCCAAGGATACACGCTTCGAAGAATAGTTCAATAGTGTAGGGAGCATAGCAAAGCAGGCTTTCGAGAAGCTCACTATGCACTTCCCGGATGTCGATTGCCGCAAGGGCAGAACTCAGTCCAGACTCACCGTCGAGCGTTGATAAATGGTCGAAGAGTAGCTCGACAATAGACTCGTGGGGAGTGCGACAAGCAGCTCTGCTGAGCTCCACCAGTACCGACATAGATTTGTCGTCCCACGCGGCATCAAGGAGCTATACCAGAGTTGAGACGAGGTTGTGTTGAATTGATGTCTTTGAAGCTCGAAGCAGCACTGTATCGCACCCGCGTGGCAAGTGCTGTAGAATGGTAGTGATGATTGCGGTGTTTTGCGAAGACGAAATTGCGAAAGTCAACGGGTGGTCTGATGCGTCCCATACGACAGAACCTTCGGAGTCGCCCGGAATTCCTGAAATGACTGCGTCAGGCAACGCCGCGGTCAAGTCAAGACCACAGAAAATAAGGAATTACACCACATCGTGATGCCCAAAAGAGATCGCAGCATGTATGGCGCTTGTGTGGGTGATGTGGTTACGATGACGTCCTGTGCAGGAACTTGAAGACCGCAGGTTTGCGCCAGTATCGATCAACCGACGGACGACAGAACACTCGCCCCAGTCGCAAGCACTGACGAGTATCTTTGGAAGATAATCTTCATTGTGTGCATCCTCGACACTGGCGCCAGCATCTAACAACACAGACACTATATCAGCGCGCTTCTCTCGTACGGCGAGGTAGAGAGCTGTCGGTTGTAAGTCTCCAGCCCTCCAACATGGCCCCGTAAGTTTCGTGTCAGCCTGGAATTCGAGCAACAATAGCACCGTCGGTAGACTCCCACTCACCACGGCTGCGCGGAGTGCAGTGCAGTATTCTCCTTGTATGAGATTGGGGTCCGCTCCGGCTTTCGAGAGGGCCTCTGCCACATTTGTGCGACCGAACCGACACGCCGCTGGCAGAGCCGTCCCGTAGTGAGATCCGGTGGTGTTCACGTCGATATTGTGTGCGATCAGCAGCTCAACCAGTCCAAGCCTTCCTGCGGCAGCAGCAGTCTCCAGTAACACAGCATACCCGCTGCCGCTTGCTGTCTTCTCGAGGAAGCCGGCTCAAGAGGTATTCAACTGCTGCGCCACACCCACTTCCAAACAACTCCTCAAGCGATTGGGCTTCAGGAAACAGCGAGCGTTGATCAAACTGTGCCAAAGAAGAGGCCAAAAGGGTTCGCAGGTCGAATTCCTCCAGATCAGCACCTGCCTGGAGTAAGAGCTGCATAATGGAGTAACTCCAGTGCTTCCTCATGACCGCAGCTTGTAACGCCTTATCGTTCCTCGTCGCTGAAAGCCCCCTCACATCCTTCTGTAGTAAGATTTCGAGCGCTGCAGGCGGACAGAATTGCGCAGCAGTACAGACCTTGCGTGACCAGTTCCTCTCATGAAAGCCGACTATACCGTCGACAAGGATTCTCAAAGTCCTGGTTTGTGCTGCCTCATCTCGGGCGTGGCGTGGCGGTCCACAGTCGAACTTAGACGAGCGGCGATGGCGTTCGTATTCACGTTGGAAGCGCCCATCGTCGGCAGTCAGGCACAGTTGAACTGCATCATCATCGTGTTTTACAGCCTCCCGCTCAAACGGGATGGATCTGGAGCCGTTTTCAGAACCATCGTCGCTGTCAGTGCCAGAATCTGACCCGCTGGCAATTGTTTTTCGATCAGAAAAGACACCAAGCGCAAGAACTCTCCGTCCTTTGGTCGCCAAGCGGGATTTTCCAGGCACCCGCACGCTGTTGGCTGGGCCAGCACCTTGAAATATGAGATATGCGCAAATTTCCTCGTGCCCGTTCAGGGCTCCGATGGCTAAAGCAGTGGTCAACGTTTGGAGTTGTCGTCTCGCATCCCATGACAGCAGGATGGCCATTACTTCAAGCCTTCCGTCGCCCGCAGCCAAGCAAATCATGTCGTGCATATGCTTGTCAAGATCCGATTCGACGCATTTGCTGAAGAAAAATGTAAAAGTTCTGTGTGTCAGTCTTGCGCTGCGGCTCTGATGCGGCGCACCAGCTGCGGCGTGCTGATTGGAGTCGGATCGATCAATGAATAAATCATGGATGCGATAGTGGAGCTCCCTATGTCGCAAGCTCTCTTGAAGGCGTCCGTCACACTTCCAGGAGTGAATATCGGAATCTCAGCGAGGGTGGCATCATCCGTTCCGGCCCAGTCGGCGTCGGTGTTGGTAGCTTTCGGTGGAGATTTTGGCAGTGCATCTCGTGTGTCAGACCTTGAGAGTACTTGGTTCAAACTCTGCAGGGTCTCGATGAACAAACGTGAGCTGTCAGGCATCGCCGCCATCAAAATGCGTTCGAAAGAATCTGGGGTTAACCCCCGTTCGACAAGCCGATCCAATAATCTACGCACGGTATCGTTGTGACCACCAAGTGTGGCTTCGTGAAGGGCCTCGTGTAAATCAAACTCAATCTGGTATTTCTCACTTGTCAATTCTTCCACAACGCCCAGGTTACCACAGCGGCATGCTGTCGTTAGGGCGAATTGTGGAGTACCATTTTCAAATTTGAGGCTTTTCTTCGCGAGTATGATGGCTACAACATCCCGATGACCGAGCGCTGATGCAGCTTCCAATGCGTAATTGTTCCCCTGCTGGTTACGCGTCCTGATCTCCATTGGGGACATATTCCTTACATTATAGTACCCCCCAAACTCAACAAGTGATTTGAACCGTGATGCCGAGTAGGCTGACACGCCGGTCGAGGGATCGAAGGCATCAACAACCGTGACAGGGTCAGGTGGTGCTTTCCAACCGCGGCCGCTAGGCGATGTATCTCGCAGGATGTTTGGTGGCGGTATTTCCCATCTGCCTCCGCGGAAGCCTAGGACGATCGTGGCGATGATCTAGAACACCGTGACGTACCTTGATAAACGCCATGGAACTTCTCATGCACTCCAGATCGACCGGTGCGCAGCCCCGCAGGGTCTTCTCAATGGCCGTGGAGCTAGAAACGACGTAGCAGCCATTAATTAGGTCATTCAGTATGTACCAAAGTTCACCTACCAATCCAGTTTCACATGCATGACGCCGTTTTGCGGTTTCGAGCCATCGAATGCCGTCGATTTTGCATAGTACGAGTCACACGTCATGGGAAAACGAGTCGGTTCTAATATCGCGAAGGTCCGCCAACTTTTGCTCCGGCACTCAACAAACAAGCTGTAGAATCAAGAAGTTCAATCTGAAACAAGCAGCCGCTCATTTCATTTGCTCCCAAAAACGCATGCCACCTACCGTCCACATTGTCCGCCATGCGGAAGGATATCATGTACAGCTATCCTTACACGTGAAGAGTGAGAGACACCGTTGACATGACCTTCGCAGAACGCTTGCGAGGGAGGAGAGAAGATCCACGATCCTTTCCTGACGGACAAGGGTAAAGGGCAGTGTGAAGAGTTGTGCAAGAAGTTTCCGCATCACGACAAGGTATGCTGTGGGAGTTCGCCTTGCTATTAGTCAGAGTCTTCGACTAACTACCTCCTCAGATCGACCTCCTGATGGCCAGCCCTCTTAAACGCACCATTCAAACCTGCCAGATTGTCTTCGCTCCTGTGGTCAAGCGAGGACAAACGATTCTCCTCATTCCACTGGCAGAAGAATCTTCTTCGGAACCAATGGACACCGGCTCAGATGAATCTTCCCTGCGCGAAGCTTATGGCGACTTGATCGACATGCGACATCTCAAAGACTTTGCCGGCTGGAACGACAATTCTGGCGAATTCAAAGTCGACACCAAGTCGCTGATTGCACGGGCTCGGAAGCTGCGAGAGGTTCTGCGGGCGAGACCCGAGCAAAACATTGCCCTTGTGTCACATGGAAGCTTCGCTCACTTTATTGTGGGCAATATTGATCACGAGGGGTCTGAGGTGACGCGAATGTGGGACAATGCGGAGTACCGATCCTTTACTTTCTTGTCGGAAGATGACAACGAGTGCCAGATGAGAGAAACGGATGAGTCGAAAGGAAACAGGAGAGACATTGAGAAGAAGAGTGATGGTTATGTCCTTTCCCCTGAAGGCGGGAGGAGAGGTTCTGCGGGTAATGTGATCAGTCCGTGAGCGGAGAAAGAGCCGATCTGAAGTGAACGTACGATAGTAAGTCAGAGCGCTATATTAAAAGCTTAGCAAATCATCTCACTATGTCCGAGACTTGAAAATCAACGAGGATGCTATCACTATATTCGGGACAGAATCGATAGGCTTTATATACGTCTCATAAGATAGTAGAGTCGATAAAAGAAACACTCTTAATATTAAACTCTTTACTTAAGTTATTAAAATTCTTATAGAAGTATATACTAGTATAGTATAAGTATATAGATCTAGTATAAAATAGTTATACTTAGTTAAGAATACTTTTTTTTATATTCTATTAGTATTAATAATATATATACTATATATTTAAAGCTCTTATTAAGAATACTATCTAACTAAAATACTATCACTTACTAAATAAATAATAAGCCTATCTATATCTAATACAAAATAACTAAGTTATTCTAAGTAAATTTTATTAGTTATATCTTAGAGTTAGCTAATTACCTATTTAAAAAAGTATAACTAGACTTTCTTTTTTATCTTTTAAGACTTCTATATTAATCTAAAGAGTCTTATCTATCTTATATTAAAGTATTAAGTCTATAGAGATAGTACTAAGAAAGTTATTTATTTTTATAGAATATAGAATCACTTTAAATAAAATCTCTAAAATATTCTAAGTAGATTCTATTATGTATACTCTATAATTATATTATCTATAGTGTTCGAAGAAATTAAGTTAATTTTTTCGAAATAATATAAGATATTAGAATTAGAGTTAGTAGAAATAAGTCGATTTTATAAGGAAACACTAGTTACGTAACGGGAACTATAGGCTTCCCGCGTAAGATCCGTATACGAAACGTATACGGATCCTAACCAATATGAGGGAGAGAATCGCATAGGATTCTGTCCGAATCCGGGTTTAGCGCGTTAGGGCTTAGCCGAAAGCGGTAAAGCGGGGTGCTTTTTGGATGGGATTCTCTGTTGC
>Ga0265797_10006105_pt1 | contig 17236 bp, 17 predicted proteins | sample P2T30metagenome_FD_192433 | JGI IMG/M metagenome (GOLD analysis project Ga0265797, IMG submission 192433) | Plant litter microbial communities from East Loma Ridge, Irvine, California - P2 T30 | ecosystem: Environmental > Terrestrial > Plant litter > Unclassified | place: USA: California...
TGCTATACCGGTTTAGGAAGGTACATACGAATTGCAGGGTATTGACGTAGTTTTGCCGTTCGCTTAGCACTTCTCCCTTACACATTCTGGAAGCAAAGCTTGGAAAATGAGAAAAGTAGAACAACAAAACTATGACTCAAAACAGCCGTGCCCTTATACCGCAGGGCGGGATCGCGGGTGGCGGTGAGGGTGCGGTCGCTCACCATCGTCTCTCGGCTCGCGGGGCGCGATTTCGTCTGGAAAAATACAGTACAAGTCCATTAGGTTCAAGTGCTCGAGGATGTGCGATGCATTTTGTATGCCTTCTCGCGCCACGCGAGAGAAGGCACCAGGGCCTTGCGCGCGAATGGGAAAGGGCGTGATGTTGTATACAATGCTGAGATCTAGCTCGTAGAAGTGTAGCGCGCTTTCCTGTTGTGCTTTGAGTCCATGATGATGAAGTGTTTGCCGTGGATCTCGGTACTCATTGCAGATTGCATGGCATCGTAGATGGCATCTGCTCGCATTGTACAGTATATGGACACTTCAGAGGTTTTCTCCTCCAGCTTTAGTATGATTATTTGCATCCGTTTATGATTATGGTATACTGAATTGGATATGCAGGATAGTGTGGTGTTGAAAGAGTGAACTGACAAGGGGTTGAAAAGATATTTGACGGGACGTTTTGTTGGTACGTGAGAGAGTAAGCGCTCAAACAGGCTTTCACCGTGCTCACTGTCATGTCGAGCTAAACGCACTTGCCAATGAAAATTTTGGGCTGGGGACATATTGTCTGCGGGGAATAGTATTATGATGTATCCCGCTCTTCAAGTGCATTCGCAGGTGTAACATGCTTACCGCGTATATAAGCATACTTAGGTATTCGCGCGCATTAGATAGCATGAAACGGTAACCATTGATGCCTATTATTATAGATGTAAGAGTAGTTTATGGTAGGATGTAAGATAGAACACATAACCAACACGTCTTTGAAGTGAGGAAGGAATTGGAAACACTGCTATCTAGCTTTCTTACCCGTGTATACTTGACGCTCTCTTTTCGTTAGCTTTCCATACATACTGCTGGGTATTTATAGATGTCAAAATAGGATGAGGTCATACTGCACTCGCTCAATTTCACTGTATCACCGTCAACGTTTGCACATTCGTTTAGCCCACACCAAACACAACACTCGCCTACACTGCACGTCAAGCTCTTCTTTTCAAGATGGACTCAAAAACATATATCCAATATAACTACTATTTCCCATCAAGCAGAATGGAGGGCGGATTGGATGGTGGTTCATCCAATAAATAGGGAGTACTGAATAGTAAGCTTGATTTTTTGGCTTGTGTTTGAATCGCTGCTACATCGCTGTAACTGATTTTTGGTGCTCTTTGTGAGAGAGGTGCAAACTCACTATGGTGGCCAAGTCATCTATTGGAGAAACTGCTGGCGCAGTTTATGCTGTTCTCGGATTCTACACAGAGCTGGATGAGTTAGAGCCATCAGGTCAGGCACTGTCGAGTTGATATCCACTGCCATGACCATTTGCCCCAACATTCTACTAGATAAACTCTTTCATAGCTACTTCACTCATATCTGTGCCCAGGAATTTAGTCTGCACATTACCCGTGTAGACGTGCATGTGTCAATGAGGTTACCTGCCAAGCTTCGCGCCCACTTCCGCATTCGGCCCAACTCCACCAAAACCTCGATCCGTCCACTTACCAACCACCACCTTTCGCATAATCAACGCATGTCTTTCTGGCCCGTTACATACTAGGCCGGGCTTCGTGTTTTGGGAAACCACAGACACGACAGGACATGTTTTGAAGATCGACTGTGTGTCGTTTTGTGAAACGCTAGGGCGACGGGCCTGCTACATCAGGGCTATCCACAACAAGCAGGCTCCACAAGTGACGGGTGGAGCCGCGGGAGGACGAACTCGCCAACGACGGACGTGGGATAGATTGGATGTAGTGATTTGCATTAGCTGGTTGTAGTCTTTTGCTCTCAGAAGCGAGGACTTGGCGGTACATCATCGGAGGGGCTATGCGCGTGCATGGGAGGGGTTGAGGGGTCTATTTTTGGGTAGAAAGCATGTCTGTGACATGGACATTGTGATGGGGGTTGTCTTTGTTGTAGGTTCTGCGGTTACCTCTGATGTTCTGATGGTTGATAGCATCAGGCTGGTAACAGTGTGTGTTCATCGTGATCCATCCTAATTCATCGTATCTATTCGAGCTCTAGAATGTAAACGCATTTCCATCTGCTCGTTTAGCAAGGCGCCTTCCGCCAGCCTGAACAAAGCGTTTCGAGACGCTACCTTCTTGCATGAAAAAGGGTTTCCACCTTGGCGCCTTCAGGTTCTTCCCCAGGCGCATGTTGAAACTGAGGTATCGAGTTCTTGACACCTCTCAAAGCCTAGAAAGCTAGCTTTGCGCCTCAGCCAAGCACGGTAGAATGGTAGATCCTCGTAGCCAAGCATGTTTAGGCCTCGGAAAGAAGCCTCAGAAAACGAGTATTGACTCAAAATCTTGTATTTACCCATGGCAGCCTTGACGTAGAGTTGATCATTAGGCGGAGCAAAGCGGGTATCGACTGGATGGAGCATGCGGTGCGGTGGCGATCGCCAAAGAAAGCATGAGAAGATCATTGTATAAGAGGTCGTGATCATGGCCGCTTCTGGTACCATCATCAGCTTCGAGCTTCACTACCTCATCATCAGTACTACCTTCTTCAGCCTGGTGCTTTGCTTATTACCTGCTCTTTACATATTATCGCCTTATTCACCGAGTTGACCTCGATTCCAACTACATACATCTAATATGTACTTCTCTCAAGCACTTGTCATCGCCTTCGCGGCTGTCATCTCGGCTCACGGTGTTGTTACTGAGGTCAAGGGAGCCAATGGCGTCAACATGCCCGGCTTGACTATTCAGGATGGTACTCCTCGTGACTGCTCTTCCAAGTGGGTTCAATGACTATCATATACGGGAGCATATCACTAACAGGTAACCCAGTGGCTGCGGATCCCAAGCAGACACTGCAATTATTCGAGACCGAGAAATTGCAAGTGGCAAAGCCGGCCCTCTTGGTCGCACTCAAGGCAATGGTATAGTCGACGCAGCGGTCATGGTCGGCGCCTTTATGGGAGCGGGTGCCGCGCCACCTGCGAACAATGGAGCGGCTGCAAGTGTTGGTGTGGAGGACAACATCCAACAGCCAACCCAGAAGCGCCAGTTCCTCAGCAACCTTCTCGGCGGCCTCGGCGGAGGCAAGGCCGGTGGCGCAACTGGTGGCAAGGCTGGAGCCACAGGTATTGCTGGACTTCTAGGTGGAGGCGGAGAAAAAGTATCAGGTCCACCAGAGTCGCGCGTTGCAGCAGCTGTTGGTGCAGGTGCGACGAGCGGATTGCCGACTTGTGCTGACGATGGCACCGTTACTATGACTCTTCGCCAGGTAAGACACACTAGCTACGCTTTCGAATTTCATCTAACTTGTTCAGATCAACCAAGACGGTGCTGGGCCTTTCACCGCAGACGTCGATGGTACCTCCGGTGGCACTGACGAGGCGGCTATGCAGCCGGCGACTGTCACCAAAGATGTTCCAGGCCTCGGCGTCCAGGGTATCTCGCTCGCTACAAACACTGAGTTTGACATGAAGATTCAGATGCCGGCTGGAATGACTTGCTCTGCCACGGTTGCCGGCGTCAGCAACGTATGCGTCATGAGGGTTCGCAATGGGGCTGCCGCTGGTCCTTTTGGAGGTTCCGTAGCCTTCACCCAAAGCCCTGCTGCCAGGAAGCGCGCTATCGCTTACAATCTCAAGAAGCGCATGGAAATGGGTAACAGGAACTAGACAAGAGATATGAACTCATTAGACCGGAATGTATCCGTCCCAACGATAATAGGAAATCTGGCTGGATCAGTGTCCATATACGTAAACACGAATACGGGGCCGAGCGGCTATCTGGGAGGATAGTACATATGATTGATGTAGATAATAATATACGACATGATGATGATCAGACACAATTCCAGCTATTGCATGTTTGTGAAGGCTTGACAGAAGGACGGCTGGGGCGCTGCGTCGACACTGGCGTTGATATTGTTGGTGTTGCGGTTATGGAGAGGGTGAATTAAATTAACAAAGCCCGCCGCTGTCATCGACGCCAGAAGGGCCCAGTGTGGAGCCCACTAACCGTCAAACCATCAAGCCGCCTCCACAGGGGGGTGACATGATAAACTTGACACTTTCCTCGCGCATCAGTCAAGCTTCTTACGACAACCTCCATGTCTTCAAGACGCAAGTGACAAATATAATGTGGAACGACGAAAGAGCTCAAGTGTAATTTTGAGATGTCTACTGTAGTTGTTGCCGAGCGCAGTGCCGCCAAGGAAACACCCACTCGACTAGGCTCTTTCCAAATCAAGCTCATCTACCATGTGCTGTGCCCCACACAACCATCTCGACGTCATACTCGCACACAACAGCATTGTTTGCAAACCTAGACATTCGACGATATCTATCCGTACAATTCGAGTCGCTACTTTCTGCTGCCAAAGGCAGCTTCATTAACAATGGTAGCATGCAAAGCACATACACCCCATGTCGGTCCAAGCTCCTACACCTCTTATCGCGCCATCCTGCCAAAAAATCACAACATGCAACCAAGCCCAAGCCCTAGCCCATGGCTATTCGTCGCATATTTCCCGTACCCACGCCAAGTCAAGACTAGAAAATGTCGCTTATAACAAATGGCATGTCTAGTTTCCTTACCTCATTATCTTCTAATTGCCACCGTCCTACTACCGACATAGTCAAAGACAGTTTCGCCACTCAATGTACAGGCCAGAGTCTCGGCAAAGAAAAACAAACAACGCTCCAAAGACGGGCTTCGGCAACCCAGACGAAGACGACAATTCGACATGCCCATTTTCGATTCCAAGGCTCTGGCTGAGCACCCATCGCCTACGGCAAGCGATAATGATGATGACTTCCAGCGTATGGATCCGAGTGGTGTCAAGCGCGGCCTCAAGACTCGCCACCTTTCCATGATGGCTTTGGCAGGAATCATTGGCCCCGGAATTCTTGTTGGAACTGGAGGTGCACTCGCACAAGGAGGACCAGCATCCCTGCTCATCGCATTCTCGGTCATTGGTATCATCGCCTTTAGCATCACACAGTCTCTGGGAGAAATGACAACGTTATACCCAACTGGCGGCGCCTTTGTCACTCTTTCCGAGCGTTTCGTGGACAAGGCCTTTGGAGTCGCGGTAGGGTGGCAGTACTGGCTTGTCTGGGCTTGTGTACTAGCCAACGAGTATAACGTCATTTCTTCCATCATGGTGTTCTGGGGGCCGCAAATACCTCTATGGGGTTACTTTTTGATCTTCTGGTTTGCGTTTCTCGGCTTCCAGATGCTAGGCGTCGAGTCCTTTGGCGAAGCGGAATTCTGGTTGGCTCTTATCAAGCTTGCCGGGCTTTGCACGTACTTTATCTTTGCCATCATCTACGCCTCGGGTGGTTTGATCGGTCAGAAAGAAGCGCTCGGATTTCGATACTGGCATAACCCAGGCCCGTGGGTAGACGGCTTCCGCGGTGTGGCTACCGTCTTCGTTTTTGCCTCGACCTTTTATGCTGGTGTGGAGGCTGTGGCTGTTGCGGCGACAGAGACAAGGAACCCGTCCGTGGCAGTTCCGTTGGCAATCCGACAGGTCATTTGGCGCATATTGTTCGTGTACATTGGCGTTGCATTCTTCTTTGGGCTCACGTGCCCATCGAATGCAGACGGCCTGGCGAACGGAGCCAGTCGCGCGCTCAAGAGTCCCATGACCATAGCCCTCCAAAACGCGGGATGGGAAGGCGGAGTCCATCTTATCAACGCCTTCATCCTAATAACCGTATTGAGCGCCGCCAATAGCTCGATATACATTGGATCGCGAACAATACTCTTCATGGCCCAACAGAACATGGCCCCGAAATTCCTGGGCAAGACAAACAGCCGCGGCGTCCCAATCTACGCCATCGTCTTCACGAACCTATTCGGTGCCATATCCATGATGAACGTCAGCACCGGAGGCGGCCAGGCATATTCTTACATTGTCAATCTGAGCGGTGTTTCTACCTTTCTTGTCTGGGGCTCCATCTCATTCACGCACATCCGGTTCCGAAAAGCTTGGACTGCACAGGGTCGAACCACTGATATGCTGCCCTTCAAGTCATTCGCTTACCCCTGGAACGCCTATTTCGGAGTCTGCGCCAACCTGTTCCTTGCTCTTGTGCAGGGTTGGACTACGCTGAGCCCCTTTGATGCGGGCAAGTTTGTGGACGCTTACATCATGTTGCCGATATTTGGCATCATGTATGCTGGATACAAGTTCTGGTTCAAGACGTGCTTCTGGAGAAGCGAGGAGATTGACCTTGATTTGGGACGGAGGAAGGATCTGGATACCAAGGTTGACTATCTGCAGGGGGAGCAGCAGCACGCTGCTGGGCTGCATGGTGAACGGGGATTTGTACAGAACCTCTGGCGCAAGTTGTGAAAGGCTGTAGAAGCTGTTGGAGATATTCAATAGCATTATTCGTATAGCGTCGTAAATTCCATCTTGCAGTCACGCTGAAGCCACTTTCCTCGCTCTATTCTCAATAAAACTAAAGGCTTGAGAAAGCAAATAAGCGCAAGTAAAACGTAGTCCCAGCCTATGAACAGTTGTAAGTAATACCCCCTCTCGTGCCATGATCCTTCCTCCAAACCCCTTACCAACTAAGCCACCTCACAGCCCCCGGAGTTCTAGCCTCCAATTCCTTTGCATTCGAAAGCTCCACCTTTGCCATCCTATCGTCATCATCGGGATGGCTAATGAAAAACGCCACAATCCGTATATCGTCCGGCACCTCCAAGTCACCCAATGGCTCATCATCTTCTTTCAGCCCCAAACGTGCACGCGTACGTTCCTGCTCTAGCCGCAGCGCCTCCTGCGCGATGCGGCCGGCAATCATGCCGTCCCAGAAGCCTTCGCGCCGGGGGTGGTCTAGCATAAGCTTCATGGCGCGTTTGCGGAGTGCTTGGCAAGGACCGGGGGCACGAATAGCAACGAGCCAGAGGGCGGCCGTGGGGCCCATTGTGGTTGTGAAGACGGGAGCGGGGGTGTTCGATGTGGGCAGCAGCTTTGTGGCGAGTTCGAAGACGCGGAAGAACTGCGCCGTGACATCAAACGGTTGTTTGAACGGAGGTTTTGCTTCCTTGAAGGTTCCTAGGTGGGGGTACCTTGCCGTCATATCGGGTCTGGGGTAGCGGAGCAGGTACTCGATTTGTACCTGCATGAGCTCAAGAGCGGTGAGGGGCTGTGTGAATTCGTCGCCGTAGTCGGGGGCTTTGGACCAGAGGTGCTGCATAACGATTACGCCGCGCTGGTAGCGCTTGAGTAGGTCGCGGTGTTCGGCGTAGACTTGTTCGGCTTCCTCGGGGTCGCGCATAAAGGAGCTTTGATTGAAGGCGTGGGTGGTGTTCATTAAGCTTTCCATGTGTTGGAGCATTGTGATTAGAATTGTCATGTTCAAGGCACCATTGGGTGAAGTGGACAGCGGTTTAGTCTTTGGCCGAGAGACCCAGCTCCCAGATTCACGCGAGGGCATTATAGCGCGGACCTGCATATCCAGGCCTACGAAGATGGTACGCAGAGACTCCAAATCTATTGGGTGGGTTTCTTTTCTCTCTTCCTCGTCCATTTCGTTGAGCATCCGGATGCCGCTGCGCAGGTGCTCAATGGCCTGCTTTTGGTAGCCCTGGAGACAGCACATGCTGCTGAAGAGAATGGAACATGTCATGAGAGTGACCTTACTTGTTCTATCTTTTACATAGTCACCTGCAATCTGCTTTTTTAACAAGTCTTGGATGGCTCGATTCGACTGCCGAAGAGCAAACTGTAGATACTTGTCCGACATGGCATGTTCGGTCAGGTGCGAGTCCCGACCTTGGAAGAATCGTCGATACATGGCGCCAAGAGCTATGATACAGTGCTGGATTGCTGGGTCGCGATGAGCGGCCTGGAGCACCTCGCGCTGCCAGAACGGCGAGTCGAGGTAGCCGCGCAAGTGGCCAACGGCATGAGAAGTGAAGAAGTCGAAACTCTCCCGCTCTTCCCTGGTATTGAGGCGCAACGCTGGCGCAAGATATACGGGCGATTGTGAACGTGCAATCGTCCAGCTAGCCCCAGAGTGGTGCGAGTCCCGTCTTGCTGCTGGTGGTGAAGGCGTTGATGGCGGTGGCGGGCGGAAAGTCGGATCGTAGCCATCGCACGTCCTTCCAGTAGACGTGCACCTCTTGCAATGCGGTTTTTCTTCATCGCACTTTACTTTTCGTATCCTGCAAAGATGAGCGGATGTTGTGAGGTTGGAAGCGATTGCAAGACGAGCCCACGACGAGTTGGCCACTAGCGTTGCTCTACCGCCTCCCTCCCACCCAATCTTCTTCACCGATAAGAGGGCACTTACTTGCACGTCTTGCAGCCAGAGCGAGCTTTGGGCTTCCACGCCCTCTGGCGTGGCTTGCCAGACGCCGTTGCTTTATCCATATAGAGGGGCTTGCGATGGCCAATTAAAAAATACCCAGGAAACAAAACTGTACGAGCGAACAAGTCAGGTAAGGGGGGTCGGACTGCAGGAATATACGAGCGCGCAAATGATATCGTCGGCCCACAAGCTGCAGAATCAGGTGCTTTCGAGGCTGGATTACACTACCCAGCTTTGCGGCACACTTCTCTGAGCAGTTAGGCTGCAGTAACTTAATTCCCTTAAGAGCGGGCCTTACCCAGCACACAACCAATTGGAAATTCGCCATCATGTCATCCGAGGTTATACCGTCCTTTCAAGCGTATCGGCGCAACAAAATCGAGGGTACGCTATCCGCGTGAGCACGGGCGGGCCTTTAATAGACTTGAGCCCTCATTCACCACGGTAGTTCGGGACAAAAAAAGGCGGAACGGCTTGGCCCGGATGGGAGCGATCTCAATGTCTATTCTCCATGCACTATGTACAACAACCTAACCCGTCTACGACCCGCTCGTCTCTCCTAACAGAAAAGCATCTAGATCCGCCGTACCTAGCTTCCCCTCCATCTGAACGTTGCCTCGCGGGCCAATCGGCACCAGCCCCTTCTTCCAATTCACCCAGCTCGTACTCACAATTCTCATGTCAGGCTTTGGCCTCGCCGTCAACCTGAGCCCGGTCCCCAGACTACCGCGTAGCACCTTCATGTCAATCTTTCCACCGCTTATGTTTCGAAGTATATGTGTGACGGGACTGTTGTCGTCGCCCCACACGCTACCGTAGGTGTTTTCGCCAGGAAAGAGTATGCGAGCCGTGAACTTGGCGAGAGGTGAGGGGTGTTGAGAAAAGACGGTCGAGATGAGATCTGCGAGCGCGGCGGGCGCGTGTTCGGAGGTGGAATTGGAGAATGATGGGAACAAGGCGCTGATGTTGCTCATCTGGCGGGCATCGTTGGGACGCCGTGAGTCGAAGCGGAGGCGTGGGCGGGGTGGTGGGCTGGAGGATAAACCCTGGTGGGCTGTCCGTCTTGTGAAGTTGCTGGATGGGCGTACAGAAGTCGGCGAGGGCCCCGAAGCCGGGGCATTGAACGACCTTGCTGCAAGACTACTATTCGGTGACAAGCAGTCCCCATCGTTCGTATCGAGAGGCTCATTTTCGCAAGGAGGAGTGTAGTATCCAGACACGTATACTCTCCGTGCTTGCTTCAACAGATACGGGTATAGGCTCTTCAATACCAAAACACCGTATGGATATGACACATAAAGTGTCAGCCCTTCCTTGTCACCGGTGTCATCTTGAATGACACCATCCGCGTCGGTAGTGGAACGGGCATCCGCAAGCCGTTTTCGCCTGCGCATGCAGTCCGTCATCTCGTCATTGATCAGATGAGATGTCAGCAGCAGCGCGACTGAAGCCGGGAAGCCCAGCTTCTCGCCCGCATTATCGTCCGCATTGACACGATCACGGTCAACCGGGAGAGTGGGAGGCGTCGCGACGGCAAGGAGAGATTTATCGTGGCCACGGCGGGCCACGGGGGCGAGAATGATGGGAAGACCAGGGATTTCGCATTTCCGTCCAGTGTCAAGTATTCTGTTGCCAAAGCATGTCAGGTATCCAGCGCTGATGGTGACTGCCTGTGGTTCGGCGAGTAGATAATCGTAGATTTGACATCTTATTTCGGTTGGCAGAGACAAGAAGCCGCTGTATGCACAGTCGGTTGTGGACATCTTGTGGCAGAGTGCAGTGGAGTGGCCCGGACCGTCGACGCGTCGCGTGATTGATGCTCGTCCAAGTTGGCGACGTCTGAGATGAGAGGGATTTATCTATTGCCGAACACGATATTGCTGGAGTGGTAAACACAAGACTTTCGAAAGCAGAGGGATGTGCTGTTGTTATGTGGAGACTGTCGCGGGCAAGATCGGACAGCGGGTCTAGTCGAATCATGCGCTTGTGGGGTGTAGCGCGGTGAAACAACCAGTCATGATGCATGAGCGAATCACCCGATGTAGATCTGAAGACCTAAAGACCTTACAGGCCCGAGCCTCACGCGACAAATGTGGGCTGCTGATGGAATTCAGTCACAATTGCCTATCAGATGTCCATTACTGTCTGTTTGTTTACGCCAAGCTGTAAGAGGTTGTGGTACTGGCAAGCGATGCTGTTGTTTCCAAGAGGCTCGCATCTTCTCAAACTTGCCTTCCGGGTGCCCAGGCGCGCCATGGACTAACAGAAACACTCGCGCCATGTCAAAACAATGTCCTGGGAGCGTTTCCTATGTATTCCCAATTGCTGGGAACCAGGGAGGCTGCAAGCTGTTTAGGTTTAATCGTCCTCGCTATCCTCGGCCCTTTGCTGCTCCGCGAGCTTCTGGGCCTGTTCCCACTGCATTGCAAACTCTCTTAGCTGGCCCTCTCCGCCACTACTAGCGTCTACTACATCCTTGGGCAGTTTATGGGCACTGTATTGTGGAGTCGCGAAGCCGTATGCTTCTGGGTCATCTCTCCGTACTAGTCGAAACTCTGGCTGCCACAACTCCTCTATGGAGTCCTCGTCCGACTCCGAGTCTTCCTCTGCTGCGTCGCTGACCGCTTGGACTGAGTCACCATTATCGCCAGATATCTTCAAGCGCACAGTTGACTCGTCAACCGGGATAACGTCAGGTACATCTAGGGTGAGTAGCTCCATCCATGAGAAGATCAGTGGGTCTGTCCGTACGGCCCATGGATTAAAGTCTACTACCCAGACCTTGTCATGCGGGGGCGGGACATATACGTCAAACGTGAAGTTCGGATCCGGAAAGGTATCGCGTAACTTTGCATCAAAGAAGTCTTGGATGGTATCGCGGAGTTTGTCCTGCATGTTGAATAGGAAGGCGAAGTGATTCAAGTCCCGCTGGCACAGTGCGATCAGCCTCCGGTCGCGCACGAAGCACCTAAACTCGACACTAGGGTTGAGCGTGATCCACTTCCTTAGAACAAGGTGATATGCTATCTCCGGGTGTGGCGTTGTAGTCTCATCGGCAGTGTCATCGAAGGCGTGGGCTAGGTCGTGGGTAACAAAGTCGCTGCTCTTGAGGAGGAGGTAAATGTCGTTGGGCGTACGGCACTCCATGCTGTTGGTCGCTGCTATCCAAGTGGCATCCTTTGGGGCGCTCCAGTTCAGCTTGGGTGCGACTTTGCCGCCCAGTTCCTCAATCGTGCGCTCGATGGCTTCGTGAGTGTCGCGCCAGTTTGCGCTTGGGTCGGCACTCTCCTCCTCTTCATCATCGTCGTCATTATTGTCGGCGCCTGAGAAGATTCCACTATCGTTGTCTGACCATGAAGGATTGTCCGTCTCGTCGGGGGGCAGAATGATGCCATCTGAGCGAAGGTATTCGAGGAAGCTGGAAGGGAGCGGGATGAGGCGCGCCTTGGGGGTAATGGCTCGGTATCTACGAGGGTTAGAGTGCACACGAAATTGTCCTGCGAGATACTACCGACTTGGGATGCCAGTTGTGATATGAACAGTTCAATATGTGCTGCTTGGTGACAGGCGGAAAAGGCAGCTCTCGGTATTCCATCTCCATGGGCGCCGAAGAGACGTCTTCGCTTGTGATGTTCTGTGCGCTCATGGTGGTCGCAGTGAGCTTATGAAAGATAGAGGAAGCAAGGCCCGATAATGCGAAGGATAAAGTGGTGACTCCATTCCCGTGTGAAGCGTTATCACAGTCACGACCAAAAGTTTTGGTGGGGCAACGCGGTTCGTTTGACCCTTGCACGAGCACCTCCGAACTCTCCGCAAACTATCGTCCATGGTCCTTCCCAGACACCCAACAATACACCAACACGGCCTTCTCAACCACCACTAGGCATTACGAACATGTCCGATAACGTCGGTCTAAGCACTCCCAGGGGTAGTGGTACCTCAGGCTACGTGCAGAAGAACCGATCACTCCTCCGACCACGCGACAAGGTTCAGCCGTACCCAAAAGACTGGGACCAGGCCAAACATCGCCCCAGACAGCCAGACGCCGAAATTCTCGAACACGAAGCGAAGCGCGAGATTGAAGTCAAAGTCCTCGAGTTACGCGACAAGCTCGAAGACGAGGGCGTTGATGAGGACGAAATCGACGACCAGTGTGAAGGACTACGCCGCAAACTAGATCAAGAGCGCAAAGACGGCAAGGATCTTGGTCCCAACGCAAAGCGACTAAAGTCACACCAGATTCACGATCTTGCCAAAGCAAAAATGGAAGAGAGCGAGAGGCTACGCAAGGCCCTGGGTATCAGCGCAGACTACGAGGAAGGTAGTCATTGGAGGAAGCAGGAGGAGAGGATGCGCGACAGCCTTGCCAAGAGGGAGGCCGAGGATGAAGACAAGGTGGAAAGGGCTAGGGAATCCAGACGGTACAAGGATGAGGACGAGGATTGAGCTTCCGCGAGTGGTGTTGATAAGCATCATGAAGAATAACCCTCAGGTAACGCTGTGCACTGCTTTACGAGAGGGAATGTTGCCACATATGGCCGCCAGTGGCGGCCCCGCAGCCAATGTGTTTGCGACGATAGTTGAGACTAGTATACGAGATTTAGGCACACGTAGGTCAGCTTTGTTATCAGCTTGACAGTCTCTTCGTCTGACTGATCCGAAACAGATGATTAGCAGAAGATCATGCAAGCCCATCTGTTCCTCTTACCAGGCTTGATTTCTCTGGTACGCATCGCTGTACGCCCTCCGCTGTTTGGTACTTCTGCAACAGCCATTCATGCAACATGTACATGACATTTCGACTAGCAACAGCGAATCATCGTTCCCAATCAATATCTTTTTTTTTGAAAACTCGAGGCCCACAATACTAGCGCAGGAACCCTTCAGGCCTTGCTATTGCCGGAATCGTATTACTCTATTGATGCGCAGCCAGGGTCATGGGCTGGGAGAAACTAACTCCGCGAGTCGAATGACGGAATGCACAGGTTTACTTCCAGACAGTTACCGTTATCCGAAGAACCCGTCAGGCAGGTGCAGCTCTGCTCATAGAATTGCGCCAGACTCCGTCTGCGATATAATGCTCCTCCACCAGTAACAACCTTGGGAGGGTTACACGAGTTTGTGATTTCATGTTTTATGCAAGTCGAACAAGTTGTCCAGCCGCAAACGCACTGTTCAAGCTGACCTTTCTTATCGGCTGAGATGCTTACCCCGGACCGGCCAGAAATTGCGTGTCAGGCCAACAAGAGCCCACGTGCCGGCCTGACTGGTAAATTTGTAACGAGCGATGCCAAGTCTCTCCAGACTGGGGTGACGCATTGGCACAAAACTTGGCCTTTATAGCAGTACGCCGCCTTTTCCATCTACACGGACAACAGGGCTCTTGAAAGTGCCTCGTGGTCACAAATGCGGGTATCGCATCGCTGGAAACTCATGGGAAACTCCACATGTGTAGCTCTTGCCCATCATTGGTCGACGCTTCAACACTATTATTCCGATATAGCGGACGTATAAACCAGGTCTCACCGCATCCGTGGATCCGCTACTGTCTTTCGTAACACCACCACTGCACGTTTCGTGCGCCGACTTTCACCATGGTTCGACCTCTGGCCGTCGTTCGGGAAACATGGAACATATACACACCTATCGAGCGACGGAACATTGCTATATACATTGCCGGCATCATGATGTACAAGTTTGGACTCGAAGCATTCAACGGATCCGTCATTGCGCTCGCAACAAACCGATACGATGAGCTGGAGAGAACTACGCATGTCTCCATTACATTCCAGCGCGTTGGCGTGTTGACCGGGTTGAACCAGGCCTTTCAGTGCGTAGGGTCGATTCTGATTGCGCCTCTCATCAAGCGGTATCCGACAAAGAACGTTCTGGCTTGCGCGATACTCATATTTGGCTTCATGAGCAGCCTGTTGCTTATCCTGGATGCCGCGACTGGTGGCAGGTTTGCACCGCGTGGATGGCCAAAGGACGACTTTAGCTACTATGGTGGCTACAACACAGATGCAATGATACCCATCTGTAAGTACCCAGCATTCTCCCTGAAGAAGCAAAGTCGGATGCTGGCGGCGAGCAAAGGGCGAGAGTTGACACTACTGCAAGGTGATTGGACACGGATTTGCTGACATGACTCCCAGATTGTGTTTGCGGTGTAGTGTACGGCATGGTCGAACTGATCCGACGCGTCATTCCACGAGATTTAGTAGGCGGCAACGTGCAAAAGCTTCGGCGGATGGACTCTCTAGTCCACATTTTTTATGAAATCAGTGGAACGGCAGGGGCTTTCTGCACAGCACTTGCGCTCATTCCTCGATTCGGCAACAACTTCAGCTTCATCATCACACCCATCTTCTTCGCAGCTGCATCAATACTCTGGTACTTTATCCAGGAAACCCGCATACCGAGGGAGAGTAGGGTGCCCGAGAGCCAACCGACGTACGTCAAAGCCGTGATTAGCGGTTTCTATCTCTTCTTCGAATCCGTCGCAACCGGCGCCAAGATTATTTTTACCCATCGCAAGTTTGTCTGGCTGCTGCCCGGATATGCATTCGCGCTCTACGCACACCGATACCTTGAAAACTCCATTGCACCCGCGGTGGCGCGCCGGTATTTTGGGAACTCTGCTTGGTCGCAAATCATCGTTGGAGGATCCAACTTTGGGGAGCTTTTGGGAGCTCTGTTTGTCTTCATCTTCACAAATCTAGTACATACTCCCATGCCGTGGCTGCGAATCGACGCGCTTGCACTGCTTATCGTGTGGTATTTGCCATACTGGTATCCCCCACGAAACGACGTTGCTCAAGCTTGGATTGTAGGAGCAACATTTCTTCCCATCAGTTTTGGATGGGCTGCTGGCGACGTGTCGCTCGCCGCGTACATCCAGGCGTCACTCGCTCGCATCGAATCGAAGATGCAGAACGTGTCGGCCCTGGGCGCTGTAATGGCGTTTCTCTATAGCACGTACATTGTTACGTACGCCATCTCGTCGGTATGCCTCGGCACCTACATCGACCGCGTATCCGACCGACACGACGAGCAGATACATGGGGCTATCCTGAATGTGGCTGGTGTACAATTTACCATTATAGCAGTGTTGGTCATGACGAGCACATTTGTACCAAAAGGCGCATTCTCGCTCAACCCGAAGATGCTTAGCGAGGAGAATTTGGATGCAGACTTGGACGGTGATGACTTGGACGATGACGACCTGGATGATGAAGACTTGGAGTGGGTGCCCGGGGTTCAGGTCAAGGGTAAAGAAAGCCATGAAAGCCATGAGATGGTCAGTAGGGCAAATAGCTCGAATTAGTGTTGTAATGCCTGAGAAGGCCGGCATGTTAGCAAGTGTTCAGATTGACTCTCCCTAGTGCGTGTATAGATGCCCGTCGATCGGTTGTTTGCACGCGATGGAAGCGGAAGCGGACACTTGCACCCACGGTACGGCATCGGAGGCATCGACTTTAGCAAGGATATCGGGCATCTCTCCGCTGCCAGGCCCAAGACCATGTGCCAAGCAGCCGAACGAGGAGGCAGTCGTAAGGTACAACGTGCGCGACCTGATGCGGAAAGTGGTCGTCTGAGCTCGCGCGTACACGACGGTTGGATGAGGAGCCCAACACATGCAAATCCCAACACGTCGAGGTCCGTCTACAATGCCATGCCGTACACAGATGCTGATTGTGCCTCTGCAATGGGGGGGGGGAGAATTGTCTGGTGTGGCACATAAGCACCGGGCCGCAAAGCAGCAGGCAGCTTGGCGATCCTCGGGCGTGATTCCGCACTGTATCGAGGTTGGATAGCAGAAGGTGCAAAGATGGCACGAGAGGGCATGTCACTTGATGGATGTGTCAAGGCTTATGCGTGGCAAATAAGGCAGTGGGCGGCCGGGTATGTATGCGACAGGGGCGCAGGTGATGCGCCAAGAGCAACGTGACCCCAAGGCGGGCTATGGTTGGCTCCAACCCGCCTCCACGCACCTCCAAGTCAGCAAGCAGCGCACCGTCGTCAACTCTGCCAAGCACAAGCTTCGCTGCCAGTCACTCTCGTTGCGACGCCAGTTGCTTTTAACGGAGCAACGCAACCATGGCCGGCTTAAGTTCCAGATCGCGCGTTTACGCCCTCGAGCGACCGCAGCTCTCGACCCATGAGTGAGGCCGAACTGGACGGCTCACGCACAAGCTCCCTCCCCGCCTGCGACGTTGCCCAGGTGCTGTGCGTGCGCAACTCAGCTAATAGCTAATCAAGCTCAGGCTCCCCAGAGTCTTGGGGCCGCCTGTCTGTCCTTTATTCGCACATCCGCGCTCGTCCTTTGCTGGAGGCGCACTTGTTGCTCCTGGCGTGTGTTGTAGGTGGGTGTGCCCAGTCTGACATATTCCGCCTGCGCGCCTTCGCCCGCAGCTTCCGTGGTACGCTATCCAGCTCACCACATCCTTTTGGCCTTTTTACTGCCAACTTCGCATCCTTCTGGTCTGGTCTTGCCGCTCAATGCAGCATGCAGCCCTATCCACTGCCAAATGCATCGTCCGATAACGACAGACATGAGGGTGGGCATCGGGGTCCGCTGAGTAGGACGTGGCCGCAACTATTCAAGAAGAGAAGGAGATATAGTCCGGTCAGAGAGAGCGCCCAGCAGCAGCAGCAGCAACAGCAGCAGCAACACCAACACCAACACCAACAACAACAACAACAACAACAACAACAACAACAACATCAGCAGCA